>Ga0209013_10001666_pt1 | contig 20414 bp, 19 predicted proteins | sample Cruoilmetagenom2_FD_187291 | JGI IMG/M metagenome (GOLD analysis project Ga0209013, IMG submission 187291) | Oil polluted marine microbial communities from Coal Oil Point, Santa Barbara, California, USA - Sample 2 (SPAdes) (version 2) | ecosystem: Environmental > Aquatic > Marine > Oil seeps ...
CTGCCATTATGCGTTCCCCCCGTCTTTTTCAGCATAGACGTATTTTAAAGCATCTTCAGGTGCAGCATATGGAGCATTTTCTGCATAATCCGTTGCTTCGTTTACTTCTTTCATAATGCGGTCATTCATTTCTTTCTCGAGCTCTTCAGTCAGGATGTTCAACTCTGTTAAATAAGCAGCGAACTTGCCGATTGGATCAGCAGCCTGACCTTCTGCAAGATCTTCCACCGTACGGTATTGTCTGTGATCATCATCAGATGAGTGAGCCGTCAAACGGTGTGATACCGCTTCGATTAAGCTCGGTCCTTCTCCGTTACGAGCGCGGTCAGCAGCTTCTTTAACCACTTTATAAACTTCTAAAGGATCAGTTCCATCAACTGTGAAACCAGGCATACCGTAACCAATTGCACGGTCAGATACGTTTTTTGCAGCTACCTGTCTGTCGTAAGGTACAGAAATCGCATATTTATTGTTTTCTACCATTGTAATACATGGTAATTTATGAACTCCTGCAAAGTTCAACCCTTCGTGGAAGTCACCTTGGTTGGATGAACCTTCACCTAGCGTTACGAACGTAATGAAATCTTTTTTCTTAATTTTCCCTGCAAGTGCAACACCAACCGCATGTGGAAGTTGAGTTGTAACAGGTGAAGAACCTGTCAAAATACGGTTTTTCTTTTGACCAAAGTGACCAGGCATTTGACGTCCACCTGAGTTTGGATCTTCTGCTTTTGCGAAAGCTGACAGCATTAAATCACGGGCAGTCATACCAAAATGTAAAACCACACCCATGTCACGGTAATAAGGAGCGATATAATCTTTTGTGTTATCAAGTGCAAAAGCTGCCCCTACTTGAGTAGCTTCTTGTCCTTGACATGAAATTACGAATGGAATTTTTCCTGCACGGTTTAATAACCACATACGCTCATCCACACGACGTGCCATAAGCATCGTTTCAAAAATTTTAAGTGCGTCATCATTTGATAACCCAAGTTCTTCATGACGATTTTTTACCATTTGAACATCCCCCTTTATTTAGTGTTCTCAAGGGCATTAAAAGAGTCCGTATAATGGAGACAATTTACCAACTCTTTTATGCGAACTTTTAGAACATCCAATTTTTACATATGAATTGCTTTGCCTTCAACAGCAAGAGCCGCTTCGCCCATCACTTCTGAAAGTGTTGGATGTGGATGAATTGTGTTTGCAATTTCCATCGGAGTTGCATCTAGTACCATAGCTAGACCAGCTTCAGAAATCATATCTGTTACATGTGGCCCAATCATGTGTACACCTAGAATATCGTTTGTTTTTTTATCAGCAATAATTTTTACAAAACCATCTGCTTCACCATATACAAGTGCTTTACCGATGGCCTTAAATGAGAATTTACCAACTTTCACATCAAAACCTTGATCTGCGGCTTGTTGTTGTGTAATCCCAACGCTTGAAGCTTCTGGATTAGAGTAAATACAACGAGATACCAAGTTATAATCAATTGCATGTGTTTTTTGACCGGCAATATGTTCAATCGCCGTGATGCCTTCGTGCGAAGCGACATGTGCAAGTTGTAGGCCGCCAATTACATCACCAATTGCATAGATATGCGATTCTTTCGTTTGGAATGTATCTTTCACTTGGATGAATCCTTTTTCAACAACAATATCCGTATTTTCGATGCCAATGCCTTCAACATTTGCTTGGCGACCAACAGAAACCAACATTTTTTCAGCTGTGAACGATTTCATTTCGCCTTTTACTTCGGCAGAAATTACGACAGAACCTGCTGCAGATTCCAATGTTTCAGGTAACACTTTTGCACTTGTTGCAAATGTAATGCCTTTTTTCGATAAAAGCTTCTGCATTTCTTTTGAAATATCGGCATCTTCAGTTGGAATGATACGCTCTGCATATTCGACAACTGTTACTTCGACACCGAAATCATTTAACATGGATGCCCACTCGATGCCGATAACGCCACCACCAACGATTAAGATCGATTTAGGTAACTCTGTCATTGCAAGTGCTTCATCTGATGTCATGACGTGTGTTCCATCAATCGTTAATCCAGGTAGCGTACGTGGACGTGAACCAGTGGCAATGACTACGTTTTTAGGAATCAGCATCTCGTTTTCTTCACCATTGTTCATTTCTACAGAAACCGTACCACCAGGAGATGGAGAGAAAATTGAAGGTCCTAACATTCTGCCAGTTCCTTCGTAAACATCGATTTTCCCTTTTTTCATCAAACCTTGAACACCTTGATGTAATTGGGAAACGATGCCTTCTTTACGAGCTTGTACACGTGAGAAATCTAATGAAACTTCACCTGTATTCACGCCGAAATCTGCAGCGTGATTTTTTGTCGTTGCATATACTTCAGCACTACGAAGCAAAGCTTTACTTGGTATACAGCCTTTATGTAAACAAGTTCCGCCTAAATTCCCTTTTTCAACAATCGCAGTTTTTAGACCTAACTGAGCGGAACGGATTGCTGCGACATATCCGCCAGTCCCACCGCCTAAAATGACAACATCATATTCTTGAGCCATACTTTCGGCCTCCTTTTATTAGTTGTTCAAAAAGTCCGCTAAAAAGCTTTCGAATCACTTGTGCTCTTTTTATATTCTTTAATGAACGATTATTTTTATTTTGAGTTCGGGTATACTTTTGCTTCTTCTTCACCATTTAAGACACGAATTGCACCCTCAGATAAAGCCTGTAATTCATTTTCACCTGGTTGAACGATAACATCTGCAATCCAGTTAATTCGTTTAGAAATGGATTCCACAAAGTCTTTTCCGTAGGCAAGCCCACCCGTCAGGATGATTGCATCGATTTGACCTTCCAAAACGACACTCGCTGAACCAATTTCACGAGCAACTTGATAAGCCATGGCTTCATAAACAAGCTCAGCTTCTTTGTCACCTTTTGCGATACGTTTTTCTACAGCAACTGCATCATTGGTGCCTAGGTAACTTACCAGTCCGCCTTGACCAACTAATTTCTTCATAATTTCATGTCTGTAATATTGACCCGAAAAACAAAGATCTATTAAGTCACCAGCTGGCACTGTTCCAGCACGCTCCGGACTAAAAGGTCCATCTCCATGAAGTCCGTTATTTACATCGATGACACGTCCATTTTGGTGAACGCCAACTGTGATACCGCCACCCATATGAGTTACGATTAGTCTCATGTCCTCATAGGCTTTGCCGCACTTTTTAGCATATCGTCGTGCAACAGCTTTTTGATTTAATGCATGGAAAATCGATTTTCGTTCAATTAACGAAAATCCAGAAATACGTGCAATCGGTGCCAACTCATCGACGACCACAGGATCGACGATATAAGAAGGAATGTTTAAACCTGTTGCAATTTCAAATGCCAAAATCCCGCCTAAGTTTGAAGCATGTTGTCCTGAATACCCATTCCTTAAATCTGTAAGCATTGCATCATTTACCGCATAAGTTCCGCCTTCAATTGGTCGAAGGAGACCGCCCCTACCACAGACGGCCGATAACTTCGAAATATTTATTCCTTCATTATCCAATGTTTGTAAAATGGTTACTTTACGAAATTCATATTGATCAATGATGGAAGAAAATTTTCCGATTTCCTCAGACGAGTGTCGGATGGTTTTCTCCATCAATAATACATCGTTTTTAAAAACTCCAATTTTTGTAGATGTGGAACCTGGGTTGATGACAAGAATGCGATATGAATGTTCTTGCACATTGATTCCTCCCAAATGAAACGTGATTAACGTCCGTTTAAAATATTTTTTCCATTTTGTAAAAATTGACTGCGTGACTTGCCTACACGTGCAATACGTTCTTCAGCTAAACGGTCAGCCGCTACGTATGAAGGGATATCGTCGCGTTTTGAAATGGCGAAGATTTTTCCGATTGTGTCATAGATTGTTTCCACTTTTGTCATTGCTCGGTCTTGATTGTATCCGTATAGTTCATCAGCTACGTTGATGACACCACCTGAGTTAATAACATAATCCGGTGCATATACGATACCCATTTCATGGATAAGATCACCATGTCTTGTTTCTTTGAGTTGGTTATTTGCAGCACCTGCTATGACTTTTGCTTTCAATTGTGGAATTGTTTCGTCATTGATAATTGCACCTAATGCACATGGAGCAAAGATATCTACGTCTTGAGAGTAAATCTCATGTGTATTCACGGCAGTAGCCCCAAACTCTTCAACTACACGGTCAACAGCGGCTTTGTTAATATCTGTAACAATCAATTTTGCGCCTTCTTCATGTAAGTGACGGCATAAATTGTAAGCAACATTACCAACGCCTTGAACAGCAATTCGTTTACCTTCTAGTGAATCGCTACCAAATGCCTCCATTGCAGCAGCTTTCATCCCGCGGTAAACTCCGTAAGCTGTTACAGGAGATGGGTTACCTGAAGAGCCGAATGCAGGTGAAATACCTGTAACGTAGTTAGTTTCTTCGTGAATCAGGTCCATATCCGCTACTGTTGTTCCTACATCCTCTGCTGTGATGTATCGACCGTTCAGTCCTTGAATGAATCGTCCGAATGCACGGAACATCTCTTCATTTTTATCTTTCAAAGGGTCTCCAATAATAACTGTTTTACCGCCGCCAAGATTCAAACCAGCCGCTGCATTTTTGTAAGTCATACCCTTCGCTAAACGCAATGCATCTTCAATCGCTTCTTCTTCAGTAGCATAATTCCACATACGAGTTCCGCCTAGGGCAGGTCCCAATGTAGTGTCATGAATTGCTATTATGGCTTTTAATCCTGAAGTTTCATCTTGGCAGAACACCAATTGTTCGTAATCATAAGTTTCCATATATTTAAAAATTTTCATTGTAATTTCCTCCTTAGATATGGTCATTCTTTAGTAATAGAAGAACAAATTGCTAAAGCTAATGAATTCAACTTACTATCTGCATTATCGGAGCGAGAAGTTAATACAATTGGCGCTTTAGCGCCTACAATAACTGCTCCCACTTTTGCTTTTGCAAAATAGACAAGCGACTTGTACAATATATTTCCAGATTCGATATTCGGAACTAGCAATATATTAGCTTGCCCTGCGTGTTCACCTGTTATGCCTTTATGTTGTGCCGCTTCTGCAGAAATTGCATTGTCGAGAGCTAATGGTCCATCAATTATGCAACCTTTGATCTGACCTCTTAGATTCATTGCAACTAATGCTGCTGCGTCAATCGTGGGTTGCATCGTTGGATTCACTGTTTCTACTGCCGCTAGTGGCGCTACAACAGGAATCTCCACACCTACCGCACGTGCAACTTTAACTGCATTTTGTACAATTTGAGCTTTTTGAGCTAGGTCAGGTGCAATGTTCATCGCTGCATCCGTGACAAAGATCAATCGATCGAATCCATTGATTTCAAATGCTGCAACATGTGAAAGAACACTTCCTGTTCGGAGCCCAAATTCGGGGTTCAAAACAGCTTTTAAAATTAATGCTGTTGGAATATTTCCTTTCATAAGTACATTCGCTTCATTTAAATGAACTGCTTTAACTGCGGCGATAGCCGCTTGTTGATCATTTTTGACATGCTGTGTATAGATCTTCGGATGATTTAACAATTGTGGAAAATGTTTGACTATCAATTCTTTCAGCCTTTGGTCATCGCCATACAAACGAAAACTTGCCATGTCGTGATCAACTGCCATATTTACCGCTTCTAACACTTCGAAATCTGCAGCACTTGCCACAGCAACAACATTTTCCGGTGTTGCAGAGGCCCGGCGAATTAAATCTTCTAATTTCATTTGTAATCACCTCAACATTCATTATTTAATCATAAAAAGTGTCGCAATAACAATAATGAAAACGCTTTATTTGCCAAAAAGTCATCAATTTTGGTATGCAAATAATCGCAAACCATGCAAAAAATTGCATGTATCGTTATGCAAGTTCATACTTTTCCAACTTGTAATACAATGTTCGAAGTGAAATCCCTAATAATTTGGCGGTTTTTGATTTGTTCCCTTTTGCTTTCTTCAAGGTAGAAGACAAAATTTCTTTTTCCATTCTGTCCATTTGATCAGCAAGTGGTAGAATTTCTGAAGAAAGTTGATTCGCTTCATGCTCTTGATGTTCCATCATCGATAATGGCAAATGATGATCTTCCAAAATGGATTCATTTGGCTTCATGAATATCATTCCTCGACCAATAATATTTTCAAGTTCTCTTACATTACCAGGCCATGGATAGACCCGAAGTCGTTGCAAAGCAACTTCTGAAATCCCTTCAACATTGCGACCATATTCTTGGTTTAACTTGACAAGAAGACGATTTGCAATCGCAGAAATGTCTGACTTATGATTCCGCAGTGGTGGAATCTGAATCGGCATGCGATTCAAGCGGTAGTATAAATCTTCTCTAAATTTCGCCTCTAACATAGCCTTTTCCATATTGATATTGGTTGCAACAATGACTCGAACGTCGATGATAATTGCTTTTGTTCCACCAACACGTACGATTTCATTTTCCTGTAGCACACGGAGCAATTTCGCCTGAGTATTACTGGATAGTTCTCCGATTTCATCTAAAAAGATACTTCCATGGTTCGCTTCTTCAAACAATCCTCTTTTACCACCACGTTTAGCTCCAGCAAATGCATCATCTTCATAACCGAATAATTCACTTTCAAGTAGGTGTTCGGCGATAGCCGCACAATTGACACGAATGAACTTATTGTACTTCCGATCACTGGCACTATGAATTGCATGAGCAAAAAGTTCTTTTCCTGTTCCTGATTCACCTCGTAAAAGGACGGTAACAGGTGTTTTTGCTGCTAGTTTAGCTTGTTCCACGGAAATTTTCATTTCCGGGGAATCGCCGATGATGTCATCAAATGTATATTTTGATTCAAGTGTTCGAATGATACTTCTTGCACGATCCAGTTCTTTCATGAGAGACCGAATTTCAGTAATGTCGTGTATGACACCCACACTGCCCTTTAATCGGTTGTCCACGATAATTGGTGCAACGTTAACAATGACTTCTCTTTCCAGGGGACCCACACGCATATTGACTCCGCGAATCGGTTTCCTCATTTGCAATACTTTCAAGTGAATACTTTCACCTTCACTAATATCTGTGGTGGCTGGTTTACCTATGATATCCTCCGTTTCCAGACCAGTGATCCGTGTGTACGCCGGATTTATCAGCAATCCTTTTCCGGATTCATCCACCACTGAAATGGCATCATCACTCGATTGAATGATGGCGTGAAGCATCGTTTGAATCTCTTTTAAATTCGTGATTTCACCAGCTAAATTAACGACTTCCGTTATATCTTTGAACACAGCAAAAGCACCAATTCGTTCACCATGTTCGTCAATTATCGGAATTCTGGAAGTAACAATCTTAAATCCATTTTTTAATGTTAATTCTCGATTTAATTCCGTTCTTCCCGTCTCAATAATCCTAGGCAATTCACTATCTGGAATGACTTGATAGATATGTTCTCCAAGCGCTTCGTTTACTGAAATCCCGGTCATGCGCGCTGCACTTTTATTGAAGAAGTTTATAGCACCATTAAGATCAATGCCAATCATGCCTTCTTCGATTGAATTGAAGATTAATTGCTGTTTATGTGATTCTTTCCGAATCGTTTTAATAAATTGATCTTTGTCATTCAACAAGCTTACGAGCATATTAGAAACGCTTCCAGGGATAAGTACCGTATGCGACGGTCTAGCCTGAAGCAATTCGTTGAACACTTCGACATTGCCTGTCAAATCGAAAATCATATGTAAATCTTTTGTTAAATACGGTTTCCAATCCTCACTGACAGGAATGTTGAGTTGTTTGGCAATTTGTATTGCAGGTGCCTGTTGATCAATATCAACAACTCTTTGAACATGGAAATATTCTGCCGAAAGCAACAACTTTAATATCGTTGTTCCTCCAACACCTCCACCAATAATCAACACATTTTGCAAAGACATTCAAACCCCTCACTTATTATATGCAATCCATTGCAAAATCTACTCTTATCATACATTAAATTGTGAGTCTTGACAATGATTTAGGAGGGAGTACAATTAAAGGGAATAAGAGGAGTTGAACTAAAATGGCAAGAACTTTAGCATTTATTGTACTACTCATCCCCGGTATTATGGCCGCAGGTGGGATTAAACTTATACGTGATACTATCTTTGGCAAGTTGATCGATCCAATTCCTTTTTTAGAGTTGCAACTGGTTATCGGCTTACTATTAGTAATAGTAGGTATTGGATTTTTTGCCGGATTTTTATTAAATAGAGACCGAAAAAACGGTAAAGTTCAAGCCCGATTCGCAAAAGATAAACGCTAACTTTCCTTGGCGACAAATATTATGAAAAAGGTTTATACAAAAAAGGAATCCTGAACATTATCTCAGGATTCCTTTTTTTGTTGGTTTATTCGCACACGATCCGGATAATCTGTAATCCAACCGAGTATACTCGGATGAGGTTTCGCTATATACTTTTCATTTCCGTTAATTCCATAAAACCGTAATGGCATATTAGATTGGGCTGCCAAGTCTAATTTTTCTTGAACGCAGTGTCTTTTATGCATATGAAGTGCATCGGCAGCTCTTAAACGCCCAAGTTCTTCCCAGTTTGTTTTTTTCGTTCCAATATAAGCAGTTTGAAGGGAGGGGTTGCATCTCTTAATCCGCTCTAATACATCGTAATGAAATGAAGAAAAATGAATGTTTATATGTTTGTATGATGTATTAAACAATAAATCAATTTGGTCCGGGGCACCTACAAACGTTTCCTTCAATTCAACATTTAGGGCAATCCTTTTTTGGGAAGCAAACGTTAACACCTCTTCAAATGTCAAAACCGAGCTACCGTTGATCAATCTCCAAAATGATGTACCTAGCTTCAATTTTTTCACTTCTTCATACTCCATTGAGGATACATTTCTTCTGTTACGAGCCAACCTCCAAAAATCAGGATCATGTGTAACAATCGGCACTAAATCTTTTGTTAATTGTAAATCAATTTCAAGCCCATCCGCTCCAAGTTCAATTGCTTTGTTAAAAGCTTCAGAAGAATTTTCAAGCGCATAAGCTGAAGCACCTCGATGTGCATAAATCGGAACTCTCTTCATTTACGGTCAACACCTTCTCTATATGCATGTAGTTTATTCACTTCCTCTACTATATGCACCTATTCCTATTAAATGGGTAAAAAAATACAGATACCTGTAAATTGGCATCTGTATTTCATCTATTAACTCGCCATATTTTCTAAACGGATCTTGTCCGCGATCATAGCTATGAATTCTGAATTGGTTGGCTTGCTCTTTAAATGATGAACCGTATATCCGAATGTCTTCGAAATCGATTCGTAATTTCCTCGGTTCCATGCCACTTCAATCGCATGACGGATGGCACGTTCAACACGTGAGGATGTTGTATTAAACTTTATAGCGATTTCCGGATACAACACTTTTGTAATTGATCCAAGTAATTCGATATCATCATATACCATATGAATCGCTTCCCTTAAGTATGAGTACCCCTTAATATGCGCAGGAACACCGATTTCTTTAATGGCAGCCGTGATGGTTGTATCGATGACCTTCTGATTGGCTGGTTGTTGCGGCTGACTTTGCAGGACACTTGTGCGCGTTTGCTTCTCTTGTTTATGACCAGCTAACTGTAGTATTTGATTGACTAATCGGTCAAATTCGAATGGTTTTAACATGAAGTAGGAAGCACCAAGATCAACTGCTTGCTTCATGACATCCTCTTGACCGAATGCAGTCAGCATAATAACTTGAATTTTTGAGAACTTCTCGTTTGCTTGCAACATTTCAAGTACTGCTAAACCATCTAGATGAGGCATAATAATATCAAGTAATAAAACATCAGGTAATTCATCTTCCAACAAGCCAAGAATTACTTTGCCATTTGGTGCAGTGGTTATAACGTCGATTTGTGGATGGTTAGACAAATAGGATTCGAGTGTTTTCACTAATTCTTTGTTATCGTCTGCAATTGCGACTTTTATTTTTTCCACTGATATTCCCCCTTAGATCTTATCCTGCGAACATGGACATTGCTTCATTCTCCCAATTTCACACTGCATGCTAAATTCGACATTACCATATCAATCCCTTTATTGCTGTAAAAAATGAGTCTAGAGTTGGAGGATTTAGACGTTTTTCGACGAATAACTGGTGTTTCTAACAATTGTCGAATTATCGTTATTGCCATTTTATCATAAATATTAGCAAAACACAGTATACATCCGTAAAACTCTATTATGATGATGATTTTTTCCGAACAATTTCTCTTCGCTACGACTTAAGGTGCGAAATTAACAAAAATAACTTACAACTATTTCTTTTATCTCTACAAAAAAACCACACTTTTTCAAGTGTGGTTCCTTGACAGGTTATGGCTGTTTCTTGATCATTTCCTGAATGGAGATGGCAGCACCTTTAACAGGATTATCTACCACCATGTGTGTAACTGCTCCAGCAAATTTCCCATTCTGAATAATGGGACTTCCACTCATTCCTTGTAGGATCCCTCCTGTTTTTTCAATCAATTCTTTATCCGTTACGATAAATTCAAATGTGGTTTTATCCACTTCAATGATTTCAATTTGATATGCTTTAACATCATTCCCATCAATTGCAGTATACAATTTTGCCTTTCCTTTATTGATGTTATGCATTTTCAATGTTGGAATGGCATCACCTTCTTGCAATGATGATTTAACCAGGTGACCAAATACACCGTAGACTGTATTCGCTTTTACACTCCCCGCCTGGATATTGATTGAAGCTTGCTTCGCTATTTTATAGCCAGGGTTTCCAGGTGTGCTTTTATGAATACTTGCAATATCGGATAAAAAAATTGTCCCCCCTAAGAATGAAGGTGCTTGTGTAATTTGTTGATCAATAATTTGATGCCCCAATGCACCGTATTCATTCGTTTCGGGATTGACATAGGTAATTGTTCCGATACCCTCCGTATGGTCACGAATAAAAGGGAGCATACTTTCTAATTGTTGTGTCGATAATAATACAGTCTGCTTTTTATCTTCACGTAAAAATTCAACAGTCACTTTTTTCTCAGTCGTGGTTTTGCTCACTTTTTTCCAATCTTCGATGGTACCAATCGAAACTTCATTTACCGAAACGATTTGATCTCCATTTTTGAACCACCATTTTTCACCAACTAAAACATCATGAACAAACGTTGGCTTTTCCAATTTCAATTGGACACCGATTGATTGTCCAAGTGGTACTAAAGTATTTCCGTCTTTCATTGCTAAAGTTTGTGCCGGAAAGAAAATCAATAAAGACAAGAGAACTGCAGCTATCCTTTTATTGGCAACACATCGCATACTTCACCTCCATTTATCAAGATGTACTTACTATGTGTTTCAACCGTTTAGTTATGAAAGGTAAATTTTCGAAAAAAAAAGCACATGCCTATGCGGCGGTGCTTTCGGATTCTATACATTCGATATTTTTTTTCTTTGTTGTGCAATTGACAGCAGTTCTGTTGCGTGCTCCAAAGTTAATGTCGTTATTTCTGCGCCTGACATCATCCGACTAAGTTCTTGAACACGAAAATCTCCAGTCACTTCGGTTAATTTTGTCATCGTTCGATGATCCATAACTTCCTTTTCAATTAGTAATTGTTGATCAGCCATTGCTGCCACTTGAGGCAGATGAGTAATACATAAAACTTGTGAAGAAAGTGATATATTGGAAATTTTTTCTGCAATTGCCTGCGCAACACGACCACTTACTCCTGTATCGACTTCATCAAAAATAATGGAAGTTATGCCTTGATGCTTGGAGAAGATACTTTTGAGCGCAAGCATCATACGTGACAATTCACCGCCTGAAGCAATTTTGGAAATCGGCTTGGCCGGTTCTCCTACGTTTGTCGACATATAAAATGACACATCGTCTTTTCCGTTTTTATCATAATTGGTTGCCTCTTTAAAAACCACTTCGAACGTGGCTTTTTCCATGTATAATTCACGCAATTGAACGAGAATTGCTTCACTTAACTTTTTTGCTGCTTTTTTTCGATATAGAGTCAATTCTTTTGCTTCGATTTCCAAATCCTTCTCGATTTGATCCAACGCTTTTTGTCTTTGCTGTATTCGCTCTTCACGGTTTACTAGACCATCTAATTCCTCACCAATTTTGTCACGGTACATTAGAATCTCTTCAGTTGAGTTACCGTATTTACGTTTTAGTGATTGAATAGCCGCCAGTCTTTCTTCTATGACATTCAAGCGTTCTTCATCAAATTCAGATTCATCCATCATGCTCTTTAGCTGGTAGGACAATTCCTGGAGGGAGTAAAAAGAATTTGACACGAGTTCAGCTTGTTCTTTATAGCTTTCATCAAAAGATGCGATATCTTCAAGCTCACTCATAGCATTTCCAATCCAATCCAACCCTTTGGACTCCCCATTTAATGCTTCATGAGCAGCCGAAATACGTTCAAAAGTTTTATGGTAGTTCTGGAACTTTTTGCGTTCGCCTTGAAGCTTGTCATCTTCCCCCTCAATTAAGTTGATAGCATCGATTTCATTTATTTGGTACTGATATAAATCGATTCTTTGGGCGATTTGTTGTTCATTATTACTGATTGCCGACATTTCTTTTTTTAGTTTGCTATAGGTTTGGAAAAGCCCAAAATAACTTTCTTTCGCCTTATGAAGCTTATTCCCTGCAAATTGATCTAACAAGTATATATGTAAACGGTCATCCATAAGTTCCTGGCTTTCATGTTGACCATGAATATCAATTAATGATCCACCAATTTCTCTTAATATGGCGATTGTTACAAGCTTGCCATTTACGCGACAAACACTCTTTCCGTAATCGTTAATATCTCTCCGCAAAATAATTGAATCTTCATCTATGTCAATTCCGACATCTTGAAGTTTTTGATACACAGGATGCTTGGCATCTTGAATATAGAACAACCCTTCGAGTTCTGCTTTTTTTGCTCCATGACGAATAAATTCCTGTGAACCTCTGCCACCAGCAAGCAGATGTACTGCGTCTATGATAATTGATTTACCTGCACCTGTCTCACCAGTAAGTACAGTTAATCCATCTGAAAAGCTAACCGTCACTTCTTCAATGATTGCAAAGTTTTTTATCGATAATTCTTTCAGCACAAAGCTTCACCTCTTTAAAGCATTTCAAGTAAACGAGTTTTTATGATTTCCCGTTCAGCTGTATCTCTGCATATGATTAAACAAGTATCATCACCGCAAATTGTCCCGAGGATTTCCTTCCAATCCAAATGGTCGATTAAAGAGCCAATTGCATGGGCGTTTCCGGGCAATGTTTTCATAATCAGGAAATGACTGGCTCCGTCAATACTCACAAAAGCATCCGTTAATGCGCGGTGTAATTTTTGCATTGGATTGAAGCGTTGATCGGCAGGCAAGCTATATTTATAGCGTCCATTTTGTAATGGGACTTTTACTAAATGCAGTTCCTTAATGTCCCGAGAAACGGTTGCTTGCGTCACATTGTATCCGGCATTTTTTAATATTTCAACTAAATCATCTTGCGTTTCGATTTCATGATTAGCGATAATGTCACGAATTCGTATATGTCGTTGTCCTTTGTTCATCATGGTCACCCCTAAAAATGAATAATTATACTTAATTATTCATATCGTAACATCTCTCGACAATCTGCACAAGAAAAAAACGACCCACAATGTGGGCCGTATCAACTTAGTTGTTGGTGTGCATCTAGTACAACTTGCTTTATTTGCTCGTCACTATATTCCGTTTCATTTTGTTCAGTTGCAACTAAATGAAACAGGAATTCAATATTTCCTTCTCCTCCAGTAATCGGAGAATAAGAAACATTACGCAACGTGAAACCTACCTGTTGTGCGAAGCTCGCAATTGTTTCCAATACATTTTTGTGTATTTTCGGATCGCGAACAACACCTTTTTTCCCCACTTTGTCTTTCCCTGCTTCAAACTGAGGTTTTACTAATGCAATTACATCGCTACCAGGAACCAGTAGTGTTTTGAGGACTGGTAAGATAAGTTTCAAGGAAATAAATGATACATCGATTGTTGCAAAATCCGGTAATCCTTCGTGTAGATCAGGCGCTGTAACATAACGGAAGTTCGTCCGTTCCATGACAGTCACTCGTTCATCTTGACGTATTTTCCAGGCTAGTTGATTGTAACCGACATCAAGCGCATAACAATGGCGTGCCCCGTTTTGTAATGCACAATCCGTAAAACCACCAGTCGAGGATCCAATGTCCAACATCAGCTTATCTTTAACATCCACATTAAAATACTTCAATGCCTTTTCAAGCTTCAGGCCCCCTCGACTTACATAGGGCATCTCATTGCCTTTTACTTGTAAAGGTACATCAACCGGAATTTTTTCCCCGGGTTTTTCAAGACGAAGTTCATTCGTATATACGGTACCAGCCATAATGGCACGTTTGGCTTTTTCTCTGGTTTCACAAAGGCCGCGTTCCACGAGTAAAACATCGACTCTTTCTTTTTGAGTTTTCGTCATAATACGTGTATACCAGCCTTACCGGTTTTATTTATTTTTTTTTGAATTCTTAATACTAATTCATCGGAATTCAAATTGATTTCATCTAATAATTCATTTACACTGCCATGTTCAATAAAATGATCAGGAATTCCCATTCGATTGACTGAAACACCAGTATAGTCGTGATCTTGCATGAACTCAAGGATACTACTTCCAAATCCACCCTGCAATACCGCTTCTTCCACCGTGAACAGTGGTATGCCGCGTTTGACCAATAAATGCAGCATCTGCTCATCGAGCGGTTTAATGAATCGCGCATTGATTACCTCAACCTGAACGCCTAACTTCGCCAACCGATCTGCTGCCTCCAATGCCATCGGAATAGTTGTCCCAAATGTCAAAATAGCCGCATCCGTTCCTTGTCTTAATGATTCCCAAGAGCCGATTGGAATGATCTTCAATTCTTCATCCATTTTGACACCAAGACCATTTCCTCGTGGATAGCGAAGTGCGATCGGACCATTGTCATAGTCAATAGCAGTTTTCACCATATGTTGACCTTCATTTTCATCTTTTGGCATCATAATGACCATATTAGGCAAGTGACGCAAAAATGAAATATCATATACACCTTGATGCGTTTCTCCATCTGCACCTACCAGACCAGCTCGATCAATGCCAATAAAGACATTCAGGTTTTGTCGACAAATATCATGTACAACTTGGTCATATGCACGTTGCAGGAATGTTGAATAAATGGCTAAGAAAGGTTTCATTCCTTGTGTGGCAAGACCAGCGGCCATCGTGGTAGCATGTTGTTCTGCAATTCCCACATCAAACATACGCTCCGGAAATTCAGCAGCAAACCCTTCAAGTTTAGAGCCAACAGGCATTGCAGGAGTAATAGCCACGATGCGCTCGTCTTTCCGTGCAAGTTTACGAACTGTTTCTGAGACCAACCCGCTCCATGAAGGAGCCTTTGTGGATGATTTCACAAAATCACCGGTTTCCATTTTATATGGTCCAGTTCCATGCCAAGTACCAATTTTATCATCTTCTGCTGGGCTGTATCCTTTGCCTTTTTTCGTTAAGACATGAACCAAAACAGGCCCCTTCATCTTCTTCGCATATAATAATGTTTCTTGCAAATCATCGTAGTTATGTCCGTCAATCGGTCCTAAATACGTAAATCCAAGTTCTTCGAAAAACACTCCTGAAACGAGTAAATATTTCAAGCTATCTTTTACTCGTTCAGCCGTGGCAGCCAATTTACCACCAACAGCCGGAATTTTTTTCAATAAATACTCGAGCTCTTCTTTGGCCTTGTTATACTTTCCTGCAGTTCGCAATTTACCCAGTACGTTATGAAGTGCGCCGACGTTTGGCGCAATGGACATTTCATTATCATTTAATATGACAATCATGTCTGTTTGCTCATGACCTATATGATTCAAAGCTTCAAGGGCCATACCACCAGTTAGTGCACCATCCCCAATAATGGGAATGATATGATTGTTATCTTTTTTTATATCTCTTGCCGCGGCCATACCCATTGCCGCAGACAAAGAAGTAGAGCTATGTCCAGTCTCCCAGACATCATGTTCACTTTCGATGCGTTTCGGGAATCCGCATAATCCTTTATATTGACGCAACGTATCAAATTGATTTGCTCGTCCCGTTAATATTTTATGGACATATGATTGATGTCCCACATCCCAAATAAACTTATCATCAGGACTATTAAAAATACGGTGAAGAGCTACTGTTAATTCGACCACCCCAAGGTTAGGACCAATATGTCCACCTGTGACCGATAACTTTTCGATTAGAAACGAACGAATATCTTCACTTAATTGTAATAATTCATCTTGAGATAACTCTTTAATAAAGGATGGACTTGTAATTGAGTTTAAATCCACCGACATCACACACCTTTACGAAATACATACTATTTGAATTCATTATCTTTCATTATATCAATGTCAGTCGATTGTACAAACATTAACGTATTCACTATTTGTTTCGTTTAACAATATAAGCAGCCAGTTCATCCAACAATCCGGGTTCATTTGAAATCATTCGAAGTGATCGGATAGCTTGTTTATAATGCCACTCTTTTTTGTTTTTTGCACCCTCTAGCGTCAAAAGGGCTGGATATGTGTTTTTTTCACTCACTACATCTTTACCGGCAGTTTTACCAAGCGCCTCAGATGTGCCTTCGATATCCAAAATGTCATCTTGAATTTGAAAAGCAAGACCGATATGATAGCCAAATTCTTTTAATGCTTTTCTTGTTTCAATGTCTGCTGAGGCTAGAATGGCCCCGGCTTCTATGCTAAAGGACAGCAATGCCCCAGTTTTATTCACATGGATCATTTGCAATTCATCAACCGATACAATTTTACGTTCACTTTCGATGTCGAGAACTTGTCCTCCGACCATCCCTTCAGCTCCAGCAGCTCTGCTCAATAGTTGAATCAATTCCAGTTTTTGTTCAGCTGGTACCTTTTCCAATCTCGCGAGCACACCAAAACTGTATGTCAATAACCCGTCTCCAGCTAAAATAGCAAGGGCCTCACCATAAACTTTATGGTTTGTTAAGTGACCTCGGCGATAATCATCATTGTCCATGCTAGGAAGATCATCGTGGATGAGCGAATAAGTATGGATCATTTCGATCGTTGCGCCAACCGTTAACGCTTCTAAATGATTCACTTTCAATAATTCCAGTACAGCAAGTGTAAATAATGGTCTGACTCTTTTCCCGCCAGCAGCTACTGAATAATTCATGGCCTCTTTTAAAATAGCCGGTGCTTCAATCGACTGAATTAGTTCTGATAAATGAACATCAATTTTTGGTGTATTCTGCTCTGTAAAACTCTGCAATAAAATCATTTCGATGCATCCTCTTTTTCAGTTGATTCAAACGGTTTCTTTTCTCCATTATCATCTATGATGGAGATGAGTTGTTTTTCGGCGTTTTGTAATTTATCGTGGCAAACTGAAGATAATTCCATGCCTTTTTTGTAAAGTGAAATTGCATCCTCCAGAGGAACATCGCCCTGCTCTAGTTTTCGAACGATTTCTTCAAGTTGTTGAATCGCTTGATCAAAAGATACATTGTTTTTTGTCATGATGATTCTCCTTTAGACTGTTTGTTTATAGAGTCTATAGAAGCAAGTAAGACTCCATCTTGCAGTTTGATATGTAGCGGTTTATTAACATCGACATCATAGACTGATTTGACGACTTGGTCGTTTTGATAGGTAATACTATAACCACGATCCATGATTTTCAAAGGATTCAATGCTTCCAACAGTTGGATTTTACTTGAGAACGAGTGCCCTTTTGCCTGGATGTTTTTCTCTGTGGCAATCTGTAATCGTGTCTCATACGAATTCACTTCTTTTTGATATTGATGGACGGTTCGGTATGGATTTTGCAACGTCAACCGCATCTTTTGCTGGCGATGACGTTCTTGTTTTTGATCGAGAATTGTACGTCCACTTTTCTCAAATTGTTCAGATAATCGAGTCAACTTTTCGACAAAAGGTCGATATAACCTTTCTGGATAAGCGAGAGGATATGCTGACTTAACACGATGTAACCTTTTTCTCTCATGAGATAAAATCGCAGTAACCATGGATACGATTTGAGATTTTCTACTTGCAATACGTTCCAGTAATTCAAGTTGATTCGGAACAGCGAGTTCAGCTGCGGCAGTAGGTGTTGGAGCACGTAAATCCGCAACAAAATCAGCGATGGTCGTATCAGTTTCATGTCCGACTGCACTAATGATTGGAATGTTACTGTTCGCAATTTCACGGGCAACAATTTCTTCATTAAAAGCCCATAAATCTTCTATCGAACCCCCACCACGCCCTACGATACACACATCTAACCCCGGATGTTCCTGGGAGCGTTTCAATGCTCGGACAATGCTCGGTGCAGCTCCGGAACCTTGAACTAATGCTGGGAAGATAAGAACTTCCGCAAGCGGGTAGCGCCGACTGATCGTCGTGACGATATCCCGGATGGCTGCGCCTGTCGTGGCGGTTACAACACCAATTTTTTGAGGGTATTTCGGGATTTGTTTTTTTCTCGAAGGCTGAAAAAGTCCTTCTTTAGCCAGCTTTTCTTTTAATTGTTCAAATGCAATGTATAGTTCTCCAATTCCATCAGGTTGCATGACTTGTGCATAGAATTGATATTGTCCAGAACCTTCGTAAACATTTACATCGCCTTGTAAGAGTACGTTCATTCCACTTTCCGGTCTGAATTTCATGTTTCTAGCTTGTGCTGCAAACATAACGGCAGGCATTCTAGTTTGGTCATCTTTGATTGTGAAATAAATATGACCACTCGAATGTATTTTTACATTTGAAAGTTCCCCTTTGACATAGACATTTCTCAAATGGGGATCCGCATCAAATTTTCTTTTTATGTATTTGGTCAATGCTTTAACGGTTAAATATGAAGTGGTCGTCACGTGTTTTCAAACTCCTCACGAAGAAGAAATAGAAAAGCTGTCTTTCTTAAAGAAAAACAGCTTCTTCCCTCTATTTTACCTGTTTTAGCTTCATTTGTCTTGACGTAGTTCATTTTCTGCGGATTGTACAGTATTTGCCATTAACATGGTGATTGTCATAGGACCTACTCCCCCAGGAACAGGTGTTATGTATGAGGCTTTTTCTTTAACTGAATCAAAATCCACATCACCGCATAAGCGATTGTTTTCATCACGGTTCATCCCAACATCTATAACGACAGCACCATCTTTTACATAGTCGCTTGTAATTAATTTAGCTCGACCCACTGCAACTACTAATACATCTGCTTGGAGAGTAATTTCTTTGAGGTCAGGTGTTTTCGAATGTGCATATGTAACGGTGGCGTCTTTTTGTAAAAGCAATTGTCCCATTGGCTTACCTACGATGTGGCTTCGCCCAATGACAACTGCATGTTTACCGGACAGTTCTATACCGGAATGTTCCAGGAGTTTCATGACTCCAAATGGCGTGCATGGAAGAAATGTTTCTTGTCCAAGCATCATTTTCCCGATTGAAATTGGATGAAAGCCATCCACGTCTTTTTCGGGGGAAATTGCAGCGATAACATTTGATTCAACAATATGCTTTGGTAAAGGAAGTTGCACTAAAATCCCATCAATCGATGGATCCTCATTTAACGATTCGATATTTGTGATTAACTCTTGCTCGCTTAGAGTTGAATCAAACGTGATTAACTTTGAATAGATGCCAAGCTCTTCACATGTTTTTTGTTTGTTGGAAACATAAATTTTGGAAGCAGAATCATCACCAACTAAAATGACGGCCAATCCTGGAGAAATACCTTGCTCATTCAAGTATTCAATCCGAGACGTCAAATCATTTCGAATCGCCATCCCAATTTCTTTTCCGTTTATTAATGCACTTGACATATCCATTCCCCCTGTTATCAGTTAGAAGTTTCAGTCGAATATTTAGATAGAACTCCATTGACGAATTTGCTTGATTTTTCATCACCGAATGTTTTGCATAATTCAATTGCTTCATTCATGACGACTTTTGAGGGTGCGTCTTGCATAAACAACAATTCAAAGACAGCTAAACGTAAGACAGTGCGTTCGATTTTCGGTAAACGTTCTAATGACCAATTTTCCAATTTTGTTTTTAATGATTCGTCTATTTGCGTTATCTGTTCAGTTGTTCCACGAACAAGTTTTTCATAGAAATCATCGCTTTCGCCATTTAGGACATGACTCATTGCTTCTTCTATTGTCAACTGTGTGTTTTCTAACTGAAACAAAGTTTGCAACGCTTTTTCACGAGCTTCTCTACGTTTCATGGGTTAG
>Ga0209013_10001667_pt1 | contig 20408 bp, 12 predicted proteins | sample Cruoilmetagenom2_FD_187291 | JGI IMG/M metagenome (GOLD analysis project Ga0209013, IMG submission 187291) | Oil polluted marine microbial communities from Coal Oil Point, Santa Barbara, California, USA - Sample 2 (SPAdes) (version 2) | ecosystem: Environmental > Aquatic > Marine > Oil seeps ...
CGTCCGGCGCCAGGCCTCTACCTGGCCCTACTCAGCTACAGTCTGGTCCGCCATGAGCTGGAAGTGCTAACCAGACGCCTCAAAATCTACCGTGATGATCTGGCCTTGCTCCACCAGGTGTCGGACCTGAAACAGCGCGAGGCGGACCTGGAGCAAGAGTATCTCTCAAATCACGAGATCTATGCCCTGCTTCGCCACAGCAGCAGCCCGGCTTTGATGATCCTGTGGCTGTGCACCGGGTCGGTTCGGGTGCGCGAGCGGTTGTGGTACTATGAAACCGAACTGCGACACGTCCAGACTGAGGTAGATGGCGAGTATCTCAAGGGACTGGGCTTGAAGCCGTCGCCCCTCTTTGGCAAACTGCTGAATGCGGTACGCGATGCTCGCCTGGATGGTGAGATCCAGACCGTGGAGGAGGAAAAGGCACTCATTGCTCGCCTGCTGGCAGAGCGGAAAAAGGGTTAGCTGGTGGCGGAGACGGGTCGCGCACCTGGCCCCAGACGCATTGCCGTGGTTGGCACCAGCGGGTCGGGCAAGACCACGCTCGCGCACCAGTTGGCCCAGCGGCTGGGCATCCGGCACATTGAACTGGACTCGGTCCATTGGGGGCCCAACTGGACGCCGCCCCCGCTCGAGGTTTTTCGGGATCGTGTTGCGGAAGCGCTGAATGCTGATGCCTGGGCCACCGACGGCAATTACGGCAAGGTGCGGGATATCGTCTGGGGCCAGGCCGACACGGTTGTGTGGCTGGACTATCCTCTGCCGCTGATCATGGGCCGGGTGGTCAAACGGACGATCCATCGTACCCTGACGCGGGAAGAGCTTTGGAATGGGAACCGGGAACGTTTCTGGGAAGCTCTCTTTAGCCGTGATTCCATTGTGCGCTGGGCGCTGAGCACCTACGGTCGCAGGCAGAGGGAGTATCCCATCCTGTTCAGCCGGCCAGAATACGCCCATCTGAAGGTCATACGTTTGCAGTCGCCTCGCGCCGCCCGCGGGTGGCTGAATGGACAGGGGACAATGACTAGTTTCCAATCTTCAGACTCTAGTATCTATTCGCCATGACCAAGATCCGAACCCACGCCATTCGGGCCCTTGACGAACAAGGCATCCCCTACCAGGTGCTGCTGCACGACCACAGGGCGATGAATGTGGAGGAGGCCGCAGCCGAACGGGGTGTGTCGATCCGCCAGGTGGTCAAGACACTCCTGGTCCGCCGGCCCGACCGCAGGCACCTGATCGCCCTGGTACGGGGTGACCGGCGCCTGAGCCTCAAGAAACTGGCTCGCATCGCGGGCGTAAAGAAGCTGGAGATGGCGCCAGGGGCCGATGTGCCGCGCATTACTGGCTACCAGATTGGCGCCGTAGCGCCAGTAGGCCTGCGCCGTACCGGCGTGCCCATCTATGTAGATGAGCACATTCTGGCAGAGCCGCGGGTGAGCATCAGCGCCGGACGGCATGATGCTGGCCTGGAGCTGGCTACCGCAGACCTGATCCATGCCACTGATGGACAGGTTGCTGACATCACCGAGTAGAACCACGGAGCCAGGTGCTATGAGTGCTGCCTCACAACCTAGTACGCCCTCCTCTGCCCCAGATACGACCTTCGATGAACCTCGGGGCGGACCCGCCGGCGAGCCTCAAGAACTGCTCTTCGATGCTACTCAGGGCAGGCCTATTGACCGCGCCCGCTACCGGCGGGTGGTCCTCTATTTTGCCGGCGTCATTGCCCACTTAATCTGGTGGGAGATCATCCTGCGCAAGGTCCTGGGCAGTCGTTTTGTGCAACGATCCTCTGCCCGGCGCTGGCAGCGGATCGCCCGGCGTTATCGGATCATGGCCATCGAGCTCGGCGGGGTGCTGATCAAGCTCGGCCAGTTTCTCAGTGTCCGTGTAGACGTTCTGCCCTACGCTGTTACCCATGAGCTGGCGGGTTTGCAGGATGAGGTTCCCGCCGAAGACCTGGCTGACATCCAGGCCATTGTGGAGGCCGAGTATGGGCAGCCGATGAACCAGATCTTTGTCTGGTTCGCCCCGCAACCAGAAGCGGCCGCCTCCCTGGCCCAAGTTCACCGTGCCCGGCTCCTCACCGGCGACGACGTGGTGGTCAAGGTCCAGCGTCCTGGCATCGAGACGACGGTCGAAACCGACCTGCGGGCCATCGAGACCGCCACGCGCTGGCTCAAGCGCTACCGGCCCATCCGCCGGCGCGTCGACCTGGATCGCCTGTATGCTGCGTTCGGCCGCACCACGCGCAACGAGCTAGACTTTGTGGCCGAGGGTGAAAACGCCGAGCGATTTGCCGAGATCTATGCCGATGATCCGGGAGTGCGGATTCCCAGGATCTTCGCGGCATCGTCAACGCGCCGCGTGTTAATCATGGAGAACGTGGCGAGCATCAAGATCACCGACTTTTCAGCCCTGGAGGCCGCGGGTATTGACCGCAAGGACGTCGCGCGCCGTCTGTTCGATACCTATCTGGAACAAGTCTTTGTTCACAACTTTGTCCACGCCGACCCCCATCCAGGCAATCTGTTTGTCCAGCCCCTGCAACCAGCGTCGGGTGCACTGGGCTCGTTCAGTTCACCGTCCCTTGGCCAGGTTCTGTCAGCAGGAGTTCAGGGTACACAAGAAGGAGGGGGCGGGCCGTTCCAGCTTGTATTTGTAGATTTCGGCATGGTCGCCACGGTCCCTGAGCGCGTTCGCCAGCACCTGCGTGACTTTCTCTTTGGTTTTGCCACGCGGGATGCCGCCCGGGCGGTGCGCGCCTATCAGGGCGCCGGCGTACTTTTGCCCGGCGTCGACCTGGCCCGTCTGGAGCAGATGGAAGCAGAGATCATGGAGAGGTACGCGGGCCTCACCCTGCGACAGGCACAGCAGGCCGCCATGGACGAGTGGCACGACTTGGCCCGCGAGTACCGCGACGTGCTGTACGAGATGCCCTTCCAGTTCCCGACCGACCTGCTTTTCGTCGGTCGGGCGATGGCCATCCTGTTTGCCATGGCCACTTCATTGGACCCTGACTTTGACCCCTGGGCGGCCGTCGAGCCCTTTGCCCGGCAGATGGCGACCGACGAAGTGAAACGTGACTGGCGCGGGCTGTTGGGCGAACTGGAGCAGGCGACTCGAGTGATTCTTTCGCTGCCCGGGCAGGCTGACCGCTTTTTCCGCCGCGCCAGCCAGGGCGAGTTGACTGTGCGCACATCCTGGCCGCCTGAAGCAGTACGGACGGTGCGTCGTGTGGAGACAGCGGTCAACCGCCTCACGAGTGCCGTGGTCTTTGCGGCGCTGCTGCTGGCAGCCGTGGCCGTCTATTTGGTCCAGGGGGGCGGCCCGATCAGCTACACCCTCTTTGTAATGGCGGCGGTGGCGCTGCTGGCGACCCTCATCCGCAGAACCCCCGGCTGATCTCCTGGAATGGGTTTCCCCTTCGTCTCGAATGTGCTATAATATGGGAACAGAGTTATCTCCAGGTACCAGTGGTCCCTGAGGACCAGGGACGAGGAGGTGAGGTATGTGCAGGCCTCAGTCGCAGCCCCAACACAGCTCGGGCGCCATCCGCCGTTCTGTCATCGCCGGGAGTTGGTACCCTGGCACGAAACGAAGCCTGGCCCGCGCCGTGGATGGCTATCTGGCTCAAGTTGACCAGGCGCCAGTCCCTGGTGAGCTGCTCGCTCTCATCAGTCCGCATGCTGGCTATGCCTATTCTGGCCAGACGGCGGCCTATGCCTACCACCAGTTGCAGGGTCGAGAGGCCAGGACCGTGGTGCTGCTGGGACCCAGCCACCGGGCATGGGTGGGCGACTATGCCACAAATGACGTGGATGCCTATGATACGCCACTGGGCCTAGTATCCCTGGATCGGGGGTTCATCACAGCTTTGGACGAAAGGCTTGAGCTTCCGCGCCTGCGCCACGACGACGAGCACTCGCTCGAGATCCAGTTGCCGTTCCTTCAGCGCCAACTGGGCGATTTTCAACTGGTACCGATCTTGATGAACGCCGAGGAGCCGGCTGCCGCCCAAAGGTTGGCGAAGGCCCTGGCCGAGGTTATCCAGCAGCGCTCACGCGAGCAGGACAACACGAGCTGTAGCCGCCACCTGCTGGTGGCCAGTTCCGATCTGCATCATATCGATAGCTATGACAGTGTGGTTCGCCGCGACCAGCCAGTCGTGGAGGCCATCGCCGCCTATGACCTGGAAGCCCTCACGCCGCTGCTGATGGCGCGGGATTGTTCCGTGTGCGGCAGGATGCCTATCTTGACAATTCTGCATGCAGCCAGGAACCTGGGGGCTGACTCGGTACAGATCCTCCACCATACCAACTCGGGCGACGTGACCCGTCAGCGCCGCTCGGGCCAGTACACCGTCGGCTATATGTCGGCCGCCATATACAGATCCCAATGAGGGTGTGACCATTGTTCACTGGATACTGATACCATGTTCGCCCAAGTTGTCGTCAATCGCCCCACCCATCGCCAGCCCCCCGCGGGGCGTGACCCACTGCGGGGCGACGACTCGCGCCTGCTGACCTACACCTATAGACTGCCGGAACGCCTGTGGGAGGCGGCGACGACGGGTCACCTGGTACAGGTGCCGCTGCGGACGAGCACGGCCTTGGGTGTGATCGCAGCCGTGGTGGATGCTCCCCCACCAGGACTTGAGCCAGAGGCGATCCGCGAGGTGGCCGAGATCCTCGATCCCCTGCCCGTGGTCACGCCGACCCAGATCGAACTCGCTCGCTGGATCGCCGGTGAATACCTGGACTCGCTGACACAGGCAATGCGAATGATGCTGCCCCCAGGTCTTGAGGATCGGACTACCATCGTCGTCACCCGGACGGCCACAGAGGCATCCTCGAGTGATCTGGCACGCGAGGAGATCGCGATCCTGGAGGCGCTGAAGGCCAGCCGCGGCCGGATGCGCCAGAGCGCGCTGCTGAGACGGATTCGAGGTGATGACCCCGAGGCTGTGCTCCACTCCCTTGCCGAAAAGGGCTTTGTGGATGCTCGTTATGCCCTGGTGCCGCCCAAACCAGCTCCCCCTCGTGTCCAATACGTCCGTCTTCTGGCCGATGAGGCGGCCATCGAGACCTGGTTGCCCCGCCTCGGTCACCCCTCAAAGCAAGCCAGCATCTTGCTGACCCTGGCCCGGCACGTGGATGCGCCGCTCACCTTGGAGAGAGTTTGTGATCTGGCCCAGTGCACCGAGAGTCCTGTTCGGGCCCTGGCGGAGCGGGGATGGGTGCAGATCACAGGGCGACGATCTCTGGTGGTGGCCTTGCCCGGGGCCGAATCCGCCGGCTTGGGCCAGGCCCGCAAACAGAAGGCTGCCCTGTCCGTGCTCCTCGACCATGGCGGGACGGTCGAGATAAAAGATCTCCTCAGTGAATCCGGTGTCTCCCCAGCAATCGTGACTGCGCTGGCCAAGAAGCGGTTGGTCCAGCGCATCACGGAGGAGCCTCTGGTTCTTTTGACCCTCGCGTCTGACCGGCTGATGGACAGTGTCCTGGGACTGCGGGGTGCCGAACAACAGCGCGCTGTCCTGGATGCCCTACGGGGTACCACCGGCCGCGTGTGGGTGGGGGGTATCTATGCCCAGACCGGGGCCGATCTGCAGGTCCTCAAAAAGCTGGCGGACCTCGGCCTCGTCAGCCTGCACGCCGAGGAGTACGATCGTCCTCGCCCCACGGGGCCTGAGGCGCCACCGCGCCTGACCGCTGACCAGGAAACAGTCTGGCGGGAAATAGAGCGCGGGACGAGGGCAAAGGGTACAGAGGGCGTGCCCTTTGTGGCGCTCCTCCACGGGGTCACCGGTTCGGGCAAGACCGAGATCTACTTGCGGGCACTGGAGACCACCCTGGCCGCTGGCCAGCGGGCCATTGTCCTCGTGCCCGAGATCAGCCTTACAGCCCAGACCGTCCGCCGTTTTGAGGCGCGCTTCCCGGGCCGCGTGGCGGTGCTCCACAGCCAACTGAGCCTGGGACAGCGCTACGCGGTCTGGGATCAGGTGCGCCGGGGCGACGCTGACGTGATCATTGGCCCCCGCTCAGCCCTCTTTGCCCCAGTCTCGCGCTTGGGCCTCATCGTAATGGACGAGGCTCACGACGATTCGTACAAGCAGTCTGATCCGATCCCCCTGCCTGCCTACCACGCCCGGCAGGTTGCCCTGGCTCTGGGCCGGCTGACCGGGGCCACCGTCCTGATGGGTAGCGCCACGCCTGATCTGGCGACGTATTACCAGGCCACTCAGGGCGCCTATCACCTGCTCAAGCTCCCCCACCGCATCCTGTCTGGCACAACTCATCCTGAGGCGCCACCCAAGTCTGCCGGGGGGCTTGTCAAAGGATGCAACACGCAGCAGGCACACCCCCCTCTCCCCCCCGTCCATATTGCAGATCTGCGTCAGGAGCTCCGTGCCGGCAACCGGAGCATGTTCAGCCGGGTGCTCCAGGAGGCGCTGCGCCGCACCCTGACTGCAGGCGAGCAGGCTATCCTCTTTCTCAACCGGCGGGGGGCTGCTACCTTTGTGCTCTGCCGCGACTGCGGCTACGTGGCCCGTTGCCCCAACTGTGATACCCCCCTCACCTTGCACCGCCTGGCCCAGCGCCGAGGACCGCTGGGCCAAGGAGTCTCGGACCCACCGCGCCTGATCTGCCATCATTGCCGGCACAGGGAACCCTCCCCTGTGTGTTGCCCGGATTGTGGCAGCCGGCGCATCCGTCACTTTGGCCTGGGCACCGAGCGAGTAGAAGATGCGGTGCGCCAGTTGCATCCGGAGGCACGCCTGCTCCGCTGGGACCGGGACACGGCCAGCGGTCCTGACCACGAGCGATTCTTGCAGGCCTTTATTGAGCACCGCGTTGATGTGTTGATCGGCACGCAAATGATCGCCAAAGGACTCGACTTGCCCCTGATTACGCTGGTGGGCGTAGTGTCAGCCGACACGGCCCTCCATTTGCCCGACTTTCGCGCAACCGAGCGTACTTTTCAACTCTTGACCCAGGTGGCTGGGCGAGCAGGTCGCAGCTACCGGGGGGGCCAGGTCATCATTCAGACCTACAACCCTGACCATTATGCGATCCAGTCTGCGGCCCATCACGACTTTGCAGGTTTCTATCACCGGGAACTGACCTATCGCCGTCAACTTGACTACCCACCCTTCAGCCGCTTGGTAGCCTTACGCTACAGTGATAAGGACCCCTATCGCTGCCGTACCGAAGCGGAACGTTTGGGGCGGTGGTTGATCGCCGAGATCCAGCGCCTCGGTCTGGCTGTCGACCTGATCGGCCCTGCCCCCTGCTTTTTCAGCCGGGTTCAGGGCCGCTACCGGTGGCAGATCGTCCTTCGCGCGCGCGATCCCATCCCCCTACTCTCTGATGTAGCGCTGCCGCGGGGTTGGAGAGTCGATGTGGATCCGGTCAGTCTGTTGTGACGAGGTCCGAGTACTCTTTGGGCCTTCTGTCGTGGAAGATGTTGTTCCGTGGGGTGATGTTCTTGTCTCTCGCCAGGGCGACATCTACATCCACCAGGCCCACACTCTCTTCCGATGAGGAAGCCTGCAGGAGGATCTCGCCTCTGGGACCAGCGATGGTAGACAGGCCGGTGAAGGTCAGATCCACTTCGGTGCCAATTCTGTTGGCTGTCACGACATAGACTCGATTGGTGAGCGCGTGGATGGGGACGGCCCTCTGAGCCAGACCGGGCAGGACAAGATTTGATGGGTGGCAGATCAAGTCCGCCCCCTTGAGGGCCAGGGCCCGCCATGCCTCGGGGAACAACCAGTCAAAGCAGACAAGCATGCCCACCCGGGCCTGGCCGATGTCAAAAACGGGCAAACCCACGTCGCCGGGTTCAAAGAAATCCTTCTCGCTCATGAATAAATGCAGCTTGCGGTATCTGCCCATCATTCCCTGCGGGCCAACGAGTATCGCCGAGTTGTACAAGAGATCTCCCTCGCGTTCGTTAAAACCAGACACGATGTGAAAGTTGTGTCGCTGGCACTGGGATTCAAGGTACTGGAGGAACACGCTGCTGGTGACTGCCTCCGACGTCGCCCAGGCATGTTCGGGCGACTCAAAGTTGTAGCCCGAATTGCACAGCTCGGGCAGCACCAGCAGCTCGGCGCCGGCGCACTGGGGCATAAGACGGTCGAGCTTTTGCATCGTAGCCTGAAGGTCGCCCAGGGTCGGGGCGAACTGGACAAAACCGATTTTCAATGCAGCCTCCCAGCCACAGGTTCATGGTCCACAGAATAGTAGCCATTATACTGTAGATCTGGTGGTGGGGCAATTCCTCAGCCTATGGTCAAGCCTCTTTGTCCCCGTTAATTTGACATTTCCCCCAGCCGCTGGTACAATAGTAGCGTGGTTGGGTCCAAGGCGGATTCGTCTAGTGGCCTAGGATACTGCCCTCTCAAGGCAGAGACACGGGTTCGAACCCCGTATCCGCTACCAACCAGAGCCGTCGGTAAGCACCATCAAAGAGATGGTGCTTATTTGGTTCTAAGCCCGATCATTGACCGCCCGCTCAATGAACGGCAGGAGGCCAGGCATGGTTACATTCGACCCGGAGGCATTGCCCAAGGTACTTCAGCTCTACCTGGAGATCATCCAGTATCCCACCCTGGCGCCCAGGATCCGGGAGCGGATGCGCAAGGAGCTCTACCAGCGAGGGATCATCACTGCCAAAGATCTTGAGCGAGAGGTCAAGAGCAGGGCCGTACAGTCCCAAAAGCATGAGGGATTGCAGGATCCCATGGTCGAAGAATCGGCGGACCTGTGGCAACAGCGTCTAACCCACTTTCGAGACAACCTGACCGACTTTTACTTTGCTCATAACCTACCCCATACACTCTTCGAAGACATTGTCCGCGACGTGCTCGTCAAGCGAATGGCCCCCGACGATGTGTTCCTGACTTTCAACCCTGAGTTGGCCCCCTGGGACATGCTTTTTGCCCGGGGAGAAGCATACGAGGCCCTTCCTCCGGACCAGCGTGCCAAAGTACAGCACCACCTGCGCGAGATCGTCGTCGTGCTCACCAAAGGACTCATCAGCGATCAACTTGGCTTTGTGGGCATTGCCAAAGACCTGTTTTCCATCGCCGATCTGCAGGCCATCCGCCACAGGCGCATTGGCCGGGGCAAGATCGGCGGCAAGGCCGCAGGAATGATGCTGGCCTGGAAGATCCTCAGCCTCGACGAATCCAACGAGAAGATGGATCTCAGGAGCCGCGTCGTTCTCCCGGAATCCTACTTTATCGGCGCCGACGTCTTTTACGACTTTATGTCGCACAATGGCCTGCACCATCTGCACAACCAGAAGTACAAGACAAGAGAAGAGATCGAGGAGGACTATCCCCACGCTCGCAAAGCCTTTCTCGGCGGACACTTTCCCGACGAAATCGTGGACGGGCTGGGGGAGATCTTGTCCAAAGTTGGCAATCACCCGCTGATCGTGCGATCTTCCAGCCTCTTGGAGGACAACTTTGGTACGTCCTTTGCCGGCAAATATGACAGTTACTTCTGTCCCAACCAGGGAACGCCCGAAGAAAATCTGGAAGCCTTGATCCTGGCCATCACCAAGGTTTATGCCAGCGTGCATAATCCGGATGCGCTCTTTTACCGGCGGGAGATGGGCTTCCTGGACTATGACGAGCGGATGGCCGTTTTGCTGCAAGAGGTCCAGGGAGATCGCCACGGCGATTTCTTTTACCCCACCCTGGCCGGCGTGGCTTTTAGCTATAATCCCTTCCGCTGGACGTCCAAGATCCGTCGCGAGGATGGGTTCCTGCGTATGGTTTGGGGGCTGGGGACCCGTGCCGTGGACCGAGTGTCAAAAGACTATCCACGTATGGTTGCGCTCAGTCACCCTGAGTTGCGGCCCGAAGTGGGCGCCAAGGAGATCAAGCGCTACTCGCAGCACTTTGCAGATGTAATCAACCTGGCTGAGAACGAGTTTCAAACCAGGCCCTTGCCCGACGTGCTGAGCATGGACTCGCCCTCGACCCGGCTGTTGGTCTCGGTAGACCGGGGAGATTACCTGCAGCCGCCCCTGACCTATGATCCCAGCCTGTCACCCCACGACCTGGTCCTGACCTTTGAGAACCTGCTGACCAAGACACAGTTTGTCCCCCTGTTCAAGGCCATGCTCAGGAGCCTGGAAGACCGGTTTGGGCGCCACGTGGATGTCGAATTCACCGCCGACATTGTGCCTGGTTACCCGCAGCCCGATTTTCTCATCCACTTGCTCCAGTGCCGGCCACAGTCCCTCCAGGAATCGATGCAGGTAGTAGAGGTTCCAGCCACTGTCTCCGAGGCAGATACCCTCTTCACTGCTGACCGTCTGGTACCGCATGGGACGGTACAGCGCATCCGGTACATTGTCTTTGTTGACCCCGATGCCTATGCCCATCTCCCGGACGAGACGACCCGGTTGCAACTCGCGCGGGTAGTAGGACAAGTGAACCAGATTCTGAAGAAAAAGAGCTTTGTTCTGATGGGGCCAGGGCGATGGGGGAGTAGCAACATTGACCTGGGTGTCAGGGTAACCTACGCAGATATCTACAACACCGCTATGCTGATCGAGATAGGCCTGTCAGATGGGGGTTCAGCGCCCGAAGTTTCTTACGGCACCCACTTTTTCCAGGATTTGGTCGAGACTGAGATCTATCCCCTGGCGCTCTACCCGGACCGGGATGAAACGACATTGAACTGGCGATTCTTCCGCGAATCAGCTAACGAGCTGCCAACCCTACTCCCCAACTGCGCGCCGTACGCCGAATACGTGCGGTTGATCGACGTGCCGGCGGTGACCCGGGGGCGCATGTTGGAGGTCATTATGGATGGCGAGAGCAGCCAGGCATTGGGCTATCTCCGCCGCTACCCAACCGAGAACGGTTGGTAGCCGGCATCCTGCCAAGGACAGTCTCTAGGCAACAACCATCTAGAGCGGCTCGATCCTCTCCACCAGAACAGTTGCATCGCCCGCACGATCCACGTGTACGCGGCCCTGGGCCCAGTAAGGCCCCAGTTTCCCCAATGAGCCAGGCTGCAGGCGCTGCCCTGGCGGCAAACGCAGCCTAAAGAAACCTGCTTCATCTTCCAGGCTCAGACGCCCACGTCGCTCGCCCCATAGATGCAGGCGCGCTCCGGCCACCATCACTTGCCTGCCCGCGTTTTCAACCAAACGATCGCTGGTGACCAAGCCCCGGGCGGCCAGCGCCTCGGCGAAAGGGGCCAGAGGGTGGGCACTCACTGGCCAGGCCAGTGTCTCTACCTCGAGCGCCAGCTTTTCGGCCGGCGTGAACTCTTTCTCCGGCGCTTCGGTCCAGGGCAGGGCCAACTGGAGGGGGGCGCCCGGTGCCCGTCCCGCCAGCTCGGAGAGCAATGCCTTCCGGCCCGTACCCAGCCCGTCCAATGCACCCGCTTTGACCAAGTTCTCGCCCTCTGCCCGGCGGGGCCTGGCCCGTTGCAACAGATCATCCAAAGACCCGAAGGGTCGCTCCTGCCTGGCCTTGAGAATGGCAGCGATTGTTTTTCGCGTCAGTTCGCGCACTTGGCCCAAACCCATCCATAACAGCGCTCGACCTTCTGATTCGTAGCCCAGGGCGAACCGCCGCTTGCTGTGATTGATGTGCGGCGGTCTCAGCTCCAGGCCCATACACCGGGCCTCTTCCAGGTAGACACGCTGCGGATAATAGCCGCCCCAGTTTCCCAGCACCGCCGTCATGAACTCGGCGGGGTAGTGCGCCTTCAGGTAGGCGGTCTGATAGGCCACTGTCGCGTAGCTGGCCGCGTGGGCCTTCAGAAATCCATAGCCAGCGAAACTGGCCATCAGCTCCCACAGCCGCTCCGCCGCATCTGGAGGCACTTGACTCACTTGTCCTACTCGCAGGATGAACTCCTCGCGCAGGGGCATCATCTCTTCGCCGTGTCCCACGTGGGCGATGGCCCTTCGCAGCCGGTCGGCTTCCCCCAAGCTGAACCCGGCCAGATCGTGGGCGATGCGCAGCACCTGCTCCTGGTAGAGGACCACGCCGTGCGTACTCTCGAGGACCGGCTCCAGGGCTGGATGCAGATAGCGCACCTCTTCCTGTCCCCGGTGGCGGCGTACGAAGGCATCTTTGAGACCGCCACGCAGCGGCCCTGGCTTAAAGAGCGCCATCGCTACCGCCACATCCTCCAGGTAATGCGCGTCCAACTCGAGCAGGGTCCGCCGCATGCCGGGGGACTCAACCTGGAAGCAACCGATGGTGTCCGCCCGGGACAGCAGATCCCCGGTAGCTGGATCAACGCTTGGGATGCTCTCTCGCGAAAAGCCCGGCTGTTTGCGCTGGACCAGCCCCACGCTCTCGGCGATGACAGTGAGGGCCCGAATGCCCAGTAGATCGATCTTGACCAACCCCAGGCGCTCAATGCTATGCAGGTCGTATTGGGTGATAATGACCCCTTTGGTCGCCAGTTGCAGTGGCGCCAGTTCGGTGAGGGGGCGTGGGGCGATGACCACCCCACCGGGATGCAGCGACAGGTGGCGCGGGTGGCCGTCCAGCGCCCACGCGGCTACCAGGGCATCTCGCTCGAGGTCGTCCCGGGCGGATTTCAGCAACCGCTCCTGAGCTGCCACAACCTCTGGCCCCATACCAGGATGCCAGAAACGAGGGATCTCGTTCGCCACGGCATCCGTCCGCTCTTGGGGCAACCGGTAGGCTTTGGCAACTTCGCGCCAGGCCGAACGAGCTCTCAAGCGGGCAAAGGTGCAGATGGTCGCCACCCGGTCCTGGCCGTAGCGTTGATAGACGTACTGGATCACTTCGTCGCGCCGGCGCGAGCACAGGTCCAGGTCGATGTCGGGCGGGTCGCGACGTTCAGGGTTCAGGAATCGCTCAAACTGTAGATCCAGGGCAAGGGGATCGACCGCCGAGACGCCCAGACAATAGATCACCAGGCTCCCGGCCGCCGAGCCCCGCAGGTTGATGGGCACACCCTGGTCGCGGCCGTAACGCACGATGTCGGCGACGATGAGAAACAGGGGCGTGTAGCCCGTGCTGTCGATGATGGCGAGCTCGTGCTCCAACCGGCCTCGCACAGCCTCGGTCACGGCCCCGTAGCGTTTTTCTGCGCCGGCCTGGGACTGAGCGCGGAGTTCGTCCAAAGGAGTCTGGCCGGCGGACAGTTCGATTTGCGGGAATACGGGACGCCCCAGGGGCAGCTCAAGCCGGCAGCGCTCGGCGATGGCTGCTGTGTTGGCCAATGCCTCTGGAAACTGGGCAAATGCCGCCCGCATCTCATCCGGATGGGCAAGGTGGAGTCCTGGCCGGGGCGGCGTCCGCTCCAGGGGTTGCAGCGAGCCTATGGCGCTGAGCAGGCGACACTGGCCCGCGTCGCCGCGGGTCAGATAGTGGACGTTGTTGGTGGCAACGGTGCCCACCCCCAACCGCCTGGCCAGATCGGTCAAGCTATCGGCGAATTTGGAATCACCGGGAGTCTGGATCTGCAGCTCAACGAAAAAGCTGTCCCGGGCAAAATACTCAAGCCATGCCCTGGCCGTCGCCTCTGCCTCGCGAACGCGCCCTGCTCGCATCAGATGAGCCAGCCGCCCGCGCTTTCCACCACAGAGCGCGATGAGTCCCTCTGTCCTGCCTTCCAGTTCGCTGGTGGGCATGCCACGCTGTATTGCCGCTTCGCGGTCGGGCCGGGTTTGGAGGGCGCTGGATAGGCGGCACAGGTTGGCATAGCCTGGCAGGTCTCGCGCCAGCAGTACGAGGCTTGCCCCCGAGTCCATGGCTTGATCTGCTCCCCGAGACTTTCGAGAGGCCTGGTCAAAGACCAAAGTCAAAGGGGCATTGGACGATGCTTCGCCCGGCGCCACCGTCAGCTCCAGGCCAACGATGGGCCGTATTCCCACCTCATGGCAGGCATCGTAGAACTCGATGGCGCCATACAGCGCATCGTGGTCGGTAAGGGCTAGCGCGGAATAGCCTGCTTGGGCTGCAGCCTGGGCCAACTCTGCCGGGCTGGGACAGCCATCCAACAAGCTATAGTAGGAATGCGCGTGCAGGTGAACGAAGGCGCTCAAAGGAGTTCAATCTGGTATTCCAGCAGTTCGACGTCGAGACGGTTGCCCTCGATCCACTGCACCACCCGCTCCAGCAGGCCGTGGGCATAGCTGGAGCTGCTGGAGACGCAGGCCACGCCCAGTACCGCCCGTTGCCAAATGTTCTGGGCATCGACTTCGGCGATGGAGACGTTGTACTCGCGACCGATGCGGGTAACGATTGATTTAATGACTTTGCGCTTGCCTTTCAGCGAACTGTTGCCCGGCAGTCTCAATTCGATGGTGCAGACGCCGATGTGCATGGTCGTCACTCCTCGCTGGGATGCGACCATTGTACCACACACCAGTCGTGTGTGACAAGCCTACTCCCGTGGGTCCATGATGGTACCCGCTCGCCGGAGACATCGTGAGATCAAGTTCGCTCCGTCCAATCGGGCGCGGCATAGCGGCTGCGCCGCAGCTCCGCGGACAGGTCTTGCTCGCGCGTGGTCAACTCCCCTGGGATCAGTTCCAGGCCAAGCGCCTGTGAGAAGCCACCGGCAAGGGCAGTGGCGATCTGGGCGAATCGCCCAGATCGCCCGAGTGATGCCTCCAACGTGGTCGCCCGGGTGCGAAGGGTCTGGCGCTGCGCCTCCCGCTCCGCATCGGGCAGCGCCAGATAGTCGACGATACGGGTGATATCGCCGTGAAGGGGCAGCGTACCGTGCTGCAATACCCCGCCCCGCGCCCGCCATTGCGCGCTGCCAACCAACTTGCGTCCCTGTACGGTGATCTCATAGTCGGATGGCGTTTCAAAACAAACGGCCGAAAGATCCTCAGCTGGCTTGCGTGCGCTCACTGCCTGTACAGCCTGGACACCCAACAGTCGCAGCCCGGCCAACAAGCCCTCGCTCAGCCGGCGGTAGCTCTCCAAGATGCCTCCTGCCGCCAGAGGATCCGTTTGCAGTAAAGCCACAGAATAGGTCAGCTCGTCAGTGTGGAGAATGGCCCGGCCCCCGCTAGGACGGCGTACCACGTCTACGGCTGCGGTCTGGCAGGCTGCCACGTCCACGTCGGCAGAAGGCTGGCTGCGGCCCAGACTCAGGCATGGGGGTGACCAGGCATAGAACCGCAAGGTTGGAGGGCTGGCCCCCTCCAGAACGCTGTTCACGATGGCCTCATCGATGGCCATGTTGGTTGCGCCATCGGCTGGGCCGCCGGCCATGAGCCGCCAGGTGCCAGGGGAATGGAGTGGCATGTTTCAGGATCCCGGGCCGGCTTCACCGTGTACGATGGATCCGCCACCCTCCATCGCCAACCATCGCTCTGCCGCGCCAGGTAGATTGGCCAGGGAGTTGCGTACCCGGGTGCACTCGGGCAGGGAGTCGAGGAACAACGGCCCATAGGACTTGGTCAGTACCCGCTTGTCCAGAATGACGACGGCGCCGCGATCTGTCTTGGTCCGGATCAATCGCCCAAAGCCCTGACGAAAGCGCAAGATCGTTTCCGGGATCGCATACTCGGCAAAGGGGTTGTCAAAGGTCTCGGCCCGGGCGGCAAAAACCGGGTCATCGGGTACGGAGAAGGGCAACCGGGCGATGACCAGCACGCTCAGCGCCGATCCCACGACGTCCACCCCCTCCCAGAAACTGCGGGTGCCCAGCAGCACCGACCTGGGGGTGGTGCGAAAGTTCTCCAGCAGTTGGGCGCGAGAAGAACCGCCACCTTGCTGGTAGACAGCGATACCCTCGTCGGCCAGGGGGCGGGTGATAGCCCGGCTGGTGCCGCGCAGTTGATAGTAGGAGGTAAAAAGGACCATCGTCCGGCCTTGCGTGGCACGGCACAGCGCGATCAGCGCCTGCTCTGCCGTTTTCTGATAGTATGATTGGTTGGGCTCTGGGATGTCGGTTGGCAAGTAAAGCAAGGTCGAATTCTTGAAATCAAATGGGGAGCCTACCGCCAGCTCATCAGCTTCCCAAGCGTTGAGTCGCTCGCGGATAAAGTCAAAGCTACTGTCCGTGGTGAGCGTAGCCGAGGTCAGGATGACCGACTCTTTGGCGTGGAACATGTGCTTCTGAACCAGCGGGCCCACGTGGAGCGGTGCGGCGTGGAGGACCACTCGCTCATCCCTGGCCGAGACGCTGGCCCAATAGATCACGCCTGCCGATGGCTCGGCGATGCAGGCATTGAACTGATCCTGCATCTCTTGAAGACGGCTGAGATAACCCACACAATCCTGTACGGTCCCCTCCAGGTCGGGGATGTCATAGCCTTCCAGGTCATCCAGCGCGCCGCACAGTTGCTCCAGGGCATTGATGATGGAGTGCAACTGTGCCGCCAGGTTATCCCATATGATCTCTACGTCGCTCCAGGCAGGCTGGACACGCAGAGCGCTGGTCAGACGAAGACGCTGATCATAATCGCCGCGCCGGGGGCTGTGCTCCCGCAAAAAGTCGCCCAATACGCTAAAGAAAGCCTTCAGGCTGGTCAGCGAGGCCCCAACCTGCTGTTGGAGTCGACGGGTGAGGCCCTCCATCGCGGCATATTCTTGGGGCGCAACGACCCCACGGCAGCGAGTCAGTACCTCGCCCAGGAAGCCTGTGTAGCGCCGGACCCCCACCGGACGGGCCAACTCATTGAGGATCCGCTCCACGGCTCGCTGGTCAGCCTGGAAGCTGAGCTGTCGGGTGACGCTACCCTCCAGGTGGTGAGCCTCGTCCACGATGAGGTAGCGGTACTCGGGCAGGACACGGTTCTCCACGGCCACATCAGAGAGGAGCAGGGCATGGTTGACGATGATGACGTGGGCCCTCTCGGCCGCACGCCGGGCCCGGTAGAAGAAGCAATGACCTCGTTCTCGAAAACGGCAGCGCTCCTGCGTACAGGTTTCACTCTGGGCCGAGACTCTGCCCCACAGAGCCTGCTCGACAGGGGTGGGCATAAACAGTTCGCCCCGCTCACCGGTCTGCGTGCTGGGCACCCAGACCAGCACCTTGGCCAGCATACGCATCTCGTCACGGGAGCTGACGCCCGCTTTGCGCAGTCCAGCCAGTCGCCGCTGGCACAGGTAGTTGCTCCGTCCCTTGAGTACCGCCGCACGGAACTCAAAGTCCATCAGTTTCTGAAGATCCGGAGTGTCCTTGAGGAAAAGCTGGTCTTGCAGGTTAATGGTATTGGTGGAAATGACCACCCGCTCGTTGTTGAGGTGAGCAAAGGCAATGGCGGGCAACAGGTAGGCAAGGCTCTTGCCCGTGCCGGTACCAGCCTCTACCATCAGGTGCTGGCGCTCATTAAAGGCCATGGCCACGGCGCGCAGCATCTCCACCTGCTGGGGCCGGTGCTCAAAACCGGGAAAGTGCCGGGCAAACAGGCCATCCTCTTCCAACATGGCCGCGAATTGGTCCACATCCACCGCGCGGGGGTTGGCGGCAGGGATCAGTTCCTCTTCATCCTCCTGCACAGTCGCAAAGAGGGGTCCCAGTACCTCGTCGGTCGCATCGAGCTGGGCGGCCAGTTGCTGGCCGATGGCGCCCCGGAAGGCAGTCTGGGCCTGACCACGCTCAATGTCCCGGAACATCTCGCCCAGCGACCATTCGACGCTGCTTGCCAGGCGGTTTATCTCTCGAAGCGTGGTCCTGGGGAGCTGAGAGGCAAGTTCCAGCAGTGCCACAAAGAGGTCCTTCGCCGCTACCGCATCGTCCAAGGCGCGGTGGGATGACAGATTGGCCGGCAGATCCAGGGCCTCTCCCAGCTTAACGAGACTGTAGCGGGCTGCGTGAGGCATCAGGATCCCGGCCAGCTCAAAGGTGTCGAGTGCAGGGTTTGATAGAGGCAGGTCATGGCTGCGCAGAAAATCCAGGTCAAAGCTCACGTTGTGACCGACTATGGGGTAGCTGCCGATAAAGCGGCGCACTGGGTTCAACACCTGAGAGAAGCGAGGGGCATGGTCCACCTCCCCCTGAGTAATGCCGGTCAATTGCTGGACCTGGATAGGGATGGGCCGGCCTGGATTGACAAAGCTGCGCCATTTATCCAGCACCTGGGCCTGGATGGTGCCGTCGCGGAAGGAAGCGCGGAAACGCACAGCGCCGACCTCCATGATGGCGTCCCGCCTGGAGTCGAGGCCCGTGGTTTCCAGATCCAGGGCCACGTAGGTTCGGTTCATGGGTCTCCATTCTAGGGGAGAGGGCAACAGAACCGCTGTGCGGTCTCCTTTTCCTCCCGTCCTGGCGATTATACCTCAGGCCGGGGGAAAGCGCAAACAGATCACTGCCCTAAAGATGGTACGCGGCTGGGATAAATCCAGAAGGTCTTCCGATGTATTGCCGGCGAGTGCTACACCCGCTTGATCTGTGCCCCCAGCGGACGCAGTTTGGCTTCGATCCGCTCGTAGCCCCGGTCGATCTGGCCGATATTCTGGATGACGCTCTGTCCTTGCGCGCAGAGCGCGGCGATGAGCAGCGCCATGCCTGCCCGGATGTCAGGACTGTAGAGTGTCTCGCCGTGCAGCGGGGATGCTCCCACGACTACGGCGCGGTGGGGATCGCAGAGAATGACCCGCGCGCCCATGGCGATCAGTCGGTCCACGTAGAAGAGCCGGCTATCGAACATCTTTTCGTGGATAAGCACGGTCCCTCGCGCCTGGGTAGCTACAACCAGGGCGATGCTCAGCAGATCGGTAGGGAAGCCGGGCCATGGTGCGTCATCGATCTTGGGTACTGCGCCACCCAGGTCATCCACGATGGTCAGCGGCTGGGACCCCGGCACAAAGACATTCTCTCCCTGCACGAAAAAGTGTACCCCCAACCGCTCAAACACCATACGGATCATGCCCAGGTGTTGCGGCGCCGCATTCTCGATGAGGAGCTCGCCTCCCGTTACAGCAGCCAGGCCGATAAAGCTGCCAACCTCCATAAAGTCAGGTCCGATGGTACACTCGGCGCCCTCCAGACGATCCTGGCCCTGGACGTGGAGCACGTTGGAGCCGATGCCTTCGATCTGGGCGCCCAAGCTGTTGAGAAAGTGGCACAACTCCTGGACGTGCGGTTCGGAGGCGGCATTGCGGATCGACGTCTCGCCCTTGGCCAGGCAGGCAGCCATGACAGCATTCTCGGTGCCCGTGACGCTCGTCTCGTCCAGCCAGATATCAGCCCCATGCAGGCCGGTGGCCCGAAGTTCTAGCCCGTCATTGTGTTTGACCCTCGCCCCCAGGCTGCCCAGGGCCGCGAGGTGTGTATCGATCCGCCTCCTACCAATGCGGTCGCCGCCCGGCAAGGTTAGGGTGATCTGCCCCATGCGGGCCAACATGGGACCCAGCAGAGTGAGAGAGCCCCGGATTTCGCTGAATAGATCGGGATCGGGACAGGTGGAACATATCTGGCTGGCCTGGACCGTTACCGAGTTATCTCCGTGCCATTCTGCCTGGGCCCCGAGGTCTTGGAGCAAATCGACCATGGTCCGCACATCGCCGATGTTGGGCAGGTTGTGCAAGGTAACCGGCTTGTCGGTGAGCAGGGTAGCAGCCAGGATGGGTAAGGCCGCATTCTTGTTGCCGCTGGGCACGACGGTGCCGCTTAAGGGGATTCCTCCCTCAATGATGAATTGCTCCATGGTACTCCTCCTGGGTTCAAGTCCCGATCACGCCCCTGGGATTTCCAGTAGATTCCTGATCATGCCAATGGCAGTCGATGGCGTCACATGTTGTTGGAAATGGGCCTGGGAATCACGCCCAGCCCCTTGACCCATACCGGATCGCCGGCGTCCATGTTCAATCGCGCCGATGCGTTCCCATTGCGCACCGCGATCTCGAGATAGCCATCGCTGCCAACATAGGCCGCCAACTTGCCTGCTTTCACGTCGGCAAACGTGCGGCTGAGGTCGCCAATTTGCTCTTTACCTACCATGATCCAGAATTCAGAATCGAGGGCGACGCTCTGAGCACCGGCAGCGGGCAATTGAAAACTGGTCACCAGGTTGCCAAAGTGGTCCACGTTGAGGATCTCGCCCTGCCAGGAACCATCCGCTTGTAGCTCGGGTTGGAGCGCGGGCAGGGAAACCAGGCCGGTCGAGGGGATCACCTCTCCCATCTCACGGGGGTCAGTACCGCAAGCCAGGTGGGCGGCTGCAGGGGCGAAGATATCCCGCCCATGAAATGTGGCGCTAACCCGAGGCAGGCGATAGCCTGCCTCCGTGAGGTGGACGGCCAAATGTGCTGGGTCTTGGGCCAGCACCCAACTAAGCACGCCGTTGTCAGGGGCGACATAGATGCAACGGGCGGTCTGAACGGCAATCGGCCGCCTGGCGCTACCCACGCCTGGATCCACCACCACCAAGTGCACCGCGTTTGGCGGAAAGTAGGGCATAGTTTTGCCCAGTAT
>Ga0209013_10001668_pt1 | contig 20404 bp, 13 predicted proteins | sample Cruoilmetagenom2_FD_187291 | JGI IMG/M metagenome (GOLD analysis project Ga0209013, IMG submission 187291) | Oil polluted marine microbial communities from Coal Oil Point, Santa Barbara, California, USA - Sample 2 (SPAdes) (version 2) | ecosystem: Environmental > Aquatic > Marine > Oil seeps ...
TACTAATTTTTCATGAAGCCAGAATTAAATAATTATGACCCTTGAAAAAGAGACCCGGGAAGTTTTGTGCCAGCTTCTTCAAACTGGCGACGAAGCCGATCGCTGCTACGCCGCCCGCACCCTGGGAATACTGGGGGACAGGGAATCGGTCGATACCCTGATCGAACGCCTCAAAGACGAGGATGTGGATGTATCCATCGATGCGGCCGAGGCCCTGGGGAATATCGGCGCGCCCGAAGCAGTTCCCGCCTTGATTGAATCCCTCGAAAACGACCCCAGCGGCGAAGTCTGCACCATGATCGCCGAAGCGCTGGGAAAGATCAGGAGTTCGGAATCCATCGATCCACTGCTTAAGATTCTGCTGCAGCGCCCCGACTATCTTGAATGGGACGATGACTGGGATACCTGGTGGGATGTGCAGAAAGAGGCGGTCAAGGCGCTGGGAATATTAAAAGCTGACAAGGCGGTTGACGCCCTGCCCGGGTTGATCGATGACGAGCAGCAGCAGGATATCGAGCCCGATATTCTGAACACGCTGGTCGACATCTCCGCTGCAGGCGAGGCGCGCGTCATCGAGCGTCTGCAAAACCAGCAAAGCCAGCCGCAACAGCGGCGGCGCGCTGCACATGCGCTGGCAAAATCCACTACACCGGCAGCAACCAAAGCGCTCGGGCGCGCCTTGCGGGACAATGCCGCACAAGTACGCGCCGAGGCTGCCCTTGCACTGGCCGAGAGACAGGCGGTCAACTACCTGGGCGCTCTGCTGTTGCTGCTGAAAGACCCGCATGAGGAGGTTCGCCAGGCAGCCATTAAAGCTGTTACCCGGCTGGCGGAAGATGGTACCAATTCCAGTGAACTTCAGGAAGCGCTCGAATTGATGCTAACTGATCCGGACAGCCAGGTGCGCGCCACACTACTCACGCTGCTATTACCGGTAGTGTCAGATAATCCACTCTCTGAACAAAACTTTCAGGCCGTGATTGAGTGCATAAGCGACACGGCTGCGGAGACTGCCGCAACTGCATGCACCCTGCTGGGCGCCAACGCCGATCCAACCGCTATCGTCCCCCTGCTGTCACTGATTGACGATGCCAACGGCCACCCCATGGTGCGCCGTGAAGCCGCTCTCTCCGTCGGCAAACTGGGCCGCATCGACGCCCCTGTTATTGCAGCACTGGGAAAAGCAATCACCGATGAGCAGCAGACTGTCAGGCTGGCGGCGCTGACAGCACTGATGGAACTGGAAAAATCAGGCATGCTCATGGAGGAAGATGTGATGGAGGAAGATGTGGCGGAGGATGAAGAGAATCCGCTGCCTCGTCCGCTGGAACTGGTGGTGGATGCAGTCAACGGCAGAGTTGGCATTATTGAAGAGTCATCCTCTCCGGCAGATGAAATCCCGGCGAACGAGGGGCAAACCGGCGCACCTGACAGCGAAGCGATGGCATCAGAAAGCAGTGATTCAGCGCAAGCCGGTGAGAGTGCTGAGGAACTCTCCGCAGACGCCATCGACTTACCGGAAACCCCTGCGCAAATCGTCCGGGAGGGTGAGGTTGAAGTCGCCACCTCCACGCTCGATGCCATTGCCATGGAGAATGTCGAATCGATGATGAACACATCAGCGCCAGCTGCTGAAGAGATCATCGAGGACGAAATTACCCGTGAATACAGGGGTATTGTAAAAGATAACAAGGCAATGATGCGGCGCATCCGCTCCCACCGCAAAATCGATGTGCAGCAGGATGTTCGCCGTCTGGCAGCCAGGGCGCTGGCCGAAACAGACGACCCCCTGGCAGTCGACACCCTGATTCAGGCGCTCAACGACGATGACGCCCTGATACGGCGTGAAGCCGCAGAATCCATTGGCGTCATTGCACAACGCAGTCAGCAAATACCGGCGCTGATGGATGCAGTCGGCGCCCTGATTACGCAGCTGGCTATCAGCGACATCGATCACAAGGTCACCTGCGCCAGAACACTGAGCTACCTCGGAAACCGTGCTGCACTGGCGCCTTTGATCGAAGCGACCAGAGCGCCCGAATATACTCTGCGTGTTCAGGCCATTGATGCCCTTGTGCGGCTGTCGCTGAATAGCCGGGATCCGGATGAAGCCGGCCACATGGTGGTGCGGGATGCGCCGCCACTGACTGTTGCACGCAAACTGATGGAGAGCCTGGATGACGACAACATGGGAGTTCGGGTGGCTGCAGCCAGAGGGCTGGCGCAACTACTAAAACCCCTGGATGAGGAAAATTTCACAAGGAAAGCGATCAAAAAAGTCGTATCCAGCGTCATGGTCAGCACCGGAGAGGAGGCTCGCCTCCTCGGCCGGGCGCTACGTCAGTTCGACACCAGAATCGGCAACGAAGAGCTGCTAGCCCGGCTGAAATCAGCCGAAGACAGCGTCAAGCGCAGTGTCTTTATCGAGATGATCGAAGAACTCCTGCAGCCTGAAAAGGCGGCATAAAATAGCATAGGAGATATCCACTTAGCGCAAGTTGCGTATGATGTAGGGGGGATAAGGCGTCTTTTTGCCGCATCCACCATTGCGCCAATACCCTGGTGGATGCGCTGACGCTTATCCCCCCTACAAATTCAAATGATACGTTTTACTTAAACAAAACACCCAAACCGGAGAAAACAGTATGAAGAAATTACTTTTATCACTCAGCATCGCCACTGTTTGCGCACTGCCCCTCAATAGTCAGGCCGCAGCATATAAAGAAGCTGCGGTAAGCGATGGCGGAACCATCACCGGTAGCGTCAAGTTTGCGGGCAAGGATCCGGAACCCAAAGTCTACGGCATCACCAAGGACAACGATGTATGCGGCACCGGTGAACGCAAAATTGACTATGTACGCGTGGCCGACGGACACTTGATGGACGTCGTTGTCTATCTGGAAAAAATCAAGGAGGGCAAAGCCTTTCCAGCCGAGGTTGGCGACGCCACCATCGACCAGAAGGGGTGCGAGTTCAAGCCTTTTATGCAGGTGATGAAAAATAACTCCAACCTTGCAGCCGTCAACCAGGATCCCGTGCTGCATAACATTCACACCTATGAGTTGATTCGCGGCGATGCCAAGGGGCCGAAAAAGACCCTGATCAATGTGAGCCAGCCGGATCCCGGCACCGTCAACTCCACCATCAAGGTTAAAAAGGGACCTGCAATGAAAGTCGAGTGTGACGCGCATGACTTTATGCATGGCTTCGTCTTTATCGCCAAAAACCCCTACTTTGCCCAGGTCGGCGAAGATGGAAGCTTCAGCATCGCCGATGTGCCTCCTGGCGACTACAGCATCAAGGCATGGCACGGCATGCTGAAAAACCAGAAAGCCAAGGTCAAGGTTGAAGCCGGCGGCACCGCCACAGTGGATTTCACGTTCAAGTAAACCGTCATGGACAAGGTCATGGCAGATGAAAAACCAGGATACCGCCTGAGTCTGATGGACTACCTGGCGATTGTTGCCGGCATCATTAATGTGGTGGTGATCGGCTACATCGTGGGTTACTGGTTTATGCAGTAGATCTTAACCACTCCGTGCATAGTAACTATCCATAGGATGTGCCGAGGAACGAGGCGCATCGATTCGATGCAGGCTTTGATGCGCCTCGTTCCTTGGCACATCCTATGCAAGATCGAATACACGGGGTTATTGAGAAATCGTGTTCCGTGGTTTCATTTTTTGAGTGAGCATTTTGCATGAGCGCACAGACTCAATCCGATATGACCGAGACAGGCGTCCTTCCCTCCTATGAGGCTATCCTACTGGCCGTGGACTCATCGGATCACTCCAACCAGGGGATTCACGAGGCTGTTGCTCTTGCTTCCCTGTTCGACTCCGAACTGACCGCAGCGCATGTCTATGCGGCAAAGTTGCACGATATGCGCTTCCGTCAAATGGAGGGTGGCCTGCCGGAGCAGTTTCGTGAAGAGCAGGAACTGGAACGTCAGCGTGACGTGCACGACGACCTGATTACCAAGGGTCTCTCCATTATCACTGACTCCTACCTCGACCAGGTGGATAAATTCGCCGACAAGCTTCAGAGAGCCGTCAAACGCCGCTCCCTCGAGGGCAAGAACTACCGCGAGCTGGTCAAAGAGAGCAACAGCGGCGCCTATGACCTGCTGGTGATGGGGGCTCTGGGCCTCGGAGCAGTGAAAGGCAGCCGCCTGGGCACAGTGTGCCAGCGCGTCTCCAGACGCAGCAACATCGACACCCTGATCATCAAGAACCCGGTTCGCCAAATCAATGAAGGCCCCGTGGTGGTCGCCATCGACGGCTCGGCCAAGGCGTATGGAGGGCTGCTTACTGCATTCTCCCTGGCCAGGGAGTGGGGAGTTGAAATCAAGGTGGTTTCCGCCTTCGACCCCTATTATCACTATGTCGCCTTCAACCGCATTGCCGGGGTGCTGTCCGAGGAGGCGGGCAAGGTCTTTAAATTTCAGGAGCAGGAGAAACTGCACGAGGAGATTATCGACTCCGGCCTCGCCAAAATCTACCAGGGACATCTTGCCGTCGCCCAGTCGATTGCCGCAGAGCATGGGATGGAGATCGAGACGGTGCTGCTGGACGGCAAGCCCCATGAAATCATCAACCGATATCTCAATGAGATAAAACCCTCTCTGCTGGTGCTGGGAACCACCGGCATTCATGCCGACTCCGGTCTGGACATCGGCGGTAACACCGAACAGCTGCTCAACGATGCTGATTGTTCTGTTTTGCTGAGTCAACGCGAGCACAACCCCCAGGTAGATCGGCTTGCAGAAGCCTCCACCTCCTGGAGCAATGAAGCCGAGGCCCGCATGCAGCGCGTCCCCTCCTTCGTACGCAGCATGGCGCGCATGGCGATCCTGCGCTATGCACAGGAGCAGGGGCATACGGTCATAACCGAAAGCATCGTCGAGGAGGCAACGGCTCAACTCATGCCCGGTCATGCGGAGCAGGCCATGGAGGAGATCGTCGGCGCCTATGACCGCGGCGAGCTCAAGCGCAAACCTGACGCTCCCGCTGTCATGCGCTGGAGCGATGCGGCGACCAAACTGCTGCTCACGGTGAAAGATCTCAGCCTGCGAGGCAATCTCAGCATGCGCGCCGAGAAGAGAGCGCGCAGCGCGAAATCCAGCCAGGTGGAAGCAGAACATATCGGGGCGTTCCTTAAACAACAGGACTCAGGACTTAAACCACAGGACTTAGGACTTGGGACTGAGGACTTAGGACTTGGGACTGAGGACTCAGCCCCCGGTCCTCAGTCCTCAGTCCCAAATCCTATCCCCTGGCAATCAGCCGCTCTGGCGCGACTGATGCGCGTTCCCGAGGGCTTTATGCGCGACAGTTCGAAACAGCGTATCGAAGCCTATGCCGAGGCCAATGGCCATGATGAGATCACACTTGATGTGGCCGAAGCCGGTTTGGCGCAAGCGCGTGAAGCGATGTCCGCACAAATGCAGTCTGCCCCCGCGCCAGAAACAGCAGCAGAACCGAACAACAGCGGCTGCCCTTTCGCCGGCATGATGCAGAGAGAGGAACCGCATCAATCTGCAACAGCAGCCTCAATAGCCGCATGGTCATCTGCAGCTGAAACCCTGCTCGAGAGCGTCCCGTCCGGTTTCTGCCGCGACATGACACGCAATGCAGCTGCAGCCATCGCCGCCAAAAACGGCCTTTCCACGATCGAACCACACTTCATGCAGGAGGTGTTGAAGACCTTTCAGGCAGGATCGGAATCCAGCAGTGAGTCCATGCGCTGGGAACAGGGAGCCAGAGAACGCATCGCCAAAGCGCCTGACATGGTGCGCGGCATGCTGATCAAGGAGATCGAAGGGTGGAGCCGGCGCAAGGGACTGGCACAGGTCAGTGAAGAGGCAGTGGAGGCCATCAAGCAGACTTGGGCCGAGCGTGGCGTGTTTCACCTCGATCCCGACGATCCCAGAAACGGTAGTTCGAATGACCGCCTGTGAGACTGCTGAATTTGTAGGGGGGATAAGCGATAGCGCATCCACCATAAATCCCCCCCAGCCCCCCTTTTTCAAAGGGGGGAGCAATTGGTTATGCATTCCCACGCAGGAGCATGGGAACGAGGTTGCCGGTGACTAACGATCTCTTCATCATCGCCGTCAACCTGACCCGCCGCTGCAACCTGGCGTGTGCGCACTGCTACATGGATGCAGAGACGCGCGAGAGTGGCGGCAACGGCGAACTGACCACCGGCGAGATCAAAAATCTGCTGGACGAGATCGCATCGCGCAGCAATGAAACCATGGTGGTGCTCACCGGCGGCGAACCTCTGCTGCGCCGCGACCTTGAACAGCTGGTGGCGCACGGCCACTCACTTGGGCTCTCCATGGTGGTGGGCACCAACGGCGTGCTGCTGAATGAGCAGCGTGTAACAACACTCAAAGATGCCGGCGCCATGGGCATGGGTATCAGCCTCGACTCCCTTGATCCGCATAGCCACGACAATTTCCGCGGCTGCCCCGGAAGCTGGGAGAAAACCCTCTCTGCAATGGATCACTGTAAAAAGCACGACCTCCCCTTCCAGGTGCACTTCTCGGTGACCGAGCAGAACGCCAACGAAGTGCAATCGATGATTGACTTCGCCAGCGCCAGCGGCGCCCATGTGCTGAACATCTTCTTCCTGGTCTGCACCGGGCGCGGCGAGTCCATGTCCGATATCACCCCGGCCCGCTACGAGCAGGTGCTCAAGCAGCTGGTCGAGGCGCAGGAGCAGAGCCGGGCTTTGATCATCCGCGCCCGCTGCGCGCCCCACTACAAGCGCGTGGCCTACGAGTACAATCCGGAATCACCCCTGACCCGCGCCCAGGGCTACGAAGGCGGCGGCTGCCTGGCCGGCATTCACTACTGCCGCATCACTCCCGAAGGAGCGGTAACCGCATGTCCCTATATACCCGACGAGGAGGGCAGCATCCGTGAACAGCAGTTCTGGGAGATCTGGGACAACTCGGCGGGTTTCCAGCAGCTGCGCAACCCAACCCTCGGCGGCAAGTGCGGCAAGTGTGAATACCGGAAACTGTGCGGCGGCTGCCGTGCACGCCCGTTGGCAATGGGCGGAACCATCATGGATGCCGATCCCTGGTGCAGTCACACTCCCACCGGCGAAGCCATCATCCAGCCTTTGGTTGAACAACAGAGTTCTGCAATCAGCTGGTCAGCGGAAGCGCAGCAGCGCCTGCAGCGGGTGCCCGGTTTCCTGCGCAAGATGGTGCGCAAGCGCGCCGAGGCGCATGTGCAGGAGCTGGGCGAAAGCCAGGTGACCAGCGAACACATGGCCACCCTGGCAGCCAGGCGCTTTGGCGACAACTTTCCCGGCAAGCGCCCCGGTACGACTCCCGCTGCTGCAGCATCCGAACACTCCTCCAGCGGACTGGCATGGACCAGTGAAGCCAAAACCCACCTTGAAGAGCTGCCTGCTTTTCTTCGCGAAGGCGTCTTTGCCGTTGCAGAGGATGTCGCCCGCAGCGAGGGACGCCTGGAGGTCAACATCAAACTGCTGCATCGACTGGAAGAGGAGGATAGCCCCGAAAGAGCGCTGGCCTGGGAAGCCGATGCAGACAATTTGCTGGAGGCACTGCTCGCCGACCGCGAACCCCAGGTAAAAATGTTCGTCAAGCCAAGCATGCAAGCCGCAGCTGAGCGCGAGGCCAAAAGGCGCAACGCCATCATCGTATGCGCCGAGGATGTACTGACGATTATCGACACACAGATGGCCGGCGTGGAGTGGGATGTGGATGCGCTGGCGCGGGTCGAGTCCGCACCAGATTTCGTGCGCGCCGGTATCAAGAAGGCTGCCGAATTCGGCGCGCGCCGCGAAGGGCTGGAAAGAATCACCAGCAGTGACCTGACCCGTTTTCGCAACCGCGCCATGATGAAAGCCGTACGCCGCATGAAGGGCTTCGGCATGAAGGATCTCAATTTCGACGCCTTCGCCATCGCCAGAGAGCGGGTGCCACGACTGAAGGAAAATGAACAGGCGAAGAAGCGTTTTTCCGAGATCCGTAGTTATGTGGAATCCAGACAGAATCCTGACGGCGGCGGCCTGGGACTGCTTGACAGTGAGCTTTTAAAAAAGATGAAGGCCGAGCTGAAGAGATGAGTCATACAGACGTTCTCATCATAGGCGGCGGCATCTCCGGCCTCTCGACAGCATGGTGGCTTGCACAGCAAGGCATCGAGGTCGAGGTGTGGGAAGCTGATGAACGTCCGGGCGGAAAAATACGCACCAGCCACGAGGAGGGCTATGTGACCGAGCGCGCCGCCGGACTACTGGTAAATTTTCGCCCGCAGATCGACCGTCTGATCCAACAGACAGGGCTGATCAATAGTCAGAAGAGACGTGATGAGAACCTCAATCGCTATATCGTACATCAGGGCAGACTCACGCAGGTGCCGATGCTGCTGCCTGCGCTGTTAACCTCACCGCTGTGGAGCCTCCCGGCAAAATTACGTCTCATGAGCGAGGTCTTTATTCCCAGAGGATCCGATGAGAGTGAAACTGTCTCCGGGTTTGTCAGGCGCAGGCTCGGCCAGGAGGTGCTGGATACCGCCATGGATCCTTTCATCAGCGGCACCCTGGCATCCGATCCCGATCTGGCCGAGGCGCAATCCGTACTGCCTCGCCTGACTGCTCTTGAAAATCGCTACGGCAGCCTCACCGCCGGAATGCTGGTCAACAGGGTGTTGAAACGCCGCCGCGCCAACACCGCTGACACATTCTCATTCCAGGGAGGCATGTCTGAGCTGGTCGATGCGCTGGCCCGCACCCCGGGAGTCACGCTTCGCTGCGGCGCCAGTGCAACCGGCATCATGCATCAGGACAACGAATGGCAGGTTGAGGGCGATGTCGCTGGCGTACCCAACAAGATCAGGGTTCCCCAGCTGGTGATGAGCACGCCCGCGGATGTCAGCGGGAAATTACTCGACTCCATAGACAGTCGCCTTGGTGAACTGCTTTGCGGGATCGAATACAGCCCGGTTGCGGTGCTGCACATGGGGCTGAAGAGCGGCAACATCAAACACCCCCTGGATGGAACGGGCTTTCTGGTTTCAAAGCAGAGCCATCTTCCCGTGAACGGCAACCTGTGGATGAGCAGTATGTTTCCTGACCGGGCGCCGCAGGGATATACACTGCTGAGCAGTTACCTGGGAGGCGTGCATCATCCTGAACAGCTGCATCAGACAGATGAAGAGTTGAGTGACACCGTGCTCGGCTGCTTGCGTCCACTGCTTGGCATCAAGGGATCAGCAGAGTATGTGAAAGTAGAGCGGCACCACCAGGGCCTGCCGCTCTACCATGGCCGCTACCAGGCCAGGATCAGTGAAATCGATGAACACCTGAACGGCCTGTCCGGCCTGTACCTCAATGCAAACTACATGCACGGTGTTTCAGTCAGAGAAAGAATTTTTCAGGGTCAGCAGGTAGCAAACAACATCGCCAAAGCATTGATGGCTTGTGGGGAAGAGAGCCGGAAACCATTGCCTTTGGCTGCGGCGCGTTGATTAAGTGTCCGTCCAGAAGCCACAGCGACCGTCAGTCCGGCATGCGCCGGAATCCAGAATGCCGTTAAACTCCATGGATCCCGGCCTTCGCCGGGATGACGCGGTTTCAAAAGCGTCATTTCGCCCGCTGCGAATGGTCCTGGTGATCATGGCTCTTCTTCTGTTCATCTCCTTCGCAGCGCAATGGTATGGACGAAATATTACCATGCCGCGCTACTGTAAAGACCCCGTGGAAACCATCGAGCGCGTGCGCGAGGTGTTGACCAACAAGGAGCCTGCAGGTGACGGGGACAGAAAACCCTATATCATCGCTGCACGCCTGACGTTTCTGCTGCCCCGCGAAAGCAATGAGCAGCTGGATCCCTATATCGAAAGATTACAACGCCACATCGATCAGCAATGCCGATAATTCACCCGCCAGCAGCGCCGACCTATCTTGGTCTGATCAAAAATTTCATCGCCATTTTTACGCCCATCTGCCTGGTGCTGCTGATTATCGGCACGATGCACTACTACACCTTCTACACCACCGAGCGCTCCGCGATCGAATCCACGGAATTGTTGAATGTCGATCTTGCCCACCGCATGATCATGGAGGAGATTGCCGATGTCGTGAGAGACCTGCGCTTTCTTGCCGGGCACATAGAGAGCCAGGGCCTGCCGAAATCACTCTCATGGTCTCGCGAGCAGGACATTGCAGATGAATTCAGGATATTCGCCGGCAACAAGGGACTCTATGATCAGATTCGCTACCTGGATAAAAACGGCATGGAGATTGTCAGGGTTAACTATAATGGCGGAGATCCTAAAATCGTTCCTTTTGCCGCCCTGCAGAACAAGTCGAACCGCTACTATTTTCGTGAAGCGCTGGCCCTGGAGCGCGGCGGCATCTATCTCTCCCGCTTTGACCTGAATGTGGAAAACGGTGAAATCGAGCAGCCATTCAAGCCAGTGATACGCTTTGGCGCCCCGGTATTCGATCACAATGGCAACAAGGGCGGCATTGTCCTGCTCAACTATCTTGGCGCCCGGCTGATCGAAAACTTCACCCGCGCCGCTGCGAACATTGCTGATCATATCGAGCTCATCAACAGCAGCGGATACTGGCTCAGCAGTCCCGATCCCGAGGATGAATGGGGCTTCATGCTGGAGAAAGATATCCGCTTTCAAAACAGCAATCCTGATGCCTGGAACAAAATATCAAACAGCAATAACGGTCAGTTTGAGACCCCGGAAGGAGTGTTCACTTTTGCCACCATCTACCCACTGAGTGTCGCCCCTGCAATCACCCCCTCTGCCGGCAAGGCGCCAGCCGGAGGCCTCAAATCTGACATGCAATGGAAAATCATCTCCCATATATCCGCGGACAAGATCACTTTTACACTACCTCAATTCCTGGCGAACAATGCGGCGCTCTATCTCTCCATGTTCGGCCTGGTTTTTTTCGGCGCAGGATTGCTGGCGCGGACCCGGCATCTTCACCATATCGCCGAAGCGCAACGTGACTACGAGCAGCACTTCCGCCAGACCATGGAAAATATCAACCTGGCGGCCGTTGCCGTAAACAGGGATGGCAGGATCACTTTTTGCAACAACTACTTTCTGCGCATAACCGGCTGGCAGAGAGATGAAGTGATAGGCCAGGATTGGGTGGAGAAATTTGTTTCACAGGAGAGCAAGCGAAAAATTTCCTGCGTCATACAGTCGATGGATGAGCCCGAACAATTCCCTTCACAGCTGGAGTTTCTGGTCAAAACACACGGCGGTGTGCCAAGACTCATCTCCTGGAACAACACGCCGTCATTCGACAGCAAAGGCGATGTCATCGGCGTCACAGGCATCGGCAAGGATATCACCGACATACGGCGCACCGAGGCAAATCTGCTCAAGCTCTCCCAGGCTGTAGAGCAGAGCCCAAGCACGGTCATGATTACGGATATCCAGGGGAATATTGAATATGTCAATCCAAAATTCACACAGGTTTCCGGTTATGATGCGGAAGAGGTCATTGGAAAAAACCCGCGTGTGCTGAAATCCGGTGAAACCACTGCACATGAGTACAGCGACCTGTGGGAAACCGTCAAAGATGGTTGTGAGTGGCGCGGTGAGTTCCACAACCGGCGGAAAAACGGGGAACTCTACTGGGAATCAGCAGCCATCTCGGCAATTCGAAACAGTGACGGAGAGATCATCAATTTCCTGGCGCTTAAAGAGGACATCACCGAGAAAAAACGCATGGAAGCGGAAATCGAGAGCCAGAACCGCGAGCTTGTCCACTCCGAGAACATGGCCGCCATGGGACGCATGGCCAGCATGATCGCCCATGACCTGCGCAATCCGCTCTCTTCGGTCAAGATGACTCTGCAAATCCTGGGGAAGAAGTCAAACCAGGATATCAGCACCGAGACCCGCGAGCTGTGCCACATCTCTCTCGAGCAGATCCGCTACATGGAGGAGATCCTCTCCGACATGCTCTCCTATTCGCGTCCCGACGCACTCAAGCCGGAGTGGATCAGCATCGACAAGGTCATCAACATGGCCATCAGCCTGTCACAGCGCCGCCAAGAGGATCAAAAAATAAAACTGCACATCGATTACCATGCGGGGCTGCCGACACTCTATGCAGATGCCACCAAGCTGCGCCAGGTCTTCTCCAACCTGATCTCCAATGCCCTGCAGGCAACCCGGGAGAGCGACAATCCCCGCGTCAATATCGAAGCCATGGTTGAACTGGGCCTCGAGGGCACCGCTGTTCGCATCGACATCTGCGACAATGGATGCGGGATCAGCAATGCAGACCTGGACAACATCTTCGAACCCTTCTACACCACACGTGCGAAAGGAACTGGCCTTGGCCTGGCCATCGTCAAGCGCATTCTGGATCAACACAAGGCAACCATTAGCGTCTCTGACAATGTCCCCAAAGGCAGCTGCATTACGGTCATACTACCAGTCAGTCCAGCATCCAAAATCACTCCGCAGAGTGACCAGGGAGAATCACAAGCATGAGTAAAATTCTTATTGTCGATGATGATCTTGCCAGCAGCCGGACTCTGCAGCTGCATCTTGGCAGCCAGGATCATCAGGTCAAGCTGGCTGCAGGTGTGGATGAAGGAGTAGAAATTGCCGATAGCTATCATCCCGATTTGATCATTCTGGATATCAGAATGCCGGGGCGCTCCGGCCTGGAAGGGTTGCCTGACTTCAAGGCGCTGCTGCCAGAAGTACGGGTCATCATGATCACCGCCTTCCATGACATGGAGAGCACCATCGAAGCGATGCAGCAGGGGGCGGATGACTATATCCACAAACCCATCGACATCGATGAGCTGGATGCCTCCATATCCAAACTCTGTACTGCTGAAGAGGATAGTGAACAGCTGTTTTTATCCACCAACCTGGAAAATAAGAGTGATCAACTCAGCATGGTCGGTCGCAGCCGGGTCATGAAAGAGGTATTCAAAACAATCGGCCTGGTTGCCAAAAGCCCTGCCACCGTGTTGATCACCGGAGAATCCGGCACCGGCAAGGAGCTGGTGGCGCGGGCGATTCACCGCGCCAGCGAAACACCGCATGGCCCCTTCATTGCGGTCAACTGCGCCGCTCTGGTGGAGACCTTGCTCGAATCGGATATGTTTGGACACGAAAAAGGGGCCTTTACCGGGGCTGTCGGGCGCCAGGAGGGAAAATTCTCCCTCGCCCGCGGCGGCAGTATCTTTCTTGACGAGATCGGCGAACTCTCTCTCTCCATGCAGGCTAAACTGCTGCGGGTATTGCAATACAAGGAGTACACTCCGCTGGGCGCCAAGCAGACTCAGCATACGGATGCCAGGATCATCGCTGCCACCAACATCGACATGGAACAAAAGATCAAACAGGGCGGCTTCAGGGAGGATCTCTACTACCGGCTGCAGGTTGTCAACATCCACCTGCCGCCCTTGCGAGAGCGAAAAGAGGATTTGATCGACCTGATGCAAACGCTGCTGAACCGTATCAACCGTGAATTGCACAGCAATGTGACACACATCACCAAAGATGCACTCGCCTGCATGACAGCCTATGAGTGGCCGGGCAATGTACGTGAGCTGGAGAATGTGCTGATGAAGGGCATTGCCCTGTCTCACAGCGACACTTTTACACCAGAGTTGCTGCCGGATTATATCTGCAGTCTCACGACCATTGACAAGCCTCACCCCGTGGAAAAACCGGCCGCTGAATTGAGCCTGGAGGAGATGGAAAAAATCCATGTCGCACGCGTGCTGGAGTCAACAGCATGGCACAAGGGTAAAGCCTGCGAGATTCTGGACATCTCACGCCCACGTTTGCGGCGCATGATCAATCATTATAATCTGACGCCGCCGACAGTGAACGAAGATGAAGAGAGTGAATAAGTATCAGAACCATGGATTCCCCATGAAGAGGTAGAAGCTGCTGTCTCCAGTGTCGGCATATCCATAACCGAAATAGAGCGGCGCCAGAGCATTGTCGAGTCCAAGGAAGATGCTGCCTCCGGTAATGGTATCACTCAGACTGATATCGCCGGAATCCATCCAGGTGTTGCCGCTCTCCAGACTGGCGCCGGCATAAGCCTGAACGAGTCTGTTCTTGGACAACCGGCTTTGAAAACCCCGCCCATCTTTGCCAGTCTGCGGATTAATGCTTTCAAGCTTTTCTCATGCCACACTATTCTTTGCTTAAAATTACAAGCTGTTTTTCCAGTTGACGTACTTGCTTACGCAACTCAACCAGTTTTTGCGCAACAGCTGCGTTTCTGAAATAGTCTTTGACCGGCTGGATCGGTGTGCCCGCATAGACGCCAGGTTCATCGATGTTGCTAGTTACGCCGGCGCGTTGCACCAGTGTGACATCGTCAGTAATCGTTACGTGGTCAGTGATAGCACATTGACCACTGACGACTACGCGTTTACCGAGAATACTGGAACCAGCGACACCAGTTTGCGCTACGATGATGCAGTCTTCACCAATATTGACATTGTGTGCAACGTGGCACTGCGCATCGAACTTACTACCGGCACAGATACGGGTTTCACCCCAGGTGGCACGGTCGACATTGCACTGTGAGCCCATGAGCACATCATCCTCGATCACGACTTTGCCGGTTTGTGGAATACGATGGCTTCTACTTTTTTCATCCTGCGCGAAACCAAAGCCTTCCATGCCGATTACGCAACCGGATTTCAGGATGGCGCGATTACCTATTTCACAGGCATAAGAGACAACAACATTCGGATGCAGGATGCAGTCTTCGCCGATAACAACATCCTGTTCCAGTACAGTATTGGCTTTGATGATGCTGCCATTACCAACCTTTACGTTTCGACCAATAACAACACCTGGTCCGATAATGACATCTTCAGCAATACTGGCGGTTTCATGAATCGTAGCTGAAGGGTGAACAGCGGGCCATTCGATGTTACGATGATCAGAATCATCATATGCCTGACGAATCAATGCCTGTGCAAGCCGTACATTTTTTGTGGTTAGAATTGCACTCGATGCTAATAAAGACGAAAAACTTTCTAGCAGTTTTGCATGAGTTACGATGGCAGCAGGATTTGCATTGATTGCACGATTTACAAAATCAGGACTGTCGACAAATATCAGCGAGGACAAACTGCTGCTCTCAACTGCATCAAAGTGGGTGATGTAAGTGTCAGCTCCTGCTATTTCATCGAGAATACCCTGCGCATGAAATGTTTCATATATCTGGCTAGCCTTAACGTTCATTTCAGACCTTGCTGGTAATAGGAGGTAGAGGAAGAATAAAAGCCCTTTTGTCTAAAGTCCAGCCAAACATCCCCACAAATCAACTCGCCATCGCCTCTATTTTCACTCAGGATTTCAGTAAAACAAACTGCTTCATCGACGTTTCATGTGGATTTCACCATGCGCACCAATATCTTGCCCATTACAGTCTGACGCCGCCGACAGCAAGCGAAGATGAAGAGACTATTTAGTTGGCAGTTGGCAGTTGGCAGTTGGAAAAAAGCTAATCGAGACATTACCAACTGAAAGCTTTTTTTACTGCAAACTGCATACTGACGACTGCGAGCTTTCTTGTCTTGCTACCTACTGCAAACTGCCAACTGCCAACTTTCCCTGGATCAGAACCATGGATTCCCCATGAAGAGGTAGAAACTGTCATCTCCAGTGTCGGCGTATCCATAACCGAAGTAGAGCGGCGCCAGAGCATTGTCGAGTCCCAGGAAGATGCTGCCTGCGGTAATGGTATCGCTCAGACTGATATCGCCGGAGTCCTTCCAGGTGTTGCCGCTCTCCAGGCTGACGCCTGCATAAGCCTGGACGAGTCTGTTCTTGAATAACCGGCGTTGATAACCCAGGGATGCAAATGCAGCATGCTGTCCGGAGAGTTGATTTTGCTGCAATCCCGACAGATTCAGGAAGCCCCCCATCTGAAACATATTCTGTAGCGGCGCGTCATCACCAGGGGTCGTGTTGTAAGAGATCCTTCCCAGCAGGGTATTATCACCCCAACTCTTCGCTCCTACCGACATCAAACCGAGCTGTTCGAAATCATCATCCGCTCCAAGAAATTCACGTGACAGCAGACCCTCCATTCTCATGAGATAACCCATCGTCGGGAAAGTCGCGGAATCGAGTTTATCCACAGAGAACCGCAGGTAGAGCGCCCCGTTGTTAAAGTCGTAATCCTGCAGGTTGTTCAGGCCAGTCAAAATATCAACCTCGCCGACCTCCCCCCTGTAACCACCACGAATTTCACCCCAATAACCCAGATTCATACCAGCAGCAAGATCGATGGATGCAGTAGTAACATGATATTCTGACAGTGCTTTACCATCCGTAAACAGACGGTAATTAGTGCGCCAATAAGAGGCCACTCCATTGACAAAATATTTACCATCATAGCCCAGCGGCTGGTAGATTTCGGTGAAGATACCGGGATCCTCGCCAAACTGGATTCCTGTCCGCCACTCTCCATTGCGGTCATTCAACGGCATCTTTGTGTACGCCGCGCCGATATTGAACCGCGAGTCACCAGCTGAGGTATCCACAGAGAGCTCGAGACCAAACTGCAGGAAATCCGTGCCCCAGGATCTCTTGCGCGCCTTGATGATGACGCCATCGTCTCCGTTGTCATGCACCAGCTCGTAAGTAACACTCTCAAAAATCCCCTGCCCGTAGATGCGCCCAATGCCCTCTTCGAGCCTGTCCAGGTCCAGATATTCACCCTCCCTGACGCCAAGAAGATTCGCCAGCAGTACATTGCTCAATTTGCTGTCGTTATCGAAGCGAATGAAGTCGATCATCCTGTCGTTCACTTCTGCTGCTGCTTCTATTCCCGCTTCTGTGCTGCTCTCGAGGCTCCCTGGTTTCGACCAGCTGCCATCTGCTGCTGTCCGCGTTGGCGCCGCCACATGCTGCTTCGCCATAGTGCTGTTGTATCTCGCCCCGGGGACGGAAAGCCTGCGCAGGCGATTTTGCTGCTTGCGAGCTTCCTTCTCTCCGATCTCAATAGCAAGCTGCGCCTTGTCAAAATCTGCAGATGTGATCAAGTTGCCCAGGGGTGGGACAATCAGCATGTCCCTGCTGGTCAGGCTCGCCAGCTGACGCTCGGTGTTTCTGCGCGTCAACAGGCCCGTCAGCTGTTCCGCCATCTTCAGCGCTGAGGTGAGCTCCTGCTCGGTCAAAAGTGGTGTGCTGATATCGATCGCAATGACGATGTCAGCACCCATTTTCCTGACCACGCTGACCGGCAGGTTGTTGGAGATGCCGCCATCTACCAACAGCTTGCCCTCATATTTCACACCGGCGAAGACACCAGGCACAGAGATGCTGGCTCGAATCGCAGTGGCGAGATTGCCATCACCGAGGACGACCTCGTTACCAGTGGCGATCTCTGTTGCTACTGCACGAAACGGGATAGGTAGATGATCAAAGTCATCTATCTCTGCAACATCGACTGTCAGGCGGTTCAACACCAGGTTGAATTGCTGCCCCTGTATCATCGCTGTTGGTATGCCGAGTTTGCCGTCCTTGACTCCTGCCTTCAGCTTGGAGAGATACAAACGGTCGTCGAGCTTGCGGCGAAAACTGCGATCAGGCCGCTGTTGATTGTCCTTGAGCACACTGTCCCAATCCATCTCGACAAGGGCTTGTTCAATTTCGTCGGGACTCATTCCTGAGGCGTAAAGGCCGCCGACAATGGCGCCCATGCTGGTTCCCGCGATGTAATCAACGGGAATGCGCAACTCCTCCAGCACCTTGAGCACGCCAACATGGGCGGCGCCACGGGCTCCGCCTCCGCTGAGCGCCAGACCTATTTTGGGACGCGCAGAGTGCGGGTCCTTATCACTGCTTGCCGCCATTGACTGCAATGGCAGGCAGCACACAAAGAGCAGAAGAGTGAATACAATAGCAAACGAGGGGAAAGGTATTATTTCTGATTGACGCATGAATTTTCCAGTAGTGAAACTGCCCTACTCATAAAGACAGTTGGCACAAGTCTAATCACATCATTGCAAACTGCAAACTTTCTGTTGTTGTTTTACTGCAAACTGCCAACTGACGACTGCAGACTCTCATCTCAAGCTGTGGTAATCACGATCCTGCTGATCTCACTGGGCGCGAGCACTCGCAACGGCGGCCCCCAGTATCCTGCTCCACGGCTGACGAATATCTGCTGTCCCGGCATGTATTCATGAAGTCCCCACAGGTAGGGTTGATCAAGTTTCACCAACAGTCCAAAAGGGAATATCTGCCCGCCGTGGGTATGGCCGCTGAGCATCAGGTCGCAGCGCTTTCCCTCTACCAGTGAAATCGATTTAGGCTGGTGAGAGAGAACGATGATCGGTTTTGATTGATCCACACCACTGTATGCCGCATCAACATCAGGCTGTCTCACACCAAAACGAGCCCCGGTGAGGTCGTTGATCCCTACCAGGTTGAACTTGCCCGCGTCGTTGCCGAAGAGAATACTCTGGTTGGTCAGCGGCTTGATGCCCAGTGCCCGGACCTGTTCCAGTATCGGTTCTACACCATGAAAATATTCATGATTCCCAGTGACGAAGTATGTTGGCGCATCGAGCTCCTTTAAAGGTTCAAGGTCGCGCCTGATTCTGTGTGGCGGAAGGTCGAAGAGATCGCCGGTAATAACGACCAGGTCGGGCTGCATCGCATTGGTTCGGGCGATGATCTCTTGCATGAAATCACGTTTGATGGTGCGCCCGACATGAACATCCGTGAGTTGCACAATGATGAATCCATTGAACGGGAAGTCCCTGATACGAACCACGACATCGTTCACCTCCGGCAGCCGGTTCCCCTGTGAAAAGCCGCGCCACAGGTAGGAGGCTGCGGCCAACAGCATTGCCGTATCGAATATCACCTTGATGACTCGTCGGCGCTCCTGGTCGAAAGGCACCCGCCGCGAAATCGAGACACTCAGATCATAGAACAGGGCGACGACAAGCAGCATAAAGGTGGAGCCGATAAAAAGACTGATCGTCAGATATAAAGCAGGGGATTCAGGAATGAAGCCGGTAACCAAATCGACGGCAAAAATCACCTCACCTCCCATGATGGTGATCATCAGGAGAGCGCCGATTTTGTGGAACTGCGGAGAAATCTGACAGAAAAAACGCCGGTAGACGTAATAGTTGGTCAGCGCCAGAACGGTGAGAAAGATGCTGATAAAGATGAGTTGTCGCTCAATACTCATAGAGTGTTCCGTTAACCAATTTCTATCTTGACGTCAGCCGCTCATACCGATCTCTTTATTGATTTCAATCAGATTTCCATCTGGATCGCGAAAATGAAAACATCTGATTCCCCACTCTTTTCGATTATGGGGCTTGTTGATCGGGACAATGCCCTTCTCTAGTAACGCATCATATGCGCCATCGACATCTTCCACAGCAAAGATTAAACACACATCATCCTGTTGCTCTGATTTTGGTTTTGGCGACTCGGCTCCGATGGCTTCCGCCATTGGCTCTTTCCCAAACAGCGCCAGCACATGACCATCTGCGTCGAAGTCAGCGTAAAAGCCGTTTTCATCCCCCCAGGCTACACGAAACCCCATGATGTCCCGATAAAACATAAAGCAGTCATGGTAATTCGATACCAGCAACCTGGTGTGTGTCATCTTCATTGATTGCATCCTGTGTTAAGAAACCTCTGAATAAGTCCGTGGGATGGGGGTTTGGGGGAAGGGAAAACCGACCGCCGATTGTAACTCATTGATAGTAAACCCTTCCCCATAGACAAACTTGCGGGAATGCTCTGGTCGAGACGCGAAGCGACTTGATCAGAGCTTCCTTAACCTCTATGGTGATTGATGATTTTACTCTACATCTACTGAGTGAACATCATTGCCTGAGTCCCCTGCCAAGACGGATCTTGCCTACATCATGTGCAATTCTCTCGACATCAGAAGCGGATTTCCGAAAAGAGAAGGAGTAAATGGCGATGACGCATCAATGGGAAGCCATCAACACGGATTCAGGAGATTCCCGGTTATTTCGATGATGAACTGATTCACCGTGATGATCTGGTAATTTTGTAAATTTCAGGGTTCAGCCGCAATTCCCATAAATTAATTATATCATGATATCAGTGATATATATCAATTGACTTATATATTAGTATTCTCTAATATTGATCCATATTAATTTAGATGCTCTACGGAGATTTACGATGATATTCAATAAAACACTATCTGCGATTGCCGCCCTGGTCATGATGCTTGCAACTGTTCATGCAAGCGCCGGCGGTCTAACCTATGACTCTTGTGAGAACTACTACTCGACCTATTATGGCATTGACATGATAGCAGACGAGGTAGTTACCCACGACAGCGATGCAACCACTGCTGTTTCCCAGGAACA
>Ga0209013_10001669_pt1 | contig 20385 bp, 19 predicted proteins | sample Cruoilmetagenom2_FD_187291 | JGI IMG/M metagenome (GOLD analysis project Ga0209013, IMG submission 187291) | Oil polluted marine microbial communities from Coal Oil Point, Santa Barbara, California, USA - Sample 2 (SPAdes) (version 2) | ecosystem: Environmental > Aquatic > Marine > Oil seeps ...
CACTGCGTAAGGCAGCAAATGGGGAATCGCGAGGAGGCAGCTCCTCAGCCACCACAGTGATTTCACATTTGACCCCGAGGGGCAACGTTCTTCTGCGACGAGCTTTGCGCAGGAGCAAGGCGGCTTACGCTAGACAGATACTATGCAGAAAGTTTATATATTTTCATATCTTCTAAAAAAAGAAGCTTTTTCGCGTGAGCGATAAGCTTCTTTTTGGTTTTGTCTAACGAAGAAATATTTTGCCGGTTAGATTTCCTGAAATTGTATATTGTGGAGTCTAGCGAAAATGCCGTCTTGCAAGACTAAGTCACTGTACGTTCCATCTTCAACTATACCGTCTTCCGTTACTACTAATACACGGTCCGCATCACGAATCGTTGCAAGGCGATGCGCAATAATAAGCGTTGTACGATTTTCGGCAAGTTCCATTAATGAACGTTGAATAATTCTTTCTGTTTCTGTATCAAGTGCTGAAGTAGCCTCGTCCAATATTAATATCGGAGGATTTTTCAAGAACATGCGAGCGATGGCTAAGCGTTGTTTTTGGCCGCCGGATAATTTAAGGCCACGTTCCCCAATTTGTGTATCATATCCTTCTGGTAGAGACGTTATGAAATCTTCTAAATGAGCTTTTCTCGCAGCATCTAAAATGTCTTCTTCGGAAGAATCTAATTTACCATAAGCAATATTTTCACGAATCGTACCGGTAAATAAAAATACATCTTGTTGCACAATGCCAATTTGATCGCGCAACGACTTCGTGGTTACATCTTGAACATTTAACCCATCAATCTTTATAGCACCTTCAATGACATCGTAAAAACGAGGGATAAGCGAGCAAATAGTCGTTTTCCCAGCACCAGAAGGACCAACAAACGCAACTGTTTCCCCAGCTGTTATGGATAAGTTAATATCTTCTAAAACGGATTTATGCTTATCGTATCGGAAGCTAACGTGTTCAAATGTAATATCTCCATTTAAGTGTGGAACATTTATAGCATCTGGACGATCCTTAATTTCCGGTTCCAGTTCCAAAAGGTCAGAAAAGCGTTTAAACCCAGCCATTCCTTTAGGATATAACTCAAGAAGCGCTGTGATTTTATCAACTGGTTTGATCAAGACATTAACATATAGGATGAAGCTCACAAGTTCTCCATTAGAGAGAGTTCCTTTAAATGTAAACCATGATCCGACTACCAGGACTACCAATGTCACAAGTCGAGTGAGCATATAAATACTCGAATGTGTTCCGGCCATCACCTTATAAGCAACAAGCTTTGCAATGCGAAATTGTCCATTATCTTCTTTAAAGCGTGCAATTTCAAAGTTTTCATTCGTAAACGATTGCACTACACGTACACCAGATACACTATCTTCCACACGGGCATTTACTTCTGCAATCTTTCCGAACATATTTTTCCAAGCTTTGTTCATCATAATATTTCCATATGTAGCAACAATCGCTAGGAAGGGAACCATGACAATTGCTATAATTGCAAGCTCTGGATTAATGTTATACATTATCGTAAAAGCACCAATAAGTGTCATGAATGCGATGAACACATCCTCAGGACCGTGGTGAGCAAGTTCTCCAATATCAAATAAGTCATTTGTAATGCGACTCATAATATGGCCTGTTTTCGTATTATCAAAAAAACGGAAGGACTGTCGTTGTACATGACTAAATAATTGCTGTCTCATATCGGTTTCAATATTAATACCGAGTTTATGACCTAAATAACTCACAACATAATTGAGGAATGTACTTAGAATATAGATGAATAAAAGTAAAATACTTATTGTTACAATCATATTCCAATCGCCTGTTGGCAATAGATCATCGATAAACCATTGAACTGCTACTGGAAAAGCAAGCTCTAAAATCGCTACAAATACCGCACTACTAAAGTCGATGATGAATAATCGTTTATGTGGTTTGTAAAATGAAAAGAACTTTTTTAACACGCATCCAACCCCTTTCACTCTGTACTAAATCATATTATATCGAAGTAATTAATAATACTGTAGAAATATATAAGAACACTGCCTGTAAATTGTTGCGATAAAAGGACAATTACATGCAGTCTTTTTTGTTTTCATCTCATTTTATAGTAAGATGGAGAGTAGTAAATCATTTTGAAATGGCGTTAATAAATTATCAATTGAAAATCATTGTCATTTAATCGTTGACTTGAAACTACAAGATGCTATAATAAAACTTGTGAGTAATTGATAATGATTTTCACTATCGCCCTTTTACAAATAGAATGTTGAGGATAGCTATGAAAAAAAGATATCTTGTAATTGCACTAGTCGCACTTTCTTTCTTATCTCTTTTTGTTGGTGTTACAAGAATTTCACCAATGGATTTGTTAGACTTTACTTCGGAAGAAACTCAAATATTTCTTATTAGCCGTGTACCAAGACTGATTGCCATAATACTTGCAGGAGCAGGGATGAGTATTGCAGGTTTAATAATGCAGAGTCTTAGTAGAAACAAGTTTGTATCCCCAACTACAGCAGGTACGCTTGATGCAACTCGCTTAGGGATTTTAATATCGATGCTTTTATTTACAAATGCGACATATGTACAAAAGCTTTCGTTTGCTTTTATATTCGCTTTGGCAGGAACGTTTTTATTCATGCAAATATTAAATCGGATTAAATTTAAGGATGCAATATTTGTCCCACTTGTTGGTCTAATGTTCGGTAATATTTTAGCTTCGATCACGACGTTCTTTGCTTACAAATCAAATATTATTCAAAATATAACAGTCTGGCTACAAGGAGATTTCTCCTTAATCTTAAAAGGCAGATATGAACTACTTTACATAAGTGTACCAGTACTTATCGTGGCCTACTTATTCGCAAATCGCTTTACAGTTGCTGGAATGGGAGAGGATTTTGCAAAAAACCTCGGTCTATCTTACAAAAAAGTGTTGAATTTAGGTTTAGTCTTAGTCGCTTTAATTACTACTACAGTAGTTTTGACAGTCGGAATGATCCCATTTTTAGGTCTAATCATCCCAAATATTGTATCGATATTTAAAGGGGATCATTTAGAAAAAACACTCCCACATACTGCACTGCTAGGAGTTGTTTTCTTATTAATCTGTGACATTTTAGGTAGGATATTAATTTTCCCATATGAAATTCCGATTAGCATGACTGTTGGTGTTATCGGAAGTGCAATCTTCCTATTCTTGTTGTTTAGGGGGAAAGCATATGCGTAATAGAACAAAAATGCTTATATTAATAGTTTTAGCACTAGTTTCAACTGCTTTGTATTTATTTCAAGGATTGAATGGAAGTTATGATTATGCACTACCACGTCGCGGTATTAAAGTATTGGCGATGGCACTTACGGGTGTAGCGATTGCCTATTCTACAGTAATTTTCCAAACGATTACACATAATCGTATTTTGACACCAAGTGTAATGGGTCTAGACTCCTTATACATGCTGCTCCAAACTTTTATTTATTATTTCTTTGGTTCAATGTCTATTTTAGTTATTAACAAAAATTATAACTTCTTTATATCTGTTATAGCGATGATTGTCTTTGCGCTTGTGCTTTATCGCTTGCTATTTAATTCAGGTAAACGTCCAATCTATTTCTTGCTACTTGTTGGGATTATACTTGGAACATTTATGGGAAGTATTACAACATTCCTACAAGTTCTTATTGATCCGAATGAGTTTACAAGCTTACAGAATAAGATGTTTGCAAGCTTTAACAACGTAAATGGAGATTTGGTTTGGCTTGCGATGATCATAATTGTGCTCTCCGTCCTGTATGGTTGGCGAACTATTCGAGAGTTAGATGTATTATCTCTAGGACGTGATAATGCGATAAATCTCGGTGTGGATTACGATAAAATCGTAAAGAGAATGCTAGTGTTATCAGCGATATTAATTGCTACTTCCACAGCACTTGTGGGACCGATTACATTCTTTGGTTTAATCGTTGCAAATTTATCGTATCAATTCTTTAACACATACAAGCATTCCGTATTAATCACTGGGGCAAGCGTAATGAGTTTAGTCGCTTTAATTGGAGGACAGTGGATTGTTGAACGTATTTTCACATTCGATACAACGCTGAGCGTAATTATTAACTTCCTCGGAGGAATTTACTTCATCTACTTACTATTAAAGGAGAGTCGAACTACATCATGATTCAAGTTAAAGAAGTCACAAAGTATTTTGCTAAAAAACCAGTAGTGGATAATGTTAGTGTGAATATTCAGTCGAGGAAGATAACTTCGTTTATTGGACCTAATGGAGCTGGGAAATCTACACTGTTGTCAATGGTTAGTCGTTTATTGGATGCAGACACGGGTGAAGTTCTACTAGATAAATCAGATGTTCGTAAATGGAAATCCGATGAGTTCTCAAAACGCGTGTCCATATTAAAGCAATCGAATTATATGAATGTACGTTTAACTATTCGCGAATTAGTATCATTTGGCCGTTTTCCTTATTCTAAAGGTCGTTTAAACGAAGAGGATATTAAAATGGTTGACCAAGCATTAGAATATATGAATTTAGTTGATTTAGAGGATAGCTATTTAGATGAGCTTTCTGGTGGTCAACGCCAACGTGCTTTCATTGCGATGGTTATTGCGCAAGATACGGAATATATATTATTAGATGAACCTTTAAATAACTTGGATATGAAGCACTCTGTTCAAATTATGAAAATTCTTCGCAAGCTTGTTGACGAGCTAGGTAAAACTGTAGTGATCGTTTTACATGACATTAACTTTGCTTCCGTTTACTCGGATTATATTGTTGCTTTGAAAGATGGGCGTGTTATAAAAGACGGACCAACAAATGAGATTATTAACTCTGAAGCATTGAAGGAAATTTATGATATGGATATTCCAATCCAAGAGATGAATAGCTGCCGTATTTGTGTATATTTTAACTCATAAGAAAAAGGGGAAATTAAACAATGAAAAACAAGAAATTTTTAGCGATAATCTTTGCGTTATTAGTACTTATTTTAGCTGCATGTAGTTCAGAAGAAGAAGCAACAGAAGATACAACAACTACTGATGAAACTGCAACAGAAGAAACAACTGAAGGGGCAGAAGAAGCTTCTGTATTCCCATTAACAATTGCACAACCAGAAGGATATGAAGAAGTTACACTTGAAGCACAACCAGAAAACATTGTTGTATTTGACTATGGTTTCCTTGATACATTAGATGCACTTGAAGTTGACGTTACTGCGGTGTCTTCAAGCAGTCTTCCAAGTTACTTAAGCAAATATGCAGACGAAGCTACTTATAAAAACGCTGGTGGATTAAAAGAGCCAGATTTTGAAGCAATTAGTTTAATGGAACCAGATGTAATTTTCATCTCAAATCGTCAAGCAGACGCTTATGAAGAGCTAAGCAAAATTGCTCCTACTGTATACATTGGGGTAGATAATACTGACTATGTAAATTCATTTAAAGCAAATACAGAATTAGCTGGACAAATTTTTGATAAAGAAGCAGAAGCAACAGCAGCTTTAGAAGAAATTGATGCGAAAATTGCAGAAGTAACAGAAAAAACTGCAAGCTTGGAAGAAAAAGCTTTAGTAGTACTTGCATCTGAAGGTGAATTAAGTGCGTATGGTACAGGTTCACGTTTCGGTGTAATCCATGATGTATATGGTTTTAAACAAGCAGATGAAGCTATAGAAGCTTCTACACATGGACAAAGTGTTTCTTATGAATATGTACTAGAGAAAAACCCAGATATTCTTTTCGTAGTAGATCGTGATGCAGTAGTATCTGAAGGTGAATCAGCGACAAAAGCAGCAATCGAAAATGAAATCGTAAATAAAACAAATGCAGCTAAAAACGGCAAAATATTCTACTTAGATCCAGAAGTTTGGTACTTAGCAGGTGGCGGTATTGAATCTGAAAAAGCTAAAATTGATGCTGTTTTAGAAGCACTTAAATAAGATGTTTTATCAAATTAAACGTATGGTCGTAAAAGAAGGATTCTCGTCAACAGTAGTCGAACGTTTTCAAAAAGAAGGAAAACTAGAAAAGCAACCTGGCTTTGAAAAGTTAGAAGTTCTTGTGAAAAAGGTTCGTCGTGGTGAAGAAGAAGTTCTAGTCGTAGTTGGTTGGAATTCAGAAGGAGATTGGAAAAATTGGGAGAAGAACCCTGAGCATATTGCTGGTCATAAAGCAAATGCTGGGAAACCAAAACCTGATCATATCATCGAATCTAGCCAAAGTGTTTATGAAGTAAAAGTAAGTAAATAATTAAAATCCACGTGGACTAAATCTACGTGGATTTTTTTATATAATTAATGTACCTTATACTAATTATTGTACATATTCTACAGCTGGCTTATACTTTTTGTAATGGATAGGAGGGAATTCTGTGAAGAAATGGTTTTATCCACTTGGATTTGTAACATTACTCGGATTTGGAGTTCTATTTTTAAATTTCACTAGAGATGAAATAATTGAATTAGATCACTCTATGGCAAAGTTACTTGGAGATAATGCATTTATTACTGTTTTTCATTATTTAGGAGAGACCACCTTTATCGTGATAGTAACGCTACTTTTGTTGGTATATTTATGGATTCGATCAAAAAATTATCGTGGTATGCTCTTTGTATTATTTGCAGTTGGTGTTGGTAATGTGCTCAATCAATTTTTAAAAAAGTGGGTACAACGGGAACGTCCAGATGTACCTCACCAACTTGAGACATTTAGTTTTCCATCTGGCCATGCAATGGTAGGGTTACTATATGTATTTACAGTCGCATATTTTTTAACCGAATATCAATCTGATAAGAAAATACGGATTCTTATATGGGTTAGTGCAGTGGTGCTTGCAGGGATGATTGGACTATCTCGAATAGCTGAACATCGTCACTACGCATCAGACGTGTTTGCTGGCTGGATGGCAGGGTATACATGGTTTGTATTAGTCGCATTATGGTACGAGTACCGAAAAAGAAGTTTTCACCCGAATAAAAGTTAAAAACCTTTCCATTTATGGAGAGGTTTTTTTAAAAGATAAGAAAGCATATAACTTCCCTACAAAGTAAAGTAATGTCTAGCACAAGCAGCCTTTCCCCTCGGGCAAGTGATAGGCGCTTGCGCTTTTCTAAAAAGGAGCAGATTTTAAATGTTCGAGCTAACAGACGAATTAGTAGCACTTGGAATGAAAAGAATAGAAGGTTTTCCAGTAGAAGGCTTTGTGAAAGGAAAAGGTCCTCTAAATCCAGCAATTCTTTTAATAGGAGAAGCTCCCGGCGAAAACGAAGCGATACAAGGTTTACCGTTCATCGGTAGGGCGGGAGAAGAGCTAAATAGATCACTCGCAAGCATTGGATTAACGAGAGACGACGTGTATATGAGCAGTGCTGTAAGAAGTCGTCCTTATGTATGGAAGGATAAAAAGGCGAGAAATGGTGAAATAACGCAAAGAAAATACAATCGCCCTCCAACGCAACAAGAAATTCTTGCACATGCCCCCCTGTTAGATTATGAACTAGCAAATATAAAACCTATTATCATTGTGACGTTAGGTAATGTCGGACTGCAGCGCTTGCTTGGAAAAGATGCAAAAGTATCGCAGTTGCATGGACAACTACTCACTCATCCTGTACGACAGTTAGCTTCACTTGATGGAAACGAATATATTTGGTCTACGGAAAGCCATATACTGATCCCAACTTATCATCCTGCTTCTGTATTTTACCGACCATCCAACCGCGATTTTCTTACGGAAGACTGGATAAAAATAGGAGAATATATTAATTCCGAAAAATTTTAATACTTTCTCTAGTTGAAAAGAGTTGTACAAAGGAAACTTTTTGCGTATAATAAGTTAAAATTGAAGAATAGAAAGTAGTTGGGTCGATGATGGATGGAAATGTAGCTTTTGCATTACTACTCACGCTATTTGCTGGCCTAGCAACAGGGATAGGTAGTTTACTGTCTTTGTTGACATCGCGTACAAATACGAAGTTTTTATCTGTTGCATTAGGTTTTTCTGCAGGAGTTATGATATATGTATCTTTAGTTGAAATTTTTGTGAAAGCAAAGGATTCATTAGTAGTGGAGCTTGGAGCAACGAACGGTTATTGGATGACCATTGTAGGGTTTTTCAGTGGGATGGTTGTGATTGCGCTAATTGATCGTTTACTTCCTAAACTGGGTAATCCACATGAAGTCAAAACGGTAGAGGATATGGATGTTGAACCGGACAACGCGGAATATACAAAGTTGAAGAGAATGGGTGTTTTTACTGCCTTAGCTATTGGTATTCACAACTTTCCTGAAGGGATTGCAACGTTTGCTTCTGCTTTACAAGATCCAAATTTAGGAATAGCCATTGCAGTTGCAGTTGCTATTCACAATATTCCAGAGGGAATAGCTGTTGCAGTCCCAATTTATTACGCAACCGGAAGTCGGAAAAAGGCATTTAAATACTCATTTCTTTCAGGACTAGCGGAACCGCTTGGAGCATTAGTAGCGTTCTTAATTTTAATGCCGTATTTAAACGGAGTAGCCTTTGGAATCATATTTGCAGCTGTAGCAGGAATCATGGTGTTTATTTCATTAGATGAATTATTGCCAGCTGCTAAAAAGTATGACGAAACACATGCATCTATGTACGGAGTAGTAGCAGGTATGCTTGTCATGGCATTAAGTTTGGTTTTATTGGCATAAAAAGCAGAAGCGTCTATGTAATCTCTGACAGGCAAGCCATTTTAGTTAGGATAATATTAAATAGAAAAAGGCAGTGCAGGACTCTTTAAGAGAGTACCGCACTGCCTTCTTTATTTTTTGATGTAACAGTTCCTGTTCGATTGATCGGCACGGGCACTAGCTCAAAGTTAGGGAACATTCCATCTAGTTTCGAGATGAATTCCTTTTCTGTACCTTTTTGCACAAGGGATAGAAGGGTTGGGCCTGCTCCGCTTATACAAGTCCCGAAAGCACCTGCATTTTTAGCTGCAACTTTAATATCTCTGCTTTCAGGTATTAAATCAAGACGATACGGTTCGTGGAATAAATCCTGCTCCATATACATACCAGCTTGCTCGAAAGATTGTGAAAGGAATGCAGCGGTTAATAAGTTAGCAATAGCGCTCGCTTGTGCTGAAACGTTACGGGTGTAGCTATCAGGAAGTACACTTCTTGCTGCTTCAGTTTTTAACTCATAATTAGGAATGAACAAAACAAAAGAAGCGTCAATATGGTACGCATGGAATACATGAATGTCGCCATTTTCTGCACTTGAAGAAATGGTAAAGCCTCCAAAAATAGAAGCTGCTGCATTATCAGGATGACCTTCCATTTCAGTAGCCACTTTCAATTTATCATGTGCAGTTAATTGAAGGTCTAGTACTTGGTTTGCTAGTTCTACACCTGCGACAATCGCGGATGCACTACTTCCCATACCACGAGCAAGTGGAATTTCACTCTTCATAGATACGTGGCATGGAGGTAAAGAATGACCATGCGTTTTTGCAGTTTTTTCGGCTGCAATAATCATTAAGTGATCTTGTGGGTTTGGAACATTAGGTAGATTTTCTGTTAAGTTATCAATTTTCCATTCTGTTGCAAGTTCTACTTCTACTTCTAAATATTTATCTAAAGCAATTCCAATGGAATCAAAACCAGGGCCTAAGTTAGCTGTACTTGCTGGAACTGATATTTTCCACTTGTTGCTCATAGTATGCCCTCGATATATTTAAGGATTTCTTTTTCGTCATTTTTTAACGACACAAGGTCTACAGTTGAAACGTCCATTGCTGTGTCTGGATCTTTTAATCCGTTACCAGTAAATACTGTTACAACTTTGCTACCTGCAGGGATTTTTCCACTTTTCACAGATTTTATAACTCCTGCTAAAGATGCTGCAGAACCAGGTTCTACAAACACGCCTTCACGACTAGCAATTAGTTGATATGCGTATAAAATTTCTTCATCAGTTACAGAATCTATAATACCGCCAGATTCGTCACGAGCTGCTTCTGCTAATGACCAACTTGCAGGATTACCAATACGGATTGCTGTTGCCACTGTTTCTGGGTTAGCAATAGGTGCTCCTTGTACAATTGCAGCAGCGCCTTCCGCTTCAAAGCCAAACATTTTAGGTAAACCGGATTTTTTAACTTCATTATATTCTTTGAAGCCTTTCCAGTAAGCACTGATATTCCCAGCGTTTCCAACTGGAATACATAAATAATCAGGGGAAGTTCCTAAAGCATCAACGATTTCGAATGCAGCCGTTTTTTGTCCTTCTAGACGGTATGGATTCACTGAGTTAACCAATGCAACAGGTGATATTTCGCTAATGTTACGTACGATTTGTAAAGCATCATCAAAGTTACCGTCAATTTCTATAATTTTCGCTCCGTACATAGTTGCTTGTGCTAATTTTCCAAGTGCAACTTTTCCTTTTGGAATAACAACAATAGATTGAATACCAGCGCGAGCAGCATATGCAGCGGCAGCAGCAGAAGTATTTCCGGTAGAAGCACAAATAACACATTTACTTCCGTCTTCGATTGCTTTAGCAACGGCGAATACCATTCCGCGGTCTTTAAAAGATCCTGTTGGGTTAGCGCCTTCTACTTTTCCGTATAGTTCAATGTTTAACTCTTTAGATAGATTAACTAGCTTCAAAAGAGGCGTGTTACCTTCATTAAGTGTTAGTTTTGGTGTATTCTCTGTTACAGGTAAAAATTCTTTATACTCTTCGATTAGTCCTTGCCAAGCCATGATGTGTTCCGTCCTCTCTGTTCTCCTTGAATAAACATATGTATTTGTATAAAGGACATTTTACAGGAATATAGGACAAAAAACAAGAATAATTTTCTATTGTAAGTTTACTATACAATGCGTATACTAATGATGTAAAAAATACATTACATGTGTAAAGACAGGAGGAGCAAATGACTACTATTAAAGAAAAAAAACCAATTTCAAAAAATAAATTATTAGGCATTGCTGGACTAGCGTGGATGTTCGACGCAATGGATGTAGGGATACTTTCGTTTGTAATCGCAGCACTTGCAGTAGAATGGAGTTTAACTCCAGGGGAAATGGGCTGGATTGGTAGTGTAAACTCCATTGGTATGGCAGTAGGAGCGCTCGTATTTGGCGTCTTCGCGGATAAAGTAGGGCGTAAGAAAATCTTTATGATTACCTTATTATTATTTTCTATAGCAAGTGGACTTTCTGCTCTAACAACTTCGCTAGCAGCATTTTTGGTTCTTCGATTCTTTGTTGGAATGGGACTTGGTGGAGAGTTACCTGTTGCTTCAACGCTAGTATCTGAAAGTGTAGAGGCAAAAGAAAGAGGAAAAGTCGTTGTATTATTAGAAAGTTTCTGGGCTGCCGGTTGGTTAGTCTCTGCTCTAATTGCTTACTTTATCATTCCGGATTATGGATGGAGAATTGCTCTACTAATTACAGCGCTTCCAGCTTTTTATGCAATTTATCTACGTATAAAATTACCAGATTCACCTAGGTATACAGGGAAGAAAACTGAGTCTAGAACTATCCTGCAAAACATGAAAGAAGTTTGGTCGGAAAAATATGCAAAAAGGACATTAATGCTGTGGATTGTTTGGTTTACAGTTGTATTTTCATATTATGGTATGTTTTTATGGCTCCCAAGTGTCATGGTTATTAAAGGGTTCACGTTAATTAAAAGCTTTGAATATGTATTAATCATGACGCTTGCACAATTGCCAGGTTACTTCTCAGCAGCTTGGTTAATAGAAAAAGCTGGTCGGAAGTTTGTATTAATCACGTATCTTCTTGGAACAGCAGCTAGTGCATTTGTGTTTGGTGGTGCTGAGACAACAACATTATTGCTAGTTTCAGGTATGTTCCTATCCTTCTTTAACCTTGGGGCATGGGGAGCGTTATATGCGTATTCTCCAGAACAGTACCCAACTGTTATTCGTGCAACTGGGTCAGGTATGGCTGCATCAGTCGGTCGTATTGGAGGAATCCTTGGACCGTTACTTGTTGGTTCTCTCGTTGCTGCTGGTTATGAAATTGGCTACATTTTCAGTATTTTCTGTGTGGCGATTGTCATTGGTGTATTAGCAGTTGTATTCCTCGGAACTGAAACGAAGCAAACAGAACTTGAATAGGTAATATTCGTTAAAACCTGCTTCCTTTTATAGAAGGCAGGTTTATTTTGCTTAGGAAATTATAAAATTTTAGACATATGGATAACTTTCTACAAGAACACTTCTTTGTCCAGACTCCAGCGCCTTACCCCTCGGGGTCAAATGGGTAATCACTGCGGTGGCTGAGGAGCTGCCTCCTCGCGATTCCCCATTTGCCTGTCGGGGCAGTGATAGGCGCTTGCGCTTTTCTTATTCGAGAGGTGAAAGATAGTAAAATGGGAGGAAAGACTAGGCCAGATATGGCGCAAGACTGTTAAGGGGAGAAAGACTAGGAATTTGTTCAAAGTATGTTCTTCCTAGTATACTGAGTGTAGAAGACGCTGTATGAATGATAGGAGCGGAATATAATGAATAAATTATTAACGGATCAACAGATCATCGATTTGATTGAAAAAGATGCGGATATTATTCTTCCATTAACTAATGGAGAACCACATAAATTACTTGATATTTTAGAAGGGAATGCGAATGCATTAACAAATGTGAAAATACATCAGTTACTTGCATTAAACCCTAGAAAATATATGGAAGGTGCTTTTCCGGGAAAGCTAAGGCATATCTCCTATTTTTTAAGTGGAGCAACAAGAAAAATGTTCCAACAAGGTATGGTTGATCTAGTACCAAATCATTTTCATGAAATGCCAAAGATTTTAAGGCATTCAACAAATCTTTCGATGATTATGGCTGTTGCTTCTCCAATGGATGAGTTTGGTTACTTTTCTTTAGGAACACAAGCCGATATAGTGAGTGAATTTATCGGTACTGTGCCTTTTATCTTAGAAGTAAACAATCATATGCCACGTACATTTGGCGAAAACCAAATACATATTACTCAAATCGCGGGATATGTTGAGAATAATCGCCCCTTATATGAAGATATTTCCCCTCCTATTGGAGAAAAGGACATGAAGATCGCTGCTTATGTAACGGAAAACATTCACAATGGAGATACTTTACAAATAGGGATCGGTTCTATACCTAATGCTGTTGTTAGTTTGCTTAGGGATCATCGACAATTAGGTATTCATACAGAAATGTTTGTGGACGGTATCGTAGATTTAGTTGAAGCTGGTGCAATTGACGGAACACAAAAATTCACGAATAAAGGAAAAATCATTGCAACTTTTGCACACGGATCGAAGAAACTATATAATTTCTTGCATAATAACCCCTCGGTGGAGTTTTTACCAGTCAGTATTGTCAATGATCCCAGAGAAATTGCTAAGGAAGAACGCATCGTTTCTATTAATGCAACAACGGAAGTGGATTTATTCGGACAATGTGCTTCTGAAACAGTAGCGGGTAAATACTATTCTTCCACTGGCGGACAAGCAGACTTTGCCCGTGGTGTTCGTTTTGCAAAGTATGGCAAAGGCTTTGTTTGTATGACATCTACAGCCAAAAATGATGAGATTTCTCGTATTAAACTAAATCTAACGCAAGGATCTATTGTATCAACATCTAAAAATGATGTAGATAATATCGTAACCGAATACGGGGTTGCACGAATGTTTGGGCAGCCAATTTCAGAGCGAGCTCGACAACTTATTTCGATTGCTCATCCAAAATTCAGAGAAGAGTTAACGTTTGAGGCGAAGAAAATGGGGTTAATTTAGTTGAAGCCAGTAAAAGCAGCTTTTTTTCATCAACCGACGTTAGAGCTTGCGGGAAATTTACTCGGAAAATACATGGTGCATGAGCAAGAGAGCGGCATACTTATAGGGAAAATTGTTGAAACAGAAGCCTATATGGGGGCAGAGGATAAAGCTGCTCATAGTTACGGAAATAGAAGAACAAAGCGCACAGAAGTGATGTTTGGGGAGCCAGGCCTGATTTATACATATCAAATGCACACACATACATTGATCAATGTAGTCGCAGGTGTGGTCGGTATCCCGAATGCAATATTAATACGTGCTGTAGAGCCAATTGAGGGCTTGGAGCGAATGAACGAACTTCGAAATAATATGCCAATGAAGCAGTGGACAAACGGACCCGGAAAGCTCACGAAAGCAATGGGCATAACAATGGATTACTACGGCAAACACTGGAGTGAAAAACCATTGTATATAGCAGAAGGTGAGCAAGTAGAATCAGTCTCCACTGGTCCTAGAATAGGGATCGATAATAGTGGAGAAGCAGTACACTATCCTTATAGATTTTGGGAAACAGACAATCCGTACGTTTCGAAAGTGAGATAATACAAGGCATGGGGAAATAACTTCCTCATGTTTTTTTGTGTAGAAAAACCGAGGTGTTAGAAGGGGCGAATGGCATAACGCAAATTAACACCTGGACATTGCAAGTTCATGGAGTCACATCGCAAGTTCAGAGAACGAACGCAAATTAAAACCGAGACATCGCAAGTTCAAGTACGAACATCGCAAATTCATGGATCCACATCGCAAGTTCAGAAAACGAACGCAAATTAAAACCGAGACATCGCAAGTTCAAGTACGAACATCGCAAGTTCATGGAGCCACATCGCAAGTTCAGAAAACGAGCGCAAATTAAAACCGAGAGATCGCAAGTTCAAGTACGAATATCGCAATTTCATGGATCCACATCGCAATTTCAGAAAACGAACGCAAATTAACACCGGGATAACGCAAGTTCAAGTACGAACATCGCAAATTCATGGATCCACATCGCAAGTTCAGAAAACGAGCGCAAATTAACACCGAGACATCGCAAGTTCAAGTATGAATATCGCAAGTTCATGGATCTACATCGCAAGTTCAGAAAACGAGCGCAAATTAAAACCGAGAGATCGCAAGTTCAAGTACGAATATCGCAAGTTCAGATCAAAAAAGACTGACCAAAGTTAATTGGCCAGTCTTTCATAAGAAACTTAGATTAGTTTCCCCATATAATACTCATTTACATATTCACCATTAATAATGAGTGCATGATTACGCGTTCCTTCAATTTCAAAACCGAGCTTTTTATAAAGTTTTTGAGCGTAGTTATTTTCTTTAATAACAGAAAGCTCTAGTTTAGATATTCCAACTTCTTTTGACCAATTTTCTCCATGACGCATAAGAGATGTAGCAATTCCCTTTTTTGAGAACTCTTGTTTTACTCCAATATTTATAGAAGCGCGGTGTAATGCACGTGGGCTTGGTCCACCAGTAATAGACAGATAACCTGCAAACTTTCCGTTCATAATTGCCAATAGTAAATTGGAATTAGTGGAGTTTTTCCAAGCGTTCATTTCTTTGCGAACGCTTTGTACAGTCATTTGAACATCGGATTTTCCGTACAACATGAAATCTGTTTCTGAGAAAATTGTTTCTTGTAAACGGATAAAGGCGCGAGCATCTTCAAGCTCTGCTTCGCGAATGATGAGAATATCTTGCTGATCACTTATGTCCGAAGTGAGTTCATCAGTTTCATGAACAACGCTATGAAAAAGGACAAATTTCCCTAATTCCACATCTTTGACAGAGTATCCACTCTCTGTCCATGCGAAAAAGTGTAATGCAGGAGGTTTTGTTTTCTTCCACCAGCTACTGCTTAAATAAGCAGCATTCGGTAGAGCTTGTCCAATTATTGTTTCTATCTCATCAAATGTTATTTTTATTTCTTTACTAGTTGATTGTTTAAAATATGTGGCTAGGGGAATATATTTACTTTCAAAAACTTTAGGCATAATTTCACTCATCTCTGTATTGATAAAAATTGCTAGGCTTATTATAGCACTAAAGGATAGAAGTTCACACTACTAAACGCTCAATTTTACGTCAAATAATTCCTATATTATCGTAAATATAAAAAAAGTGTTACTTCCAATGGAAGTAACACTTTTTAACCATAATATGTTATGCGTTTACTAGTTCAAGCTGAAGTGCAGGACCGAAGAATTCATAATGAATTTGTTCTTGTGAATATCCTAACTCAAGTAAATGATTAATCATTGCTTCCATGAAACCAGCAGGTCCACAAACGTAAACATCTCCGTTTTGAATAGCGCTAGTTGCTAACACGTCTTTTGTGATAAATCCATCTCCAGTTTCGGAGTAAAGCGCCAAGTATTTTGCATCTTCCATTGTTTCTATTAATGCACGAATATCTTTGTCAAATGGATGTAAGTTTTCGTTGCGAGCACTGTAGATAAAAGAAACAGAGCGATTTGGTTGGTTTTTAGCAACTGATTCGAACATACTCATCATTGGTGTGATTCCAACTCCACCACTTATGAATGTTACAGGAGTTGTTTTTTCAAGATCCAACACAAAGTCACCAGCTGGTGCAGTAAGTTCTACTGTGTCGCCTACATTTACATTATTGTGTAAGTGAACGGAAACTTTTCCTTCTGGATTGTTTTCGTCTTCTTTTTTCACAGAAATACGGAATGATTCAGAGTCTGCCGCTTTCGATAAGCTATATTGTCTGTTCATTAAATATTCTTCTCCTGGAACACTTACGCGAATCGTGATGAATTGACCTGGTTCATAAGTAGGTATAACTGCACCATCAGCAGGTTTCATATAGAAAGATGTAATGTTCTCGCTTTCTTCAACTTTATTCGTAATAACGAAATCTTTAAAGAATCTCCATCCGCCTTTTTTAGATTCGGTTGCTACATACATTTCTTCTTCAACGCTAATAAATGCATCTGCAATAACGCCGTAAGCTTCTGCCCACGCATTAATAATTTCGTCCGTTGCTGCATCGCCTAATACTTCTTTAATAGCGCCAAGTAAATGCTCTCCAACGATTGGATAATGTTCAGGTTTAATGCCCAAACTTACGTGCTTTTGTCCGATTTGTTTTACAACTGGAATAATTGCAGCTAAATTATCGATATGAACTGCTGCAGCGTATACTGTGTTTGCTAAAGCCGTTTGCTGACGACCTTTTGCTTGGTTTGCATGATTAAATATATTTAAAAGTTCTGGATGTGCTTCGAACAAATTTTTATAGAAAGTAGTAGTAATGGCAACTCCATGTACTTCTAAAACTGGAACTGTAGATTTAATAATATTAATTGTTTGTTGAGATAACATACGATTAACACGTCCTTTGTATTTTTTTATGTTGTATACAAAACCTACAATACACCTCTCTTTCGCTTAAAGCAATATCTAAAATACATCTTTAATAATTCAGACACATTTGTTTCAAGAAATTGTTTTAATCGGTATAATGAAGAGGAAGAATGGCGGTGGCAAAATGAGACTGACTATGTATACAGATTTCTCACTTCGAGTGTTAATATACCTTGGTGCAAAAGAAACAAATGAACTTTCGACAATAAAAGCAATTTCAGATGCATATGGCATTTCAAAAAATCACTTGATGAAAGTGACATACGAGTTAGGAAAACTAGGATATATTGAAACAGTTCGAGGACGTGGCGGTGGAATTCGTTTAGCGATGGAGCCGGAAACGATTAATATAGGGCAAGTGGTAAGGCATACAGAAGATGATTTTCATATGGTGGAATGCTTTGACTGTAGTACGAATACATGTGTGATTACGCCAGTATGTGGATTAAAAGGAGTATTGCATCTTGCGTTACAAGCATATTTAAAAGTCCTGGATCAATATACACTAGCGGACTTTTTGCATCAAAAGCATGAATTAGCAAATTTACTATTCAATGAGTAGTAAGATCTGTGATATTATATATTGAGAAAATTAATTTTAGGAGGACTATTCATTGGATAAAATAGTAGTTTTTGGACATAAAAGCCCTGATACAGATACAATTACATCAGCGATTGTATACGCATACTTAAAAAACGCAATTGGTGTAGAAGCAGAAGCAGTTGCTTTAGGTGAAGTAAACAATGAAACTAAATTCGCTTTAGACAAATTCGGTTTTGAAGCACCGAGAATTATTGAAAATGTTGCAAATGAAGCAAAAAAAGTAATCTTAGTCGATCATAATGAAAAACAACAAAGTGCAGATGGTATTGATGAAGTTCAAGTAACGGAAGTAATTGACCATCACCGTATTGCAAATTTTGAAACAGCAGATCCGTTATACTATCGTGCTGAGCCAGTTGGATGTACAGCAACTATTATCAATAAAATATTTAAAGAAAAAGGTGTAGAAATTCCATCAAGTATTGCAGGACTAATGCTTTCAGCGATTGTTTCAGATACGCTTTTATTCAAATCGCCAACATGCACAGAAGAAGATGTTGTAGCTGCACGTGAGCTTGAAAAAATTGCAGGTGTCGATGTAGAAGAATATGGACTAGCAATGCTAAAAGCTGGAGCGGATTTAAGTGATAAGAGCTTAGAAGATCTTCTAACACTCGATGCAAAAGAATTCGGCATGGGCGATTACAAAGTAATAATCGCACAGGTAAATGCAGTAGACGTAAATGATGTAATGGGTCGTCAAGCAGAGCTAGAAGAGCTTATCACTCGTGAAATCCAAGAAAAAGAATTGGATCTATTCTTCTTTGTCGTAACAGATATCTTAAACAATGATTCTGTAGCACTAGCACTTGGGAAATTAGCACTAAAAGCAGAATCTGCATTTAATGTGAAATTTGACAATAATATCGCCTTACTTAAAGGGGTAGTATCTCGTAAAAAACAAGTAGTACCTGCTTTAACGGAAGCTTTAACAAACTAAAATTATTCATGCCAAGGGATTCTTTGTCCCTTGGTATTTTTTTTTTTGGAAGGAAGGATCTCACTTGTAAATTCCTTCCAAATAGAGAATCACTGTCCAAACGCAAGTAGCCTTCCCCCGACAAGGGCTTGCGCTTTTCTTGTAAGCAATTATTTTGAATTCAAGTGATAGACTCTATACAATATATGTGAGGTGATCGAGATGAAAATTGAAGTATGGTCAGATTTTGTATGTCCGTTTTGTTATATAGGAAAAAGAAGATTAGAGGAAGCTCTAGAGCAAGCCGGTTTTGAGGGTAAAGCAGAAGTTGAATTTAAAGCATTTGAGTTAGACCCACATTCTCCAAAAACGTCAGATAAGAGCATGTATGAAGTGCTTGCTGAGAAATATGGTTCTACAGTAGAAGCAGCTAAAGGAATGACGGCTCAAGTTGTTGAGCAAGCGAAATCAGTAGGCTTAGATTACAATTTCGAGGCTATGAAACCTGCTAACACATTAGATGCACACCGTTTAGTAAAATGGGCATCTGCACAAGGTAAAGCTGCTGAAGCAAACGAATTATTACTTCACTCTTATTTCATTGAAGGAAAAGAGATTGGAAAGAATGATGTACTACTTGATCTAATTGAAACACTTGGTTTATCTAGAGAAGAAGCTAACAAAATATTGACTTCAGACGCTTATTTGACAGAAGTTCAAGCTGATATCACTCGTGCTGGACAAATTGGTGTACGTGGTGTTCCATTTTTTGTATTAAATGACAAATATGCGATTTCTGGGGCGCAACCCTTGGAAGCATTTGTTGGTGCTTTGAATAAAGTTGCGGAAGAAGAAGGCATTTCTTCTGCAGAATAAAGTTATCCGGTCAGAAAAATTTCTATACGGTAACAAAACAATCTATATGGACAGAAAATATTCTATCCGGTTACAAATGATAAAATCCTCTCCCATTTTCAATTGGGAGAGGATTTTTGTTATATTGTTCTATTAAATATTATCCTCCTTTTAAAACTGTTTTTCGGTAATACGAAAATAATTGAATAAAGTTTCGATTATAGATAGACACTAGTAGAAAAAGGAGGAAAAATCATGACAGACAAAATATTACCAAGCGAATCGAAGTCGTATTGGCGTGCAACAAATGATTTTGAGATGTTCCCGAAATTAAGTGAAGACATTGAAGTTGATATAGCAATTATAGGAGCAGGTCTTACCGGAATTACGGCAGCGTATTTACTAAGCAAACTAGGACGTAAAGTGATTGTTGTAGAAGGAAGTAGAATACTAACAGGTACAACAGGATTCACAACAGCAAAGGTGACAGCGCAGCATGGGCCAATTTACCAAGAACTAATCAACACATTTGGGGTAGAGCAGGCAAGATTATATTATGAAGCAAATACAGCTGCTCTACATTTTATCGAACAAACGGCATCCGATTTAGGAATCCATTGCGACTTTGAAAAAGTAGATGCTTTTTTATATGCAGATACAGAAGATGGAGTAGATATATTACAGAAAGAAATGGAAGCCTACAGCAAAATAGGAATAGAGGGAGCAACTCTCACAAAGGAAACAGGACTTCCATATACAGTAAAAGAGTCAC
>Ga0209013_10001670_pt1 | contig 20378 bp, 17 predicted proteins | sample Cruoilmetagenom2_FD_187291 | JGI IMG/M metagenome (GOLD analysis project Ga0209013, IMG submission 187291) | Oil polluted marine microbial communities from Coal Oil Point, Santa Barbara, California, USA - Sample 2 (SPAdes) (version 2) | ecosystem: Environmental > Aquatic > Marine > Oil seeps ...
GAACCGTTCTGCCGCCCTGGCCGAGTGGCGTCAGCTGGCGGCCTGAACGCTTCAGACCAGTACCCTTTGCAGGCCCGCTCAGGTTTGTCTGACAATGCCGCCGTGGCGCACCTGGAAGGCGAAGTACCGGTGCCGAGACGAGCGGACTATCGTCCCCAGACCAGAGACTCAGGTGATATCGAAAGTAGCTATGAGGGGCGCATGCAGCGACTCAGGATGTTGCCGGATACGACCGTAGGCAACAACCTCATCTTCAAGCATTTCATTGTGAATCTCGACATGAGTAAAATGCGCGAACAAAGCACGACTCGCCAGAATGTGATCAAGCATTTCTGGTCGGCCGTGATGTATCACCGTAAAGCGCTGATCTACGGGCACGGTCCGCTCGACCGGGGTTAAGACTCGCGGAGCCAAATGACCGGATCCGGTGTCATCCTCGCGAGCGCAGGTAAGTCTGAGTGCAGTCTCGTTGTCCCCTGCGTTGAAATCGCCACAAACCAGGATCAAAGCATCGGGTTCGTCGTCCATGATGCGCTCGACTGCTAACCGCAACTCAAGTGCTTGTCCGGCACGTTTCACTGCTGCCATGAAGAAGCCTTCAGCCCACCCTGAGACTGTCTCCCAGGCAAATGGTCCCGACTTTTGCCCAGGGATCGCAGCCGCGAGACGCGCTCGTAAGTGCACGTTGAACACGTGAAGCCGACTGCCGGTTGGTAGGCCAAGAACTACATGCTGAAGCGGACGATCCCACGTAAGGGTCGTTACGTCGGGATCGGGCGGTATGGCCGTATGGCGCCGAAAGCCGAGAGGCTCCACGAAGTGGTGGCGAATTATATGCTGCTCAATCACGGGAAAGTGGGTGAGCACAACAAGATTGTGCACATCAGCCGGTCTGACTCCTGATGGTCCTGGGCTGACTAGCAGGGAATATTCGGCGTAGGGCGTACCCTCGAGGAGCCGCTTGAGATCAGACGTCCGTCGGATGCCGCCAACCTTGGGAGCATCTACCTCCTGAAAGCAGAGGACGTCAGCCTTAAGCCGATCCAACTGGGGGCGGAGGACGACTGCGCGCTCCTTAAACGCTGCCGCATTCCGGTGTGAGCTGCCGAAACTCTCGAGATTAAACGTCGCGATCCGCATTTTGCCCGACCTATGGAGAGCACATGAACTACATGCCGAGCTCCGCCTCACTCTGCTGCTGCTTCGCTTCTTCCGGAATCTCCGTCATCGTTGCCTCTGTCAGCAACAGGGTGCTCGCAACCGACACGGCATTTTCGAGGGCGACACGCACCACTTTTGTGGGATCGACGATACCTGCCTCTATCAGATCAACATATTCGTTTCGGGCGGCGTCATAGCCCAGATTCCCCTCACTTTCTTGCATGCGGGCGACAACTACACCGCCGTCTACAGCTGAGTTTTCGGCAATCTGCCGTGTGGGCGCGCTCAACGCACGCTGTAGGATCTCCAACCCCGTTTTTTCATCACCTTCGGCCTTTGCCGCCTCCTTAGCGATTCCGCTGATGCAGCGCAAAAGGGCTAACCCACCCCCAGGCACGATACCCTCAGATACGGCAGCTTTTGTAGCGTTGATCGCATCGTCGAGTGCTTCTTTCTTACTTTTCATCTCCGCCTCGGACGGTGCACCAACGCGGACGACTGCCACGCCACCGGACAGCTTGGCAAGGCGCTCCTCAAGCTTCTCTCGGTCATAGTCACTTGAAGTTTTCTCGATCTGCGCACGAATTTGTCGGATTCGCCCCTCGATCGCTTTCCTGTCGCCCATTCCGCCGATAATCGTCGTGCTGTCACGATCGGAGACGACGCGTCTGGCGCGTCCGAGTTGGCTAAGCTGGACGGACTCGAGCTTAATGCCGAGATCCTCGGAGACCAGCTGCCCGCCGGTAAGCACAGCCACGTCCTCAAGCATGGACTTGCGCCGATCTCCGAACCCGGGCGCTTTGGTCGCGACGCTGTGAACGACGCCGCGCAATTGGTTGACGATCAGCGTAGCGAGGGCTTCAGCCTCAACGTCCTCGGCCACGAACAGGATTGGCTTGCCGCTCTTAGCCACCTGCTCCAGAAGAGGTAATAGATCTTTGAGGTTGCTCAGCTTGCGGTCGCATAGGAAGACATACGGGTCATCAAGAACAGCCTCCATCTTTTCGGCATCGGTGACAAAATAGGGCGAGATAAAACCGCGGTCGAACTGCATGCCTTCGACCACTTCAAGTATGGTCTCGGTTGTCTTTGATTCTTCGACCGTGATAACCCCATCGTCCCCCACCTTTTCCATGGCATCAGCAACTAATTCGCCGATGGCAGGATCATTATGAGCCGAGATGGTGGCTACTTGGGTCTTTTCCTTCCGGGCCTTTACTGGCCTAGAAAGCCCACGCAAGGTCTCGACGGCAATCTTCAGGCCACGATCGAGGCCACGCTTGATGTCAATGCCACTTGCACCAGCTACCACGTTGCGTGTGCCTTCGGCGAAGATCGCATGAGCAAGGATAGTCGCAGCGCTGGTGCCATCACCCACGGCTTCGCCGGTCTTTTCAGCCGCCTGCCGCAGCATCTGTGCTCCCAGATTCTCCTCTGGGTCTGGGGGGTCGACTTCCTTGGCGATCGTGACCCCGTCATTGCAGACGATGGGCGTTCCCCACTTCTTCTGTATTAGCACCGACTTCGATTTCGGCCCGAGAGTCACGCGTACTGCATCCGCAAGCGCGCTGGTCCCTCGAAGGATCTTCTCGCGGGCGGCCGAGTGAAATAAGATTTTTTTGTGCGCCATAGGCGAGGCCTCCTGTCTGGTTCAGCTGTGCTGGCCGGTGCCGAACTTCTAGATATGTATATTTGTTGCCGCGGACAACGGTCTCTTTGAGCCAAATCAAGGCCTTACTCCCAGGCATGGCGTCACGACTGGCCGTGGTAGAGAGGAGTGTTTCTCAATGACAGACACGAAATCAGATGACAGTTCGATGCAGTTATCTATTTCCCCGGAGGGTGGGCACCTCTGGGACTAAGACACGCCACGTCCCGAACTTTTGATCCACAGCAATTTCGATCAAGCACTGATCTAATAGAGTCTCATCGGCAGAATTGCTGATCGGTCTCTCGTTGGTTCGACAATACGGTGTGCTCATCTCAATGACCTTTCACAAGCGCATCCTACAGTGGCAGGCGGATCACCCCAACATCACTTGGGTTGGTTGGGGCGTTATTTGGACAATTGTACTTGTACTTCTTTTGTGGTCTCGACCTTTGCAGTAGTCGGGATTGACGACACGAGGCGGTTCGGCTGCCCCGAGCCGAGAGATCACTATGAGCAGCAAGGGAGGAAGCCCATGAGCACCGGCCTCGATATCTTTGACAGAACCGTTCAAGAATCCAATCTCTGGCTCAAGGCTGTAATGGATCGGCTCGACACCGAGGACCGCCATCGCGCTTACGCTTCCTTGCGCGCGGTTCTGCACGCTCTTCGTGACCGTATCGGTCCGGAGAGCGCGGCGCATCTCGGCGCGCAGCTCCCCATGCTGTTGCGCGGGCTCTACTATGAAGGCTGGGATCCGACGAACAAGCCGACCAAAGAGCGCCATGAGAAAGCATTTCTTGCGCGTATCGCGCAGGAATTGCCGCGGGCTACAGAGAGCGAAGTGGAACAAGGCGCTCTGGCGGTCCTCGATGTGCTGTCGAAATATGTCGACCGCGGCGCAGCCGTGAAGATCGTTACGATGTTTCCTCACGATTTGCGAAAGTTTTGGCCGAGCTTCATTCAAACCGCAGCGAAGAACCGCCAAGAAGGTGAAGCTTAGCATCGGCTTTGCTGATAACTTCGAAATAGTGAGCGTTGGAGCTCGGTCTCGCTCTCATGATGACCTTACGAAGGCGCAGCAGCTATGTTCTGTCCTGGCTGCCTACTCCTAGTCTTTAGTCTTTAATGTCTGCACAGAAACCAAACCGTTGGTCGCAGGGCGTTACTGAGCACTCAGACGCACTCGATCTCGAGAAGGGCGTATTTACTTTCGCGGACCCTAAGAGAATCGCCGCGTCGCTCAAGCGCTCAGCAGAGGCAAGCACACGTCGCAAGGCCGATCCGTATCGCTCGGCCATGTCAATGCTGGCCTTCTATATTAACCGAGCGGGCAAAAACCTGTCGGATGAGGATCGGGCGCGGCTTGAGGCAGCCAAGACTGAGCTTCGTCGCGCATTTGGTCGCGCCCCTCTGACAAAACCCTAGTCTTTGCTGACCTGGATCGCATGCGGCCGCTCAATATGAGATCGGTCCTAAGGATGTAGGCATCCGCATACATGAATGGTGTCAGCAATATCGGAATTTTTGCCAAGGTCCGCTTTCGGGGTTGGAGGGGACGTGGCGAATCTGCCTTCAAATGTCGGCTAATCACCGACGGCTGAAACCTTGCGCTGCTAGAGAGTTGAACAGTTCAATAAAGCGGGACGCGGTCGTCCACAGGAGGAGGTCGCCGGCTCCTGTACATTCATAACTGCCAGCAGCCCGATCCGCTATGCCATCAACCCGAGCGCCACACTACGGGTCACCTTTTTGGTACGTGCCGACCAGCTCTGTACTTGCGAGCACATGACCATCCATCGCCTGCTCGATTTCTAGCTTCGTCGCCGTCCCGAGGTTTAGCGTGGTGTCCAACGCATATAGCTTGTGAAAGTAGCGGTGTCGCCCGATCGGCGGACAAGGCCCACCATAGTTCGTCTTCTTAAAGTCATTCACCCCTGGCACGATGTTTAGCGGGAGTCCGGCGCTGTTTGCGTCCTCTGGCAGGCTCGTCGCTTCGGGCGGTATGTTGTAGAGGACCCAGTGGACCCAAACCAGTTTCGGAGCGTCCGGATCCGGTGCGTCTGGATCATCAACAATTAGGACAAGGCTTTTCGTTCCTTCGGGCACTCCGTCCCACTTAAGCGGCGGTGAGATATCATCACCTTCGCAAGTGTACTTCGATGGAATTTGACCGCCGCGCTCGAAAGCGGGCGATATCAAGCTCATGGCCATGGTGATACTCCCCATTAGGCTTGGCACAATGAGGCGGGGTATTAGAATGACAACGACCAAAAATCCAGCGGTGTCTCGTCCCATTCAACGGATCGGAAGCATTGGGTCGAAACTGATCCTTGCTCGACTTCACCACTAAAACGTACGGATCTAGGTTTTCGGTACACACAAGGGCAGCCCAGGCTATCGCATGGAGCTACTCTACTGAGAGGATGTGCGTTGAGCCGCGGACGTGCTCAATCCAGCACGAACGAAATCTTGGCGTTGATACGGTATTTGCTGATTTTGCCGCTCTCGACGGATGCTTCGAAGTTCTTGATGTAAATCGAGCGCACGTTGCGTACGCTCTCCTGAGCTGTGCTGACAGCTGACTGCGCGGCATCCTCCCAGCTCTTATCGGACTCAGCGAGGACTTCAATAACTTTGATCATGGACATAAAAACCTCCGTTTGGGGCGCAGAGTTTTAAGTGAGCTCTCTTCGTGGAAGGCTCTTAATGCAAGATTGCTGTGCAGTTGGCCTTGATGAGGGTCAACAAGGCTCGCTCAGACAGTCCGCTTTCGGTCAGAAGCTAACATGTAGCTTACACAGGGTACCTCCGTTGGATGTCATTTCCTGCGGCTTCTACTTCGGCACCAGCTTGGGCCTTAGCCCTTCTTGATCTGGATCTTCTTTTCGCGCTTCTTTGCGTCGTCCGACTTGGGTAGAAGGACCGTTAGGACGCCGTCCTTGACATTTGCCTCAATCTTGTCGGCTTCGACGCCATCGGGGACGCGAAATGAACGTTGAAAGGCACCGAACCGTCGCTCTGAATGATAATAGTCTTTCTGCCTCTCTTCGGACTCCTCCTTCTTCTCGCCCTTGATGGTAAGCACGCTGTCGGCGAACTTTACGTCAATATCCTTCTCGCCCATGCCAGGAAGTTCAGCTGTGACTTGATAGTTCTTGTCGTGCTCGACGATGTCGACGGCGGGCGCCTGTCCAAGGCCAAATTCGCCGCGCCAGAAGGGTTCGGGACTGAAGACGCTGCCCGGCCGCTGGCCTGAAACAGCACTGAAATCATTGAATAGTCGGTCCAATTCACGCCGTAGACTCGATATCGGATCCCACACGCCGACGTGACGGGGGCTTTGCTCCGGCTTTACCGGAACTTTTGATGAATTGTCGGCCATCTGTTGCTCCTGTGTGCAAGTGGGGTAGGGGAGACAAATACTCGTTGCGCTATTTGTCATTGAGCGGCGTCAAAGTCCAAGGCATTATGATTGGAGTAGCTTAGAGGTTTGGTAAACAGTCTGTCTCGCAAGGCCGGCCTCGTCGCAAGCAACATGACCGCTACGGGCCATTAGCTGAGACCGGAACGCGAATGGGGGGGAGGGCGGCGTTGGCCCTTACGAAACATTATCGGCCCGTGTTTAGGGTCGGCTAAGTTCCAAGCGCAGGCAACCTGCCTCGTAGTTGATAGTGAAGCTGCGTTAAACTCGATTTGGTCTTGGGTCTCTCCAACAGCGTATTGTTGCTGAGAATTCCTTGTCGTTCCGCGCCCCAGAGCCAGGCCTATGCAAAATACACCAGTATCAGCATCGAGGTGTTTTCTGGCCTTCGGCTTTGGTCTTCTCCTAGCTGTATCGGGAGCCAACGCAGCCGATGACCAAGTCACCAGGAATGCTGCTGTTGCTATAGAGATCGACGGTGCCATTGGCCCTGCCAATGCTGACTATGTATCGCGCAGTCTGGAAGCAGCCGCCCAGCGGGGAGCGCCTATAGTCATCCTCGAAATTGACACACCCGGCGGTCTCGACGCCTCTATGCGTGACATCAACCGTGCCATCCTTGCCTCAAAAGTTCCTGTAGTCGCCTACGTTCATCCAAGCGGGGCCCGAGCTGCGAGCGCTGGGACCTACATACTCTACGCAAGTCACATTGCAGCGATGACACCTGGAACAAACCTTGGCGCTGCAACGCCCGTACCAATTGGCGGTGGATTGCCTTTCTCCGATCGCGATGGGGATAAGGCAAAGAACGGGAGTGATGAAAAGCAGCAAGCTGAAGAAAAAGGGCAGGACTCCACGGCCGGCACGTCTCAGGCCATGAAGGCAAAGGCGGTCAACGACGCGGTCGCATACATTCGGTCACTTGCTGAGCTAAGAGGCCGCAATGCCGACTGGGCTGAAAAGGCCGTCCGTCAAGCGGAGAGCTTGTCGGCAAACGATGCACTTGACGGCAACGTCGTCGATATCATTGCCACAAATATTGATGACCTTCTCGCACAGACCGACGGCCGCAGAGTCAAAATCAACACGCAAGAAGTGACTTTGAACACGAAAGATTTGTCGACTGAATACATCGAACCGGATTGGCGCACACGCCTGCTCTCCACGATTACCAATCCAAACGTGGCGCTCGTACTCATGCTTATCGGCGTCTATGGGCTGATCTTTGAGTTCATAAACCCAGGGGCGCTCATTCCAGGAATCATTGGAGCAATCTGCCTACTTCTCGGTCTCTACGCTCTTGCGCTACTTCCAATAAACTATGCCGGCATCGGTCTCATAATGCTTGGCATCGGGCTAATGGTGGCAGAGGCATTCGCGCCATCATTCGGTGCTCTCGGCATCGGTGGGGCGGCAGCCTTCGTGATTGGCGCCGCTATTGTGATCGATACAGAAGCGCCGGAGTATCAGATCTCCTGGACCCTAATTGGCACTATGGCAGTCACGAGCCTTGTCTTGGCCGCCGTCGTGACGCGGCTCGCGATCTCCTCCTATCGACGCCAAGTCGCGACCGGCATCGAGCAGATGAGCGGAGTTCTTGGAGAGGTGACGGATTGGCACGGTGGTCGCGGCCATGTCATCGCCCACGGTGAACGCTGGAAGGCACTTTCTGAAGCACCTCTCAGTCCGGGTCAGCCGGTACGTGTGACTGGCGTTGAGGGTTTAGTGCTGAGGGTTGAGCCAACGGCCATCGGCAGAAGCTAAAGGAGCCCCATATGTTTATCGATTTATCCTTCTACGCCGTCATCGCCATTCTGGTGCTGGTCTTCCTTAGCGCGGCAATCAAGATCCTGCGCGAGTATGAACGCGGCGTGATTTTCACGCTGGGTCGGTTCACCGGCGTGAAGGGGCCGGGGCTCATAATAATCATCCCCGTCATCCAGCAAATGGTGCGGGTCGATTTAAGGACGCGCGTTCTAGATGTCCCGACTCAGGATGTAATTTCGCGTGATAATGTCTCGGTACAAGTCAATGCAGTGATCTATTTTCGGGTCATCGATCCCGAGCGCGCCACGATACAGGTCGAGGATTTTTTGCAGGCTACAAGCCAGCTGGCGCAGACGACGCTTCGCTCGGTTCTTGGCAAACATGATCTCGACGAGATGCTCTCCGAGCGTGACAAGCTCAATAACGACATCCAGGAGATTCTAGACACGCAGACGGATGCCTGGGGCATCAAAGTAGCTAACGTTGAAATTAAGCACGTCGACATTGACCAGTCCATGGTTCGTGCCATCGCTCGCCAAGCGGAAGCAGAACGGGAACGGCGCGCTAAAATTATCAATGCTGAGGGAGAGTACCAGGCGGCGCAGAAGCTACTCGACGCCGCAGAGATACTTGCCAAATGCCCCGAAGCGATGCAGCTGCGCTATCTCGGCACGCTCGGGGTTATTGCCGGCGAAAAAAACTCGACAATTGTGTTCCCTTTCCCTGTCGAAGCAGGAAAGTTCCTCGCCGGCCTTGAGGAGGACAAGTAAAGAAGCCCGGCATAATGTTTGCTTCCAAGAATGGCGGGACGGTCAGCCATCGATGCCCGTCCGTTCGCTAAGTGACACAAGCAAACGATGCACCGATGTGCGGCCGCTAGTTTGGTCATTTTTGCGTCTTCTTCGGTGGGGGGAAGTGCGAATACTTGACGGGAATCAAGGCGCGCAACACCCTTCCAGAAGGTAATTCTGTTTACTAAGGCGACGGGTCACGATGACCGGCGCGAGAACTCTTGACCAAAGGCCGTAACATGAGCGATCGGCGTGAATTCGTCCTTCCGCTCTCCGTCCTTCGCCGCAGCGATGTCGCGTGTGTCGGTGGCAAGAACGCCTCACTCGGTGAGATGATCGGCACGCTAGAGGGGGAGGGCATTAACGTGCCTGGAGGATTCGCGACGACCGCCGCCGCCTATTGGCATTTTATCGAATCCAACAACTTGCAGCCTCGTATCGCGCAAGCCATCGCCATGCTCGGCAAAAAGCTTGGCAACCTTGCCGACGTTGGCAGGTCAATTCGTGATCTCGTTCTCGAAGCTCCACTCCCGCCGGACCTCAAGGATGCAATCTACCAGGCCTACCGCGACATGAGCGCGGACGGCGCCAGTTCGGTAGCGGTTCGGTCCAGCGCCACCGCCGAAGACTTGCCCGAGGCTAGCTTCGCGGGCCAGTTGGAGACTTATCTCAATGTCAAAGGCGAGCAAGCGCTGGCCGACGCCTGTAAAAAGTGCTTCGCTTCTCTCTTCACTGATCGCGCCATCGCGTATCGCGAGACCCACGGCTTCGATCACATGAGTGTCGCACTCTCCGTTGGGGTGCAAACCATGGTGCGCTCTGATCTCGCGTGTTCCGGCGTGATGTTCTCTATTGATACCGAAACCGGCTTTCCCCGTTCGGTTCTCATAACCGGTGCCTGGGGCCTCGGCGAGACGGTGGTGCAAGGCATGGTCGTCCCGGACGAGCTCCAGGTGTTCAAACCTTTGCTCGACGAACCTTCGCTCGTGCCCATCATCGAGAAGTCGCTCGGCGCCAAGCGCCGCAAGATGGTCTATGGAGCAACGGGTGCGACCGTCCTTACTGACACCACCAAGGACGAGCGCAGTAGCTTCGTGCTCACAGACGCGGAGGCGCTGACGCTCGCTCGTTGGGCCGTGCTGATCGAGCAGCACTACGGGCGCCCCATGGATATGGAGTGGGCCAAGGACGGGGAGACTGGCAGCTTTTACATCGTGCAAGCACGTCCCGAGACCGTGCAGTCCCGACGTGAGGCTGGAGCGCTCAAGACCTACAAGCTGAAAAAAAAGGGGAATCGCCTTGTTTCGGGGCTGGCCGTTGGCGATGCGATCGGCACTGGCAAGGTCTGCCATCTCGACAGCCCCGAAGAGATCGAGCGATTCAAACCGGGCGCGGTCTTGGTTACAAAGATAACCGATCCTGACTGGGTCCCAATCATGAAACGCGCTTCTGCAATTGTGACTGATCATGGTGGGCGAACCAGCCACGCCGCCATTGTCAGCCGCGAACTCGGCCTTCCCGCAATCGTAGGCGCGAGTGACGCCACCGAGAAGCTATCCGATGGTCAAGACGTCACGGTGTCCTGCGCCGAAGGTGATGAAGGTCACGTCTATGACGGCATCGCCGACATCGACGTAACCGAGATCGACATCGGGAAAATCCCGAGTACGCGCACTCGGGCGATGCTCAACATCGCCAACCCCTCAGCTGCGTTTCGCTGGTGGCGCTTACCTGCCGATGGCGTTGGCCTCGCACGTATTGAGTTTATCATCTCGAACCACATCAAGGTTCATCCCATGGCCTTGATCCGCTTCGATGATGTCACCGACCAAGCAGCACGCACAGAGATCGAGCGCCTGACGGCTGGTTACGATACCAAGTCGGAATACTTCGTGGACAAACTATCGCGTGGGGTCGCGCGTATCGCCGCAGCCTACTACCCCGATCCGGTTGTGGTCCGGATGAGCGACTTCAAGACGAACGAGTACGCCAAGCTCCTCGGCGGTGCCGCCTTCGAGCCCAAGGAGGCAAACCCGATGATCGGTTGGCGGGGCGCGAGCCGCTACTATCATCCCGGGTATCGCGATGGCTTTGGGTTGGAATGCCGTGCCATCGCCCGTGCGCGCGAAGAGATAGGACTTTCCAACATCATTATGATGATTCCGTTCTGCCGCACACCCGAAGAGGCTGATCGCGTCATCGAGGAGATGGGGAAGCACGGACTAAGACGCGGGCGCTCTGGGCTCAAGGTCTATGTGATGGCGGAAATCCCCTCAAACGTCGTGGCCGCCGAGGCGTTTGCGCAGCGCTTCGATGGTTTCTCTATAGGCTCCAACGACCTGACGCAGCTCGTGCTCGGTATCGACCGGGACAGCGAACGATTGAGTAGCCTGTTCGATGAGCGCCATCCAGCGGTCAAAGACACCATAGCCTGGCTGTTGGCGTCATCAAAAAAAACCGGCAGCCACACCGGGATCTGTGGTCAAGCCCCGAGCGACCACCCAGAATTTGCGCGATTTCTCGTCGAGCACGGCATCGACTCGATCTCCGTAACGCCTGATAGCTTCTTCCGCGTTAAAGCGCAGATCGCGCTTGCGGAGGCGGCTCTATCGCAGAAATCGACGAGATGATAGTCGTTTCCGACGGATCGCGAAGGGCGCTCCAGGGTAAATGGGACAAGCTCCGACGAATATCTACTTTGGATCATCCGCCGACAATGGGCACACTGCTTTCGTCGATTGACCGTAGCATCTCCCACAAAGGTAAGATTAATCAGAGACATGGCCCTCAATGGATCTGCCCGCTCTCCTGCTCGCGCTTGGCGCGCTTCTAGTTGTCGGACTAGCAACTGACGAAATCGGACGGCGCACAAGTCTGCCACGCGTGACTTTACTCATCCTGTTCGGTCTTGCTGTTGGACCAGCGGGGTTGGATCTCTTGCCGCGGCAGCTCCAGGATTGGTACGCCTTTCTCGCGTCAGTCGCCTTGACAATGGTTGCATTCTTGCTCGGCGGCAGGCTTTCGTTTGCGGCTCTACAAAGCCACGGCAAAGCAATCCTCGTTGTCTCGCTCGTGGTTGTCATGCTGACGGCAATGCTTGTCGGCGTTGGCTTGATTGCGATCGGAGTCCCACTAGTCCTTGCGCTGCTGCTTGCCGGTATCGCGACAGCGACAGCGCCAGCCGCAACCCAAGATGTCGTCAGGCAGGTGCGCGCGAAGGGCCCTTTCACCGAGACGCTATTAGGTATCGTCGCGGTGGACGATGCATGGGGCTTGATTATTTTTAGCGTTCTCCTGGTCGCCGCGAGAGCCATCACTGGTGATGGCGGCCTAGTGGTGTTGCAGCATGGTCTGTGGGATCTCGGTGGCGCTCTTTTTGTTGGTGCCGTCGTTGGCTTTCCAGCGGCGTTTCTAACTGGACGGCTCCAACCAGGGGAACCAATTCAGGCAGAGGCCTTGGGGGTTGTGTTTTTGTGTGCGGGGCTGGCGCTCTGGCTCGAAGTTTCTTTTCTGCTGGCCGGGATGACTGCCGGAATGATCGTGGCGAATTTGGCAGCGCACCATAATCGCCCGTTTCATGAGATCGAACACATCGAATGGCCTTTTATGATCCTCTTCTTCATCCTGGCGGGTGCCTCATTGGAAGTAGAGGAACTTCGCGTCATTGGGCCGATCAGCGTCGCCTATATCGTTCTACGAACTCTGGGACGCGTCTTCGGCGGATGGCTCGGCGGCGTCCTGGCAGACGTGCCCATGCTTTACCGACGGTGGCTTGGCCTCGCTCTCATTCCGCAAGCTGGGGTCGCACTCGGTATGGCCCTTGTGGGAGGTCAGTATTTTCCCGATCTGGCCGAGACGCTGTTGGCCATCACGATTGGTAGCGCAATAGTTTTTGAGATATTCGGACCTATCCTGACGCTCTTCGCGGTTCGGAAAGTCGGCGAGGCAGGTTCGGAGCACACGGAGCGGAGAGCTGCTGCGCGCGACGACGAAAGCTGACTGCCGAGAACAAGGTCGGCCGAATGTCCGCTTTGGGTCATCAACCGGCCTTGCGGCGTGGATCGGCGACGACCGGTTTACGCCGCTAAGCCGACATTCTCTGCAGCGACCTCCAGGTCAGCAAGGTGCAAGAAGCGGACATGCGTGGATACTTCACTCTGCAGCCTCCAGCCCGAAAATATCGCCAGCCCCCTTTATTTGTCAGCAGGAGCGTGACCTTCTGCTTTCTGCCACGCAGAAAAGCCGCCTTCCAAGTGCTGCGCACTCGTAAGCCCAGCCTCCCTCGCGCGTTGGACCGCCATGGCCGAGCGTTCGCCGAAAGCACAATAAAAAACCAGCGACTTCGTGGACCCAAGCTCGCGCAGTACGCCGCCCGGCTTGAGCGCATCGGGAACGCTGTCATATGAGACATGTACCGAGCCTGGTATCTCGCCATACTTGGATCGCTCGCGGTCTTCGCGGAGGTCAACAATGGCAACATCGGTCCTGTTCAGCTGAGAAGCGAGCTCCGCTGCCTTTAGAGCCCAGCCACGTTTAGCAATCTCGTCCTGCGAAAGCCCCACCCGCACATTTGCTGGGACAGCGATGTCCATCATCTTTGGATCTGGTAGATCTAGCTTGCTCATTAAATCGACATACTCATCGACCGTCTTCACCTGTAGTCGGGGATTGAAGGCGCGCTCTTCGGCGATCGTACTAACTGTCTCGCCCTTATAATCGTGTGCTGGATAGACAAGCGTATCGTCGGGCAGTTTTAGCAGGCGATTGAAGATTGATTCATACTGCGCTCGTGCGTCGCCATTCTGGAAGTCGGTGCGACCGGTGCCGCGGATGAGAAGAGTATCGCCGGTGAAGACTCGATCATGCAAAGTGAAACTATATGAATCATCGGTATGCCCCGGCGTATAAATGACGCCAAGTTGCAGCCCCTTGATGTCGACCGTGTCACCATCACTAACGCGCATGGACACCACATCCGCCTTAGTTTGCTCGCCCATGACAGTCACACATAATGTCCGGTCGCGCAGGGCTCCCAAACCTGTGATGTGGTCTGCATGGAGGTGGGTGTCGATTGCCTTAACGAGCTTTACATCGAGTTCGTCGAAGAGCTGTAGATAACGGTCGACCTTCTCTAGGACCGGATCAATGATAAGCGCCTCACCGCCCTTCCTACTGGCAAGGATGTAGCTGTAGGTGCTGGAGACCGAGTCAAACAGCTGCCGGAAGATCATGCCTTACCTCCGTTGGTCTCCAGATGCTTGGGTGTGGGTTTCTGCAGGACAAATCGTGCCAAACCGACGCCGGCGAGCATTGCCGGTACAAAGACTAGCGTCCCTGTGGCCATCAATGGTAGCGACGTGATTGCGGGACCAGGACAAAAGCCGGACAGTCCCCATCCTATGCCGAAGAGTGCTGGCCCGATGATTAGACGAGAGTCAACTTCAGTTGCCGTTGGCAAATGATATTGCTCCCCAAAGAGTGGCGAAGGCTGACGGAAGGCAAACCGATAACCAAAAAAAGTGACCACCACAGCGCCCGCCATCACGAAAGCGAGGCTCGGATCAAACGTCCCAAACACGTCCAGGAAATTTTGTACCTTAGCGGGATTGGCCATGCCACCAATGACGAGGCCGAGACCAAACACAAGTCCTGCGATTAAGCTGATCGTGACACGCAACATTGCTTTTATCCCCCGATCACATGCCGCACGATGAACACTGTAGCAAAGCCAGCGACCATAAAGACTACGGTGGCCACGAGTGAGCGTCGCGAGAGGCGTGCGAGCCCGCACACGCCATGCCCGCTCGTGCAGCCACTGCCATAAACCGTACCAAATCCAACCAGCAAGCCTGCAACAGCCATCAGCACCGCATTGCCCGATACCGTCTGGGTCACCGGCCAGCCGCTCACCGTCGAATAGCAAACTGGGGCCAAGACGAGCCCTGCTACGAAGGCCACCGTACTAGCTACATCCGAGCCGACATACGGGGGAAATAGCCGAGCTAATATCCCGCTAATACCGGCAATTCGTCCGTTGAACAGCATTAGTAGAACTGCAGCGAGCCCGATTAGCGCGCCGCCGATGGTCGAGGCAATCGGCGTGAAGGGGGTGATTACAGACATTGAACTACTCAACGCTGACTAGCGTGTCCTCTTAAAGGTTAGCTAAAATCGAGTTAGAATCTGACAATTATGCGAACCGGCAAATGTTATCCTCCTGGGGACGGATCGCCAAAAGTGATTTTGCTACCGGAGCGCTTCCCAGCGGCTATGGCCAAGCCCAAGCGCCTCTCGGTTGCGACCAAGTGATACCTTGAAGCGGTTCACCGGTCGCTCCTCCAAGGCTGCCGTGGCACCTCGTGGCCAAGAAAAAATACTCGTCTGGTCTCCAATAATGTTCTCTCGAAGGCGAAGATGATTGACCGGCTGCGCAAGTTCATTCCCGTGCTCGACTGGAGTCGCACTTACAACGGCGCTGCTTTCTCAAACGACCTAGTCGCTGCGGTGATCGTGACGATTATGCTGATCCCGCAGTCTCTTGCGTACGCGCTGCTTGCGGGCCTGCCCCCCGAGGCCGGCATTTATGCCTCCATCGTGCCGATCGTCCTCTATGCGATTTTCGGCACATCCCGCGCGCTGGCCGTCGGTCCCGTAGCCGTAGTATCGCTAATGACGGCGTCGGCCGTCGGGCAGGTGGCCGAACAAGGCACGGCCGGATATGTGACCGCGGCTTTGACACTCGCGCTGCTATCGGGCGGCTTTTTACTCGCGCTCGGCATCTTGCGGCTCGGGTTTCTCGCAAACTTTCTCAGCCATCCAGTGATTGCCGGCTTTATAACGGCGTCCGGGATCCTGATCGCTTGCAGCCAGCTGAAGCACATCCTCGGTGTCGAGGCGGGCGGCAATACGCTGCCCGAAATGCTTGGCTCGCTCGCAGCTCATCTCGGCGAGACCAATATGATAACGCTCGCCATTGGTGTCGCCGCGATAGCGTTTCTATTCTGGGTGCGCAGGGGATTGAAGCCGTCCTTGCGGCAGATTGGGTTCGGTCCGAAGGTCTCCGATCTGATCACTAAGGCCGGTCCGATCGCGGCGGTTGTAGCGGCGACGCTGGTGACTTGGTATTTCAGCCTGAACGAACTCGGCCTATCGATCGTCGGCGAGGTGCCTCAGAGTCTACCGCCATTGACCATGCCTGAGCTAGCGCCTGACTTGATCGCCGAGCTCGCGGTGCCTGCAATCCTTATCTCGATTATCGGCTTCGTGGAGTCCGTCTCGGTCGCCCAAACGCTCGCCGCAAAGAAGCGCCAGCGCATCGACCCTGATCAGGAATTGATCGGCCTTGGCGCTGCGAATATCGGTGCAGCCTTTACAGGCGGCTATCCGGTGACCGGCGGCTTTGCACGCTCGGTCGTCAACTTTGACGCCGGCGCCGAGACCCCAGCGGCTGGTGCCTACACCGCTGTCGGACTCGCTATCGCTGCCGTCGCCCTGACGCCGCTCGTCTACTTTCTGCCGAAGGCTACACTGGCTGCGACTATTATCGTCGCGGTTTTAAGCCTGGTCGATTTGTCGATCCTCAAGAAGACCTGGGGCTATTCGACGTCCGACTTCTCCGCTGTCGCCGCGACTATCCTGCTGACGCTCTTGTTCGGCGTGGAAGTCGGCGTTGCGACCGGGGTTGCGATTTCAGTGCTGCTACACCTTTACAAGACGTCGCAGCCACACGTGGCCGAGATAGGCTTGGTGCCGGGCACGCAGCATTTCCGCAACATCGAACGCCACGCAGTTGAAACAGATCCGGCTGTCCTAATGCTTCGCGTCGACGAGAGCCTCTATTTCGCTAATGCCCGCTTTCTCGAGAGCTTGATATTGGCGCGCGTAACCAAGGGCTGTGGAATCCAAAATGTCGTCTTGATGTTTTCTGCGGTGAACGCGGTAGACTACTCGGCGTTGGAAACCCTTGAGGCGATTAATGACCGTTTAAGCGAGATGGGCGTGGGCTTTCACCTGTCGGAGGTGAAAGGGCCGGTGATGGATCGACTGGAAGCTTCCCACCTGCTGCAGCATCTGAATGGGCGCGTGTTTCTTTCGCAATACGACGCCTGGATGGCCGTCTCGGGCCGGCCATCTGACCTGCTTTAACCTGTCATGGCTGACAAGCCTTACTGACCCTTCCGCGAACCATCGCAGCGCGGGTCATAGCGACCTACCTCAAAAAATCCGCGCGACGTCCGCTTCGGGTCATTAGCAGACATCAGAACGCAACCTAGCCACGTCCGCGCACGTGGCGGGGAAAGGCGAACCTGCGTAGGGTAGGCCCGGGGGAGCTAAACGGCCGTGTAGCAGCCGACGCGATCGCTTCTGTGCGAGACTACCCAGTTTGATCTAATCCCGCCCCGGAAGCCGACGGCGCCTGGGCGGCGTCGGGGAGGCGCCATTGGCCAAACGAGCTCCCTACTGCACTTGGTGTCTTACGCCAGTAACCTGCTGTAATTACGAGATAAAAATTTTCGCAGCAGTGCGAAGAAATCGACGCAATCGACCCTTGCGGATGCTTTGGCGCCCAGAGCAAACAGGCGTTTCGGACATGAGTAGGCTTCAGGTGGCCTGAATCAGCGCTTGGACTTCGGATCCTCCAGCATTAGCTGGCCCTGCCGCTTCACCAGGGCCTTGGCCTTATTGGCGACCATTGCCAGCACCCACGGAAGCTGCACTTCCAGCCGCACTTGATCATCGGTCACGTCCACCGATCCGGTTGTTGATTGACCGAGTAGCCGCGCCTGAAAATCCATATGATCGCCCGCCCAAGCGTCCTGTAGCATGACGAGGTTGTTGCTCACATGCGAGTGCACATTGCTCAAGCCCGACTTTATGCGTCGCCAAGCCAACCGCTACCCTCCAGCTTCGGGCGCGCGCTCCATAACGTGTATGTCACGCTGCGGGAATGGAATGCTTATTCCAGCGTCTCGCAACGCCGCCAGGATCGCGAAGCGCAACTCGCTGCTCCACCCGATCCGGCTGCGCACGTCGCGTAGGAAGACACGAAGTTGGAAATCGAGCGAACTTTCGCCAAAGCCGGCAAAGTGCACGACTGGAGGCGGCTGCTTGAGAACACCACGATGCGCTTTCGCAACATCAAGCAGCGTTGAGCGCAGCAGTTCTGTATCTGTGCCGTAGTCAACGCCAACAGGTATATCGAGGCGACAACTCTTATCGAGGTGCATCCAATTGCTGACCGGATCCGTAATGAGCGTGGCGTTTGGAATAATCACAGACTGACGATGAATTGTTTCGATTTCTGTAGAACGTACGCTGATCTTTTTGACTGTCCCTTCTTGGTTGCCCACTTGGATGTAGTCCCCGATCTTGATGGGCCGCTCCGCAAGGAGAATGAGCCCCGAAACAAAGTTGTTAAAGATGCTCTGCAGGCCGAATCCTATGCCTACTGACAAAGCACCTGCGATGATGGCGAGATTTGAGAAATCAACACCAAGATAAGAAATGCCTGCGAGCGCGGCCAAGACAAAGCCGAGATAGCCAATTCCTATTCGGACAGATTCGTGTAGCCCAGACGCGCTTCTCCGTCCGGCGAAGACGCGGCCTGCGACCCAGCGCTGCACAAACCGCGTGAGCGCGAGGCCCAAAGCAAAGACGCCAAGCGCTACAAGCACAGACTCGAGTGAGATCCGTATTGGACCGATCTGGAATCCGAAGAACGCTGCCTGTATCCAGCCCTTTACTTCGATCCAATCAAACCGCCAAAGCAGCAAAAGGACCGTGATGCCTATCGCGAGAATGGCGATGTCGAGAAACAGACTCGCGATGATCCGCATCGTCAAAAGAGAGGGTGCACCCATATCCTCTTCTTCTTCAAGATCATCATCGATAGCTTGGCCCGATAGCACACTGGCACTTGAGATGGACTCCGCGCCCAAATGCAGGAGATACATGATCCACAACACGCCAGCGGTCGACACGGCATGAGTGCCGATGAAGTGAGCTAGTGCCTCATAGCCGAGCAGCATCGCGAGCAAAATTGCGCCGGCTAAGATGCCAACGAAAGAATATAGCCAGCCCTGCCAGCCGGTGAGTGCAGCTCGGCGAACCTGTGGTCCGCTTTGGATCACCCAGAGCACCGAAGTGATCAGGAGTCCGCAAAGGGCAGCGAATACGGCCGAGCGAAAGACAGCGACCTGGAAGGGAGTGAAGACAACCAGATCCTTTAGCACGAGTAGCTTGTCAGTTAGCCAGACCGCGACCAAGACCCAGAGCAAAAAAGCGACTCTCCGAGCGACTGTATCCGTCGCAGGGATAATTCTCTGAGCGCTGTCTTGAGGAACCAACGTCTCACAAACAAGCGCGGCGAGGAGGATAGCCCAGGAAATCACCAAGAGTGCCTGCGGTAGGAAGCCATCAATCGTGGGAGTGGCAAGACTTGCCGACGTGGCAATCAAGTAGAAAACAGCGAGCGCGGTCCAGAAAGGAAAGCAGCTCCGAAGAGAGTTCTTGATCACCGCAACGCCGCAGTCCTGCAAACTGGGTGCGTCCTCTTCGTGAACACGCTTGGGAATGGAAGCTAGACGGCGGATGGCACGGCTCGTCGCAACCGCAGCGCCGAACGGTGCGACCAAGAGAAGGGCGAAAACTACAATGCCTTTGCTCCAGGCTTGCGAAATCCAATCGCCGATTGCCTGGATAGTGCGAGAGAACTGTCGGGGCAATTGTTCGAGGGCGGCCGGAACCAGAGTAGAATAGAAATTTGGGACCGGTCGGAAAAGCGATTCTGTGAGACGGTCACGGCGCGCGTCGTTGGCGCGGTTAATCACTTGGCCAGCCCGCACGAACAACAGATCGGACTGCTTTAGCTTGCCGTCAAGCGTCGCTACTTCGTCCTCAAGGCTTTTTCGTTGCGCGGCGATCGCATCGCTTTCTTTTGGAACTCCTTCGCCGGGGACAGGGCCAAGCTTAGCCAACCGCTCGCGTCGATCTTCCAGTCTTGGCACTAGCCTTGCGCGCTGGGCGACGATGCTCTCGCGGAGCTCTTCTAGTTCTTGCGGGATCAGTCGTAGTTCTGCGTCACTCGCGAATCGGCCGGCTACCTGTTGCTCCTTGATAGTTATTTCGGATTCCCACCGATCGAGCGCTGCGCTGAAGGCCTGGGCATCCGGGTCAGCAACACGCTCCTCGGCTCCAGGCGCGGTTGGTGCATCCTGGGCTTGCGCGGGCGCGAAGGCTGTTGTCACCAGAAATAATCCGCAAGCTGCCAGCATCTTCAAGACGCGCGACGTCGACCAGAAACTTGACACTTTCAGTATATCTCCCGAGCAAGCAACAACCGGGAATCCCCGACCACTTCACAGCCAATCTTTTCTGCACGACGTTCAGACATGACAATGAGGAATATTGACGGCAACCGACCTTCCAGCTGCGAGATTTGTGGCCTTTCCAACGGCCATTTAGGGTCATTAGATGACCTTAGCAACCCGATTGGGAATGTCCGCTTCACCTTCTAGAGCCGACATCCCAGCTACGTAAGGCGAACGCTTCTATGCCGCCCGCAACGCAGCAGCGCCCAGGCAGGCAC
>Ga0209013_10001671_pt1 | contig 20377 bp, 20 predicted proteins | sample Cruoilmetagenom2_FD_187291 | JGI IMG/M metagenome (GOLD analysis project Ga0209013, IMG submission 187291) | Oil polluted marine microbial communities from Coal Oil Point, Santa Barbara, California, USA - Sample 2 (SPAdes) (version 2) | ecosystem: Environmental > Aquatic > Marine > Oil seeps ...
AAGCATGTTTAGTATATAAAATAGATAGCTTTGACGTGTTAGTCATTGCTTGTTTCTCCTTCTTGGAGGCCGGGGGGGCCCTCATCCCCCCGGCCTTTTTACAAAGTCTGTAAACCTGATGGAGTACCTTACCAACCTTTGCCAATGCTGCATTCACCACCTGGAGAACATCTACCACAGGCATCAGCTCCCTTCTGGTTTTTAGCTTCACAGTTGCAGTTACCAGCCTTTGACTCGGCAAAGATCTATTTCCATGACCAACGATTTGCCATGCTCAAAAGCATCTTTTTCCAGGTCTTTTGCCATGTAATTGTGGCAATAACAAATTATTTCATCCATCAAATCATTTCTCCTTTGGCTTAATGGGATTGTCGTTATACGGTTATTATGAGTAACTGTTCAGCTGCACCCAATGAAAAAATCGCTCCAGATTTCGACAATTCCAGATAAGCTTCGACAATGTTGTCGAGCATTCCTCGCCTACAAGAAACAGAATAGTTCATAACCGCTCCTGCCAAACAGTTAACATTCTGGTATTGTTGCTTTATATAACGGCATCCTTAACTGGCACGGACGTTGCTATGTTAAAAACAAATATAAATCAACAAGCAAAAACCTAACAAACTGTACGGAGGTACAATTATGAAGATGACCACAACACTTACTGCAGCCATGATTTTTGGTACTATCTGCCTGAGCTCTGGCCTGGTAATAGCAGACAATCAGCCAACAAGGGGAGCGGTTCCCTTCGCCACCTGGGATGCAGACAACAGCGGATCCATTGATGCCCAGGAATTCGCCAACATTCGTGAACAACGGCAGGCAGCAGCCAAGGCCAGTGACCGTCAGGGAAAAAAAATGGCTTCGGCTCCGACCTTTGCCCAGTTGGACAAAGATGGTAATGACCTTATCACTGCCGAGGAACTGACGGCCATGCAGCAGCTACACGGGAACAAACATGGTATGGGACGCGGTTATCATGCTGCCGGATACGGAAAGGGGCAAAACAAGGGGCCGCGCTACCAGGCCATGGATGCAGAAACCAGAGAAAAGCATAATGCTTTTTTTGCAGCAACCACTGAACTGCGTAAAGAAATAGCTGGCAAGCGGGCAGAAAAACAGGCTGTCATGCGCTCAGTCAACCCTGATCCGGATCAGGCAGCACAGCTGACCCGCGAATTACTTGAACTGCGTGGTGAGATGAAGGCCCAGGCTGAAGTAGCCGGAATTACCTGTACCCCGGGAAGCGGCCGTGAATACAGCCATAGCAGCAGAAGAAACGGCTGCGGAGCACGCATGTAATCCCCTCCCCTCCTCCCTTTATACCCCGGACAGGGACCATTCTGTTCTGGGTTGATTTTATTTGACTACAACGGTAATCAGTTGTCGTATAGAGACGCTGAATACAGTATTTGATTACCAGCGAAACTCAGCTTTAACCTATTTTGTGCGCGCGGCGCACGTATCAAAATATCAATACGTTAACACGATATTAATGTAGGGTGAGCCGTGCGCACCATCTGTAACTGCATCAGGAGACTACATGGCACTTGTTGAAGCACGCAATCTCAGTAAAAACTATATTGCCGGGGAGATTACCGTCAAGGCGATTCGTGGCGTCGATTTTACCATCGAACCCGGTGCCTTTGTCTCCTTTGTCGGTCCATCGGGCAGCGGCAAGAGCACCTTGCTCAACATGATCGGCTGTCTTGATCCACCAACGGAAGGATCGCTCACCGTTGCCGGACAGGACGTCACCCGGTTGAGCTCAAAACAGTCGGCAAAATTCCGTGGCGACCACATCGGTTTTATCTTTCAGGATTTCAACCTGATCCCGGTGCTGACCGTCTTTGAAAACATCGAATATCCGCTGCAAATGGTTCAAAACTGGCCACCGGCAAAACGAAAGAAGCGGGTACAGGAACTCCTTGAGGCCGTTGGCATGGGTGACCAGGGAAACAAATTTCCCAGCCAGATTTCCGGTGGCCAGAAACAGCGGATCGCTGTGGCCCGGGCCCTTGTCACCAATGCAAAGCTTGTGCTGGCCGACGAACCGACAGCCAACCTGGATCGTAAAACAGCCAACCGTATTATCAGCCTGATGAAAGCCATGCGCGATGAATTCGGAACCACCTTTATTTTTTCCACCCATGATCCGCGGGTGGTCGATAACGCAGAAATCATCTTCAACCTGGAAGATGGCCTGTTGCAGCCACAGGATGGCTATAAAGGAGGGAATCATGCTTAATATAAGCAAACTCGCTTTCCGCAACCTCCTGCGCTACAAACGTCGTACCCTGCTCACCTCTGCGCTCATCACCCTGGGCGTAGTTGCGGTACTGCTGTTTATCTCTGTTTCCGGTTCATTCAAATCCATGATGATCGGCCAGATCACCGACTCCATGCTGGGACACCTGCAGATCCACCGTAAGGGGTATCTGGCCTCCATGGACAGCCTGCCGCTTGACCGTAATCTTAAAGGAAAACAGATCGCCAATATAAAAGAAATGCTGGAGAAAAATGGTGCCGTAGAAGCCTTTTCCATGCGTATCAAGCTCGGAGCAATGTTCAGCAACTTTAAGGAAACCACCAATATTCGCCTGAATGCCGTCAATCCGGAACAGGAAATCCAAACCGTACCCATGTTGACGGATCGTATCATCAAGGGGAAAAAAGAAGGATTGTTGAACAAGGGCGAAATACTGGTCCCGGAACTCATTGCCAAGGGCATGAAGGTCAAAATTAATGATACCGTTGTCCTGGTTGCCACCAACAAGGATGGTTCGGTCAATGGCCAGCCCTTTGTAGTCCGTGGTATCCTTGAAGGAATCTCCGGTCCGGGAGGACGGGATGGCCTCATTCACATCCAGGATGCAAAGACCCTGCTTCGAATAAGCGACAATGAGGTCAGCGAGGTTGCCATCCGTTTACGCGACATGAAATCTCTGGATCTGGTTTTCACTCAGTTGAAAAACGAGTTGGGTCCAATTAAAAACAAAATGGATAAACCGGTGTTTGAGGTGCATACCTGGCAAAAACTTTCACCTTTTTTCAACATCGCCCGAATGATTGACCTGATGACCCTTTTTATTAAAATCATGCTGGTGGCCATTGTTCTGGTGAGTATCATGAATGTCATGATTATGGCCGTGTACGAACGGATCAATGAAATCGGCACGATTTCGGCTATCGGCACACCACCTGGAAAAATTCTTTCCCTCTTTGTCGTTGAAGGGTTTCTTCTTGGAGTTGTCGGCACCTTCATTGGTGTGATCGTCAGTCTTGCCGGCATCTTTGCCATGAATTTTTTCAAGATCAGCTTTGATTTTGGCAGGCAAAAAGGCTTGTTGCTTTCGCCGACCATCGGTACCAGTGACATTCTCGCCATTGTCGTGATAGTCATTGCCATAGCCGTTCTGGCAAGTCTGCAACCGGCCTGGAAGGCCTCTAAAATGGATCCGATAACCGCCTTACGCCATGTATAGGAGAATACCCATGCAACACGCTATAAAAACGTTAATGACCCTTGCTGCCGTTCTCATCCTGCCAACCTGGGCACTGGCCCTGGACGGCAATGAAATCCTTCTCCAGCTTGATAAAAACATGCAGCCTGCATCCTACGAGATGTACCGCAAGCTGATAAACGTAGAGCCGGATGGCAGTAAAAAAGAATTTGTCCTTTATTCGGTGAAAAAAGGAACCAGTACAGCAGTCGCCCTGTTTCTGCAACCGGCCAGTGAAAAGGGTCGCGCGACCCTGCGCCAGGATGACAACATGTGGCTCTACATCCCCAACGTGGGCAAGCCGATTCGTATTACCAGCCTGCAGTCTGTAGTGGGCGGGGTGTTCAACAACTCCGATATCCTGCGCCTTGACTACAGTGTCGAGTATACAGCCGAAGGCATAGAGGATAAGGGAAACACCTACCTGCTTGACCTCAAAGCAACCTCTCCCTCTGTTGCCTATGACCGGCTCAAGATGACAGTGGACAAAAAAACAGTCCTGCCCGTCACAATTGAATGTTACGCGGTCAGCGGTATGCTGATCAAGAACCTCCATTACAGCAAGGTCAAGGATTTTGGCGATGGCCTGGTCAGACCGTCCATGCTGGAGACCGACAGCCCGTTGTACGAAGGCTACAAGTCGGTGATGCTCTTTGCCAAGATCAAGCGAAAAGACATCCCTGATGAGGTTTTTACCCTCAACTACCTGTCCAAGGTCGATGAGCTCAGATAACCATTGGTTCTGCCTGCTTGTTATCGGCCTGTTTTTTCTTTTGCCTGGTGGCCTGCAGGCAGCAGATGATGAATTCAGCTTTGAACTCGACGAGATTGAAAAAAAACCGCTGGAATGGGGCGGATATACCGAACTTAAATTTGACCACCTGGACGTAAACCAGGGAACAGCGCTGACTAAACTGAGTTTTGCCGGTGAACCGCCGACCACCATTGACCGGTTCAGCCCCAGCCTGCAGATCGACGGATCATATGTTACAGGCATAGCCAGTTTCAACTGGCTGCTCAAGGCAGCCGGGCAGCAGGACAACTTCGGCTGGATAGACTTTGCCGACATCTACGAGGCCTATGGGCGGGTCAAACCAACCGCCAATGCCACCATTGATATGGGCAAACAGGCCTATAAATGGGGAAAAGGCTATGCCTGGAATCCAGCAGGTTTTATCAACCGTCCCAAGGATCCCAATGATCCCCAGGAAGCGCTTGAAGGCTATATCACCGGCGAAGTAGACCTGATCAAAAGCCTTATCAGCCATAACTCACTGGACAACATTGCCCTGACCACGGTTATCCTGCCGGTATATGACGATATCAATGATGATTTCGGAACCGAGGGCAACATCAACCTGGCAGCAAAGCTCTATCTCCTGTACCGGGATACAGACATCGATTTTATCTTCTACACCGGTAACAGCAGGTCTACGCGGATCGGGGCTGATTTTTCACGAAATATCTCCACCAACTTCGAAGTTCACGGCGAAGCAGCCTATGTTTCCAGTGAAAAAAAGCTGCTCCTCCAGGAGGACACTACCACCCGGCTGGAAAACAATGACGTTTTCAGTGGACTGCTCGGCCTGCGCTACCTGACGGAAAATGACCTGACAACCATCATCGAGTACTATTATAATGGAGGCGGTTATAGTGAAGAAGAACGATCCCGTTTCTACCAAAACGTTGCCGATGCTGTGATACAATTAGACAATGTGGGCGATGACGATCTTTTACAACAGGCCAGAGAGTTAAGCCTGCGTGGCTACGGCAGACCCTTTGTGGGACGCAACTATCTCTATGCCAGATTCACATTGAAAGATCCCTTTGATATCCTCTACTTCATCCCCGGTCTGACAGCCATCGTCAACCTGGACGACCAGAGCGCCTCCATCACCCCGGAGATAGTCTATACCGGCTTCACCAACTGGGAGATGCGGCTGCGCTTTTCCCTGCTCACCGGCGGTTCCTTCACTGAATATGGCGAAAAATTGACCAACAACAAGTTAGAATTCCGTCTTCGCTGGTTTTTCTGAGCAGAGAGGAGCAGCTATTTCCTTTTTCGTTTTGCTATCTTTTTTTTAGTTTTCTTTTTAGACAGTCGCTGGGCATCAGCCAGTCGTTTGGCTGCCTGCTCGATTAGAATTTCCTGGGATCCGGCCTGTTCAGCACGACCGGTAGCTTTGCGCTGAATATAGGTCCCATCGGTCTGCATCTCCCAGGCACTTCGCTTGTCAGAGAGTTGGATATCTAAAATATCACGTAGTTTTATCCTTAAATCCTCCGGTTCAACCGGGGTGATGACCTCCACGCGTTCTTCCAGGTTTCTTTTCATGATATCGGCTGAACCGATAAAATATTCCTCTTTGCCGCCATTATAAAAGTAATAGATACGGCTGTGCTCCAGAAATCGGCCGACGATGGAAATAACCTGCACATTATCCGACAGTCCGGGGATACCCGGCCTGAGACGGCAGGTGTCACGTATAATCAGTTCCACCTTTACCCCTGCCATGGAGGCCTTGTACAGGGCAGCAGTAATATCCTTATCTTCAAGGGCATTGGTTTTAAACTGAATCCGTCGTACCCCCTTCCCCTTTTTATTGTTTATTTCCCGATCAATTTTTTCAAGGAGTGTCTTTTTTAAAACCTTGGGCGACGGCAGCAGCTTCTTGTAATTGCGATCCGGGGCATAGCCGGTGGTCAGGTAATTAAACAGCTCGGTGAGATCATCGCCAATGACCGGATCACAGGTCAACAATCCCAGATCCGAGTATATCCGGGCGGTACCGGCATGATAGTTACCGGTGCCGATATGGGCATAGCGGCGCAGACCGTCATAATCCCTGCGGACCACAAAAATTACCTTGGAATGGGTTTTGAGACCGACAACTCCATAGGTTACATGGACACCGGCCTGCTCAAGATAGCCTGCCCAGTGAATATTAGCAGATTCATCAAAACGTGCCTGCAGTTCCACCACCACGGCCACCTGTTTGCCATTATGCGCGGCATCCAACAGGTACTGGATAATACGTGAATCCGAGGAGGTACGGTACAGGGTCATCTTGATGGCCAAGACCTTGGGGTCCACACTGGCCTCGCGCAGGAACCGCTCTACAGAGCTGTTAAAGGACTCATAGGGGTGCTGCAGCAGCAGGGCCCCCTCTTCCCGGATAACATGAAAAAGATTCGGCGAATCACCGGACAGCCTGGCGTGATCAAGGGGCTGATGAACCGGAAAATGGAGCTCCGGCTTATCAATGGCTGCAATCTCGAAGAGATCCCGTTTTCCCATCACCCCTTCAACCGTACAAACATCCTTATCCTCATCAATGCCCAGTTCTGCTGCCAGCATACCGCGGTGGTTAGCCATCATACAGGACCCGACCTCCAGCCGGACAATCTCAGCGAATTTACGATCACGAAGCGCTGATTCAATGTCGGACAGAAGATCGTTGGCCTGGTCCCCGGCATTTTCAGTAATTGCATTTCGGGTGACCCGAAACAGTTCACAGGACTCAATCAACAGCCCGGGAAAGACAGAGGCAAGGTTATTGGCAATAAGGTCTTCAAAGCGAAGATAGAGATGATCCGTACCCACCCTGATAAATCTTGGAATTCCTACCCCGGTCGGTACCTTGATCCGGTTCAGGAACGTATGCTCATCATGCGTATAGCGTGTTACGACAAGCAGGTTGAGGGAAAGGTTGGATATAAAAGGAAAGGGGTGGGCCGGATCCATTCCCTGTGGGGTCAGCAGGGGGTAGATGTTTTCATGAAAGTATTGATCGACCTGCTTCTTCTGCTCCTTGTTCAAGCCCTGATAGCGGACAATCTTGATGCCACGGCGGGACAACCGCTTGAAAAGTTTATCTTCAAGTTCTTCCTGCTGGGTCAACAGATCACGCACGACCTCATAGCACTCCTCGATCTGCTGGGTGGGTGTGCGGCCATCCACGGTCAGCTTGCGCACACCGGCTCCGACCTGCTGCTTCAACCCGCCAATACGCTTCATGAAAAATTCATCAAGATTAGAGCCGACAATGGACAGGAACATGATACGTTCCAACAGTGGTGTCCGCTCATCCTGTCCCTCGTGCAGGACCCGGCGGTTGAACTCCAGCCAGGTCAGCTCACGGTTCAGATACCACTCAGGAGAAGTTAGATCAAAGTCCGCTGTTTTTGCCGGACTGACCACATTCTTTACGGTCTTAGTCCCGTCGGTTACAGTAGCTGCTTTTTTTTCCATGTCCGTCTCTTTTTTTATAACCATGCCATCCTCAATTAAATTTCTTGTAAGAGTTCAGCAGCACCTCATTTTAGTCCATTTAGGCCTGCTAGAGTAACACAAGTACGCTTCACAGTCCCAAATGAACAAATCTAAGGCACTGCTGAACTCTTACAGGTCTGAGGTTAACCGAACAAAGTAGCCCCCGGTGAACTGTTACGATTTCTTTTCGTAACCAGGCGGAAAATGATCCAGGATTTCCTGCACATATTTATCTATGGCTGCCTGCTGCCTGTCCTGATCATTGTAAGACTGCACGATACCGGAACCGAGTCCGCGCCAGATCAACTCCTTTTTCCGGCTGTCGACAATATCGATTACAAGTGTACCCTCGTTGTAATAACTGACATCTACCCTGCCGCCATAAGCGCTGCCGCCCCACCAGGGATCATACCAGGGATCACGGTAATAACCGCGTGGTCCACCCCAGTCGGTTACACGCATTTTTTCTTTTACAACTGCCTGGATAACGATAAGGACATCAGCCCGGGCAGGTTCAACCTTACTGAAGCCCCTTGCCTGCAGGTACCCGTCAATGGACGCTGTAATACGCTTTTTCAACAATGAATTTCGCGAAAGTTCATCATCGGCGGAATTAGCCTGGCCCCAGTTATAGGTATGGATTGCTGTAAAATCAATGGCTGGGTCATAGTCATACTTAACATTGACGGAACTGCAGGCGCTTATGAAAAATACCAACAGCAGTGCTAAGAGGACAAAAAAACGATTCATAACGACCTCCTTCAAAATCTGAGTTACCGGGCCACAGGACAGGTAAAACCTGCAATTCACAATTGACAGACAGATACAGACAAGTTTAAAGATAAGAACTAATCTTAGATTAACAAAGAGGTTGCTGTTTGTACAGCAGGATTGAGGAAAAATAGATATTATTGGAGTGACGTGGGTTCAGCCAGCAACTCTGCTCATTTAACCAAAAATTGTAACCCAGTCCCCTGGGCGATTAGGGTTTGGCACATTAACCCACTTTAATCGCCAAGGGGACGGGGCTCCTACAACAAAATAACTTTATAATCTGACAGGTTATTCTTGTTTCTTTAAATGGCAGGCGGGGTTGGAGTAGTCCACCAGTTCAGCAACCAGGGAGCCTATCAGTATTTTGGAATCTATTTCCACCGGTATCCGGCAGTTATCATCTGTCAGCCAGAAAACAGTATCACCATCCTTGTCGTATAACCCCTTGAAGCTCATCTTCGGCATCACCTTGATCGTATCCATAGTACCGAAAATGGACTTTCTTGGTTCAAGTCCAAAGACCTTGACCGCAACCCTGTGCCGTTTATCATCGACAAAGGTGGGGACTATTTCCTGATAATCTGGAACCAGCTGCAGAGCACGGGTGATAAAAAAAGAGGAAAATTCGTTATAGGCAGTACCTTCCATGGAATAGGCTACCTGTGGATTATCATTTTTACGGTAGATAACGGAAAAGTTGTCCTGATCATAGAGGGTGAGGCGACGGACATCCATATCACTGCCCTCCAGTTGACGGACCTCATAACGGTACGGCAGTTTCAAGGGGCCGCGAATATAGGTGATAAAGGTGTCATCGACCGGGTAGAAAAATTTAAACAGGCCGTAATCAGTTACCCGGGCAGTAATGGCAAGCCCTTCTCCGGAGTCAAGCGGGGTGATGCTCATGTACAGGTCGCCGATCTTGATACCACCGGACCAGGAGATGGAAAAATGCATTTTTTCCTGGCCGGAATAGATTACAGCAAGCGCATCACGGTTAATGGTCAGGGGGAGTTCTTCCGCAATGATAGATACAGGCCGGAAAAATAAAATGATGAGGATCAGGGGAAACAGTTTCATCATGTTGCCAAACAGCTAAAAACTGCTGACTGTAAAAGTCTAATCAGGATCTTAGTCACCGTAGAGACGCAGAGATAACAATTTAAAAAAGTCTCCTCTGCGGTCAAGTATCGTTCCGCACAGGGCCATAATCAGTTCACCATCATCAGCGAAATCCAGGTCACCAAGAACAGGGTCAGGGCGATAAAGCCGTTCATGGAAAAAAAGGATACCTGGATCCTGGACAGATCTTTCGGGTTCACTACAAAGTGCTGATAAAACAGGGCGCCACCGGTCAGTACTATACCAATATAGTAAATAATGTTGAGCCCCTGCAGATAGCCGGTCAGCGTAAACAGGATAAAGGCGAGCACATGGAAAAAAACAGCCAGTCGAAAGGCCTTTTTACGGCCAAAAGAGGCCGGCATGGAGTACAGCCCTGCCTTGCGGTCAAATTCAGCATCCAGACAGGCGTATACACAGTCAAAACCAGCCACCCAGAACAGTACACCAAGAGACAGCACCCAGGGATATCCGGTCATAGATCCTGCCACAGCCACCCAACCGCCCAGGGGGGAAAAGGCCAGAGCCACGCCGAGGACCACGTGGCAGAGCCAGGTGAATCGCTTGGTCAGGGAATAAATAAAAGTAAGCGACAGGGCAAAAGGCGCTATGATCAGCGCCATGGAGTTGAGCATCCAGCAGGCAAAAAAGAACAGGGCCGAGGAGAAAACGACCATCAACCAGGACTCACTCATGGATACCTCCCCTGCCGGGATTGCACGTTGTGCAGTACGCGGATTAGCGGCATCAAAGCGACGATCGACAATACGGTTAAAGGTCATGGCCGCAGTGCGGGCACCGACCATGGCGATAACCACCCAGAAGAAAACATTAAGCGAAGGTACGCCCCGGGCAGCAAGGAAAGCGCCCATAAGGGCAAAGGGCATGGCAAAAACCGTATGTTTGAACTTGATCATCTCAAGCATAACCTTAAGTTTTTGGAACATTTTCTTTTATACTCCCTGCCAGCGTGGAAGATCAGGTATATGCAAACCGATCTGGTCACAGATCCGGCCTGAAAACTGACGCGCCATTGCATTCAGATCTGTCGGCTTCAGGTAAAACGACGGCATGGGCGGACAGATAACGGCACCGGCATCCGACAGGGCCAGCATATTGGTAAGATGCGTTCGGTTAAGGGGCGTTTCCCTGACAGCAAGAATCAGCGGGCGTCGCTCCTTCAGGCTGACATCGGCGGCCCGGTGAATCAGGTTACCGGAAAAGCCTGCGGCAATGGCCCCCATGGTGCCGGTGGTACAGGGCAGGATCACCATAGCGTCGTAACAGGATGAACCGGAGGCAACCGGTGCTGTAAAATCATCAACAGCGAACCAGCGTGTTACGGCAGGGAGCTCCTCGGGTTGCAGATCTTGTTCCAGTTTGAGTACCTTTTGGCCGCAGTCGGATATAATTGCATCCACCTCGACTTCCATCCTGCCGAGCAGCTCAAGAAGGGCTGTAACATAGAGCATACCGGTTGCGCCGGTAATGGCCAGAATGATACGTTGTGGTTTCATCTGCTTATTTAACCCCGACATAAATGGACACAATGCCAAATGTCAGCGGCTTACGCTCAACATGGGAGAAACCAGCCTCCCGCATCATGGCAAGCAGTTCTTCAGGTTCGTAAAAGGCGGCAATGGATGAGGCGAGATACTCGTAAGCCTCCTTATCGCCGGAGACCAAGCCAGCAACCCATGGAAGTACCTTGTTCAGATAAAAATTATAGAGTGGTTTGATAATAAAATTGGTGGGTCGTGAAAACTCGAGAATAAGTAGTTTGCCGCTGGGTTTCAGCACCCTGTGCATCTCGCATAGCCCCTGCTGTGTGCGGGCAAGATTACGGACGCCAAAAGCAACTGTACACCCCCAGAAGGTATCAGCAGGTGCTGGTATCTGTTCTCCATCTCCGCAGACCGGAAAGATACGTGTTTTCCGGTCATCATCGGGCAACACCTTCACTCCAGCCCGAAGCATATCCTCGCAGAAATCAACAGCAAGCACCAGCCGCTTTTTTGCCTGCCGGGTGAGTTCCAGGGACAGGGGCAGGGTTCCAGCGCAGAGATCAAGTACCTGGCCGGCAGGAAACTCCCGGAGCAGACGGGTGGTCTTCCAGCGCCAGTAACGGTCGATCTGCATAGAGAGGAGCGAGTTGAGCAGATCATACTTGGGACTGATGGCGGAAAATTTTTCCTGTACAAATTTCTTTTTTTCGTCAGGTTGCTGCATAGTAACGGTTCAAGGTTTCGAGTTCAGGGTTCTGGGTTCTGGGTTACCCGGCTTATTATGGTTTTTTCAACCACGGATGTACACGGATACACACAGATCTGTGTTATGCATTCTCGTTCCCATGCTCCTGCGTGGGAATGCATACTGAAGTGAGATATACAATAGTCACTCACCTACATTCAAATTCATTCAAAAATCTTCAGCGGCAGGGCTGCTTTGGCCGCTTCGCCACGTTGGATGAGCAGGGTGAAGAATTTTTCCAGGGCTTTTTGCTTGGCCGGGCCCAGGTCGTACTCCATGGCCCGCAGGTAAAGAGAGCAGGCTTCACAGTCCATGGGAATGCGACGCGCCACCCGGTCACAGATTTCAGGCAGCTGTTCCAGGCCCTGACGGCGGCAGTCAAGAAACGCCCGGCGAATCTCCCTGGCGGTTTGCGGCGCTGAGGACAAAAAATCTTCACGCACCGCACAGACTGCAAAGACAAAGGGGAGACCGGTCTTCCTGTTCCAGAATTCCGCCAGATCCATCTGCACGGGGTATTTATTTTCCACCTTAAGCCGCAAGGCCTCATCGCCAATGGCAAGGATAGCAGCAGGTTCACTGTCCGGTTCACGGGGTGCAAAAATCTCGCCGGTTATATAGCGTGGACTGACTCCCAGGAACTCCTCCAGGATAATGCGTACCAGGCAGACCGAAGTATCGGACTGACCGGTCATGAGTACCAGTTTGTCGTCCAGCTGTTCCGGTTCAATGGTTGAGAACAAAAAAACACTGCCCACCGGCCCGGTTGCAGAGATGGAAAGGTCTGCCAGAATTCGATACTTTTCCGGCCGGGCTGCGTACTCGTACGACGAGACAAAACCAAGGTCCAGTTCATCGGCAGCCAGCATCCGGTTCAGGGTCGAAGGCGGGGCCTCGGTCACCTGCCAGTCCGGGTGGTGCACCTGCTCCTTCCACACCTCATAGATAGGGGCAGTGTTTATGTAGTTCACCATGCCGATGCGTGCCATAAAACAAATTATAATGTAATCAAATATTTGCTGGTAAAGGTAAACGAACTTGCACAAACTACATTTTCACCGCAGACACAGAGGGCACAGAGATTTTATGACCAAAAGTCAAAGGATCAGATCTGCGTCCCCTGCGAATCTTCGGTGATTTGTTGTACTAGTTCAGCATGTTATCCATTGCGGGCGCATTGAACTGCCTGTAGTTACCAGGTAGTCATACACATCCGATATGTTTTTTACTGTGTCAGGCAACTGCACCACTAGAAAATCTGCCTGTTTACCGGGCCCAAGGATTCCAATTTCTGAATCAAGAGCAAGTGCTTTTGCACCGCCTGCGGTGGCCATGTCCAGTATATCTGCCGGATCAATAGCAGGATGATCTTTTGCCAGCAACTGCATTTCGCGCCAGATGGATATTTCCGGATTACTGGCCAGGCTATCCGTACCCAGGGCCGGCAGGATCCCATTCTGCAGATATTTGGCAACCGGTGCTTTACCCACTCTCAGATACCTGTTACTGCCGGGACAGAGGCAGACCTTGCTGCCGGTTTTGACCAGTAACTCAACCTCCTGATCAGACACTTGAATGCAGTGTACACAGAGGGTTTTGTCATCCAGGATGCCAAGCTGATGTAAGTACTGCACTGAGCCGCTATTGTCAATTCCAGTGGGCTGAAAAGAATCGTCCCAGAACCCGCGGTGACTGAGGAACTCCGGTATCTCTCCCCTCCCCCTGCTCATCATTTCAGTCTCTGCTGCAGGTTCGGCGACATGGACAGGAAAAACATGGCCAAATCTTGTTGCCCTGTCTTTAAGAGCGCGGAGCAGGTCGGCATGGGTTGAGTACGGTGCATGGGCTGTACAAAAAAACAGCTCAGCTTCGGCCTGCAACTCCTTAAGCAAAGGCTCAACTGCGGATGCACGCAGACCAAGATACTCTTTAAAACAGAGCAGTCTGCCCATAAAATCAGAAGACAGGTTCCTGGTCAAGCCGGTGTTGGAAATATCACCGATGGCGATTACTCCATCCCGTTGCTGGTCAGCCAGAGAGTTACGGGCAGCTACCTGCACGGATTCATTACTGAACCCGGCCTTTGCCCGCTCATTGAGCATATTTTCTATCCAGCCGGTAAAGGTTGCAGGCGGAGGCTGGAGTGCAAGATGGGCTAAATGGGAGAGTTCAAGGTGGGCATGTGCATTGACCAATGGCGGCAGCAGGGCCGACTCCGGATGATCAATAACCGCATCATGGGTAACTGTTGCACCAATCTCATTAAACCTGCCGACCGCTACAATCCTGCCCGACCGGACAGCAACACCGCCATCGCTTATGGGTGGGAGGTGACCGGGCAGCACCCACGGTGCACGATGGACAACAACGGAAGACTGCACAGTTTTATTTTGCCGGAGTGTAATCCATCAGGCGCTGACGGGGCTCAAAACCGGCATCGGCAACCAGCCGTTTGATCTCCTGCTCTGACAAGCGGAAGTGCACTCCTGCGGCGGCAACTACATTTTCCTCGATCATAGTGGAACCAAAGTCATTGGCTCCAAAGAACAGGGAAACCTGGGCAATTTTTGGTCCCTGGGTAACCCAGGAGGCCTGGATATTATCAAAATTATCCAAAAAAATACGGCTTAGAGCCAGCATGCGCAGGTAGGAGAACCCGCTGGTTTTTTCAATTTCAACTGCTGCGGCCAGGGCCGTGTTGTCGGGCTGAAACGGCCAGGGAATAAAGGCGGTAAAGCCGCCGGTGCGATCTTGCAGATCACGCAGGCGCTGCAGATGCTCCAGTCGTTCTTCAATGGTCTCCACATGACCGAACATCATGGTGGCCGTGGTGCGCATCCCTAAGGAATGGGACTCTTCCATGACCCCAATCCAGCGGTCAGCCGAACATTTACGCGGGGCCAGCATGTCCCGGACCCGGTCATTTAATATCTCGGCACCACCGCCGGGCATGGAGTCCAGACCTGCAGCCATGAGCCGTTTCAACACTTCCAAAGTGGTCAGACCGGAGATTTCGGCAAAGTGGCAGATCTCAGGCGGTGAAAAACCATGCACATGTATACCGGTCTCTTTCATAAACCGGAGCATGTCTTCATAAAACTCCAGGGGTTCATCAGGATGCAGCCCACCCTGCAACAAAATCTGGGTACCGCCAAGCTCCCGGGTCTCGCGAATCTTATCCAGCAGTTCTTCCCTGGTCAGCATCGAGCCCTGCGGATCCTCAGGCGCCTTGAAAAAAGCGCAGAACTTACAGGCAGATATGCAGATATCCGTATAGTTGATATTACGGTCAATCACATAGGTAACAACCGGTTCCGGGTGCTTGCGTTTGCGGATTGCATCGGCCATGAAACCCAGCTGGTAGAGATCCGCCTCCTCATAAAGACGAAGAAACTCTTCACCCGTAATCCGACTGCCGGCAACTACACGATCAATTATTTTCTGCATGGCCTTAGAATGTCTCAAGAACCTTGTAGAGCGTATCACGCTCAACCGGCTCGCGACCGGCCTCTTTGATCAGCTTAATCAATGTCTTGTGGCCAAGAGCCTGTTCACTCTCACCGCCCGCCATGTGGGTTATGATCTCTTCCTTGACCGTGCCGTCCATGTCGTCGGCACCAAAGGAGAGCGCCACCTGGGCAAGCTTAGGCCCGATCATGACCCAGTAGGCCTTGACATGGGGAAAGTTATCCAGCATCAGCCGGGCAACGGCAATATTTTTCAGGTCATCCACGCCGGTGGTCCGGGAATGCTCAGACATCTGGGTATTTTTGGGATGAAAGGCCAGGGGAATATAGGCCAGAAAGCCGCCGGTCTCATCCTGGGTTCTGCGCAGGGCATCCAGGTGCTCCAGCCGTTCCTCAATGGTCTCTATATGGCCGTACAGCAGGGTCGCGTTGGTCTTCAAACCATGCCGGTGGGCTGTTTTCGTCACCCTCAGCCAGCCTTCACCGTCAAGTTTGCGCTCACAGGTAATCTCACGAATGCGAGGGCTGAACACCTCGGCACCACCTCCCGGGATGGAGCCCAGTCCGGCCTCTTTCAGCTCTTCCAGGGTATCGCCCACGGATTTGCCTGCCAGGTCTGCCAGATGCTGGATCTCCACACAGGTAAAGGCCTGGATGTGGACATCCGGCCGCACCTCCTTGATAGCGCGCAGGGCATCAAGGTAATAGGAAAAAGGAAGGTCGGGATGAATACCGCCCACCATGTGAATCTCGGTAATCGGCTCATCCAACCGCGCACGGACCTTTTCCTTGATGTCCTCAATGGTCATCTCATAGGCCTGCTCGTGCCCTTTTTCTTTGCCAAACGCACAAAATTTGCACAGGTTGGTGCAGACGTTGGAGTAGTTGATGTGCTGATTGTAGATGAAATATGCCTTGTTGCCGTTCTTGCGTTCTCGAACAATATTTGCAAGAAAGCCGACAGCCAGGATATTGGGACATTCAAAAAGACGTTTACCGTCTTCCAGGGAGAGACGCTCTTCAGCTCTTACCTTGGCCAGTATATCGCCAAGACCGGCCTGTTCTATAAATGAGTCCATGTTAATTAAAGGGGATAAAATAATGAAGAACGCCCCTTCCCAAAGGAAGAGGCGTTATATAAGAATTCCTTAATCGAGAAAAAACTTTAATTTTTCACGACGGCTTGAATGGCGTAGTCGGTTAAGCGCTTTTTTCTCAATCTGACGGATACGCTCACGGGATACATTAAACTGTTTACCTATCTCCTCAAGGGTATACTCGGCCTTTTCACCGATCCCGAAACGAAGGCGGATAATTTTTTCTTCCCGATCAGTCAGCGTGGACAAAACCTCGGTTACCCGGTGTGCCAGCTCACGGTTCTGTACCATATCATAGGGCGATTCCGATTCCTGGTTTGCCAGGAAATCACCCAGAGTGGAATCATCATCACCCACCGGCGTCTCAAGAGAAATAGGCTCGCGGGAGGCCTCCAGGATAGCCAGGATCTTGTCCATGGGCAGATCCGTCATTTTGGCAATTTCAACCGGTGTGGGCTCGCGGCCCAGCTCCTTTAACAGCGAGTAAAAAGCCTTGAAAAACTGGCTGCGCAGCTCGAGGAAATGAACCGGCAGACGGATGGTCCGTGTTTTATCCAGAATAGCCCGGGTAATGGCCTGCCTGATCCACCAGGAGGCATAGGTGGAGAACTTGTTGCCCTTTTTGTAATCAAAACGGAAAACCGCACGCATTAACCCCAGGTTGCCTTCCTGAATCAGGTCGGCCAGAGTCAATCCCTGGTGCATGTAACGCTTGGCAATGGAAACCACGAGTCGGAGGTTGGCCCGAATCATGGCATCCTTGGCAATTTCGATGGAGCGGTTATAGGCCTCGAGCCTGGTGTTCAGATCAAACAGCGCACGCTTGTCATCGTACTTGCGGGCAGCAATCTTTACGCAATGCCGCATGTAATTAAGCTGCTGCTTTTTTGGTTTTAAGGAAGGATCACGACGCTGCCAGAGATCAATCCGCTCAACCAGCATCTTCATCTCCGTGGTATCAGAGCTGTCTTCGCGGATGGCAGAGATGATGGCATCAAAGCCCTCACGGATGGTCCTGGAATACTTGGCCTCTTCCTCAGGGGTCAACAGGTCGAATTGTCCCATCTCCCGGAGGTAGGTCGTGGTAGTCTCTTCGGAATCATGTTCTTCAGAGCTGGGGAGGGTATCATTTACAAGATCCTCGTCGCTCACCTCCTTTCCGGTCCACTCTTCACCGGAAAGGGTTTTCTTTTTACCCGATTCATCTATGGTCACAATCTCGATATTGTGATCACTCAGGAAATCAAAAAGTTCTTCAATAGCTCCGGGTTCTTTTACTTTATCAGGCAACAACTCATTGAGATGTTGAAAAGTAATACACCCTTCGCTCTTTCCCGCCTTAAGAAGGTCTTCCTTGATACTTGACAGCACCTGCCTTCCACCCCCAAACATTATATTTCAACGCAAAAAAAGGCGCAAAGCGCCCAGTATATCCAGAAAAATACAGTATAATACATATTATCCCAAAAGGCAATCAAAGAGTTTCAGATTCCTGTTTTTTCGAGTACTAATAAACAAAAAATAACTGCTCTCTGAAAATCCATTATACAATATAAAATGAAAAAGAATAAACAGCTGCAAACAATTACTAATAAAAGGTTATCTGGAATCCTCATGCATGTCTCATCCCTGCCTGGGAAGTACGGCATCGGTGACCTGGGCAGCAGCAGCCGTGACTTTGTTAATTTCCTTGCCGCAAGTGGTCAGACACACTGGCAGATCCTGCCGCTGGCGCCGGTGAATCAGGTGTTTGGCCACTCGCCCTATATGAGCAGTTCGGCCTTTGCAGGCAATCCGCTGCTGATCAGCCCAGAACTACTCATCCAGGACGGGCGCATTCAGTCTTCTGATATCCCCCCTTATGAATTTTCTGAATATGCTGTCGAGTTTGACAAGGTCATGCCATGGAAAAAGCAGATCCTTGCCGCTACCTGGCGAGCCTTTCAGGCCAACGGCACCAGGCACAACCTGGAGGAATTTATAAAGGACAACCCCTGGGTCAAAGACTATGGCCTGTTCATGGCCCTGAAGCATAAATTTAACCAGCAGGCTTGGTTCCAGTGGCCTTCAGGACTTCGCCGCCGAGATCCGGATGCACTGACAGAGGCTGAAAATCAGCTGCAGCAGGAGATCAGATACTTCCAGTTTGAACAATGTCTTTTTTTCGACCAGTGGCGAAAGATTCACGAATATGCGGGCAAAAAAGGCATTCAAATCATAGGCGATCTTCCTATCTATGTGGGCCTTGATTCAGCCGATGTCTGGGCCAACCAGGATATTTTTGAGCTCGACACCAAAACGTGCAAGCCCGTCAACGTTGCTGGAGTACCACCTGATTATTTCAGCAAGAACGGTCAACGCTGGGGCAATCCCCTGTACCGATGGAACTCAAAAAACAGTACAACCCAAAAGCAGCTTTACGAGTGGTGGGCCCTACGGCTGGAAATGATATTCTCTACTGTTGACGTTATCCGCATAGATCATTTTCGCGGCTTTGAATCGTTTTGGTCTGTGCCGGCTAAAGAAAAAAACGCCATCAAAGGTACATGGAAAAAAGGTCCTGGAAAAAAGTTCTTCCAGGAGATGGAAAAAAGACTGGGCAGCCTGCCCATCATAGCCGAGGACCTGGGAATCATAACCCCTGCAGTGGAAAAACTGCGTGAAGATCTCGGTTATCCTGGCATGAAGATCCTTCTCTTTGCCTTTGACGCTAATCCAGACAACAGCTACCTGCCTTACAATTATGAAAAAAACTGCGTTGTCTATAGCGGTACCCATGATAATGACACAGCAGTGGGCTGGTTTCTCAGCCCGGATGTCTCCACTAATGCCAAAACACAGGCAAAACACTATGCAAACTGTACTGATAATGAGGCATCAACCTTCCACCGGCAGATGATGTACCTGGCCCATTCTTCCACAGCCAATCTTGCTGTCCTGCCCATGCAGGATGTACTCGGATTTGGCAATGACTGCCGGATGAACACCCCAAGTACAGCAAAAGGTAACTGGCAATGGCGCTGCGCAGAGCGCTTTATCACAGCAGAGCTGGCAAAGCAGCTTCTGGAAAGCACCCGCATGTTTGGCAGACTGCCGGCTGCAAAAAAAGAGGACAGCAGGATAAAATGAATACTGTAATCTTTTTGGGAAGTCCGAGAAAAAAAGGGAATACTGAACTGCTGCTGGGCAAGATCATCCAGGGGCTGGAAGAGGCAGGTGAACCCTGTGAACTGATCCGCTTGCCCGATTTGGATATTCACCCCTGCATTGGCTGCGGTTCATGCGAAAAAACCGGCACCTGTATTTTCAAAGACGACATGCAGGAGATGTATAAAAAAATCAGCCGGGCCGACCGGATCATCATCGGCTCACCGATCTACTTTTATAACGTTACTGCCCAGACCAAGCTGTTTATTGACCGCTGCCAGGCCCTGTGGAGTAAAAAATACGTGCTGAAGCAACCCATCAGCAGTATCCCCGACCGCCGAGGCTACCTGGTCAGCGTGTCAGCCACCAGTGGAGAACGAATCTTTGAAGGTGCCGGCCTGACCGCACGTTACGTCTTTGACGCCATGGACTGCAGCTATGCCGGAGACCTGCTTGTGCGGGGACTTGACAAACGTGCTGCAATCGCCGACCGGCCGCAAGAACTGCAGCGGGCATTTGATTTCGGCCATGATCTTGCTAAGCCCTGATTTTTTAAAGGCCCAAACCAATAAAGCGACTTGACAAAGACGAGCAGATATTTTAAAAAGTCACGCACCGCTGGCCCCATCGTCTAGCGGTTAGGACGACGGCCTCTCACGCCGTAAACAGGGGTTCGATTCCCCTTGGGGTCACCAAACAATAATAACGGGCACTTAGGTTAAATCTTAGTGCTCGTTTTTTTTG
>Ga0209013_10001672_pt1 | contig 20374 bp, 11 predicted proteins | sample Cruoilmetagenom2_FD_187291 | JGI IMG/M metagenome (GOLD analysis project Ga0209013, IMG submission 187291) | Oil polluted marine microbial communities from Coal Oil Point, Santa Barbara, California, USA - Sample 2 (SPAdes) (version 2) | ecosystem: Environmental > Aquatic > Marine > Oil seeps ...
AAGCCGGACTCCCGAAAACTTTCGGGACATCCTTTTTTTCTACAGCAAAAAAAAGGATGCAAAAAATGCCGCCACTGCTGAAAAAATGCTAAAAATCAACACATTCCACTAAAAGAAAATAACTCGCTGCGCTCAAACAGATTTTCTTTTTTAACGTTCCATGTTTTGATTTTATTTACGCATTTTTTCAAAGGTGGAAGCCGCCCATTTCGATTGTACCCGATAACTATAAAATATACATGCTTTTAATGCAATCTTTCTTCATCGTTTAGAACGTAACTGGCTTTTAATATATTACCTTTGTTATTATTCGATTGCACAACAAATAGTATAATTATATGGAAACAAAAAATAGCGTCATAGAGGTGTTAAAGACAGCCATTTTGATCGAGCGAAGAGGAAAAGCATTTTATGCACAGGCAGCCCGGCAAAGTAAGAATGATGCCACAAGGCAAATATTTGAAATGATGGCTGAAGAAGAGAATGCCCATATTGCTTTTCTTGAGGAACAGTTCAGGAACTATATGGCAAATAATGAATTCACTGCAGGCCAATCTGTACCTGAAGAGGACGATACAGAAGTGGAAAATCTGATCGGGCAGGTGAAAAATGAGATCGATGCCGCTGGATTTGAGGCGGCGGCAATCTCAGCAGCTATCGATTTTGAGAACAGAGCTATTGAACTCTATTCGAAAAGAGCAGCAGAAGCTTCTGATGAGAATGAAAAGGCAGCTTACAAAATGCTCGCCGACTGGGAAAAAACACACCATCATCTTTTATACAGGCTTAACGAAGATTTAAAAGAGAGAATCTGGAACGACAACAATTTCTGGCCTTTTTAACAGACAGGGAATAAAAGAAATTAAGGGTGTTTATTTTTATAAGTACCCTTTTTTTGTTAAGCCTATCAGGGCTAAAGGTAAGTTGATGTTTGATAGATGGGCATTTAATAGCTAACAGATCAGGATCTTACGGTTAGTGGGCCAAGAGTGTTATAGCAGTACGAAAGTATTGCAGAAGCTTATAAGTTAATGAATTATTGCTATTTTTGCCTCTACATGAAAAAGTGAAATCTTATAACCAGGTAATTTTTAATTACCAGGATGACTAAAATAATGTTGATTAAAATTTTTAAATTATGCAACCTGATCAAAATCCTGACTTAAAGGTACAGGAGGAGAAGTCTGAAACTGCAGCAAAAGCAGAAAAAAAAGCAACAGAACCAAAGAAAACAATTAAAAGAAAAAAGAAGCAGCTGCTAAAAAAAGAGCGAGAATGGATTGCTGCCCAGATTAATGCAGCTTATGTTCCGACAAAATCCGGCAAAAAAAAGAAGGTGAAATCTGTCCGGAAAGAGGTTCCCCAGATTACCGAAGGTGAAAAAACAGAGATTGCCGGTTTGTTAGCTGATAAAAAAGCGTCTGATTCATCCAATTCGGACGTAAAAACACAACACAAGGTTAAGCCCCAGATCAGCAGTGATGAGAAGAAGCAGATCGTAATGCTCATAGGGGGTAGTTCTAGCCACGATACGGCTGCTTTTGAAGATTTAGGAGAAGAAGAGATTGATTATGATCATGTGAACAAGCAGGAACTCGTTGAGCTACTGGAAGAAGTTGTTCTGGAAAAGGATATATCTAAAATCAAAGGTCAGGTTGCTAAAATCAAAGCGGCCTTTTACCAGAGAAATAAAAAAGATATCGAAAATGAAAAACAGGCTTTTATTGCTAATGGAGGTGAAGCTGAAAAGTTTAATCACAAGCCTGACCCGCTGGAACATAGATATGACACTGCCTTTTCGATATATCGTCGGAACAAATCAAAATATGCCGAGGAACTCGAAAAACAGAAACAGCATAATCTTCAGCTTAAACTTACCGTACTGGAAAATCTAAAGGCGCTTATCAATTCAGAAGAAACACTGAAGAAAACTTATGATGAGTTTAAAAAATTGCAGGAAGAATGGAAACATATTGGTATGGTACCGGCTTCGGAACTTTCCAATTTGTGGCAGAATTATCACTTCCTGGTAGAAAGATTCTTTGATAAGGTAAAGATAAACAGAGAGCTCAGGGATCTGGATCTTAGGAAAAACCTGGAGCAGAAAATCAGGTTAAGTGAAAAAACGGAAGAATTACTACTTGAAAAATCAACTCTCAGGTCTTTTAAACTTTTACAGAAATATCATGAAGAATGGAGAGAGATCGGGCCTGTTCCGATGGACAAGAAAGACGAACTTTGGGAAAGGTTTAAAGCAGCTACCGATAAGATCAACCAACGGCGAAAAGAATATTATAAAGAGCAACAGGAGCAGCAACTAGCACATTATCAGACAAAACTGGAACTGATTGAAAAAGCCGAAGAGATTGTTTCGCTACAGATTGAAAGCCTGAAAGAATGGCAAAAGAATACGGAGAAAATAAATGAGCTGTTCAAAATATGGAAGTCAACAGGAAGAGCGCCAAAAGCTAAGAATGATGAAGTATGGGAAAAATTCAAGGGAGTACTCGACAACTTCTTTAAGAGCAAACGTGAGTTTTTTAATAAGCTGAAAGAGGAACAAACCAATAATTATAATCTGAAATTAGATTTGTGTATTCAGGCTGAAGCATTAAAAGACAGTGAGGAATGGAAGAGCACAACAAACGATTTGATCCGTTTGCAAAAAGAATGGAAGGAGATTGGTCCTGTACCGAGGCGGCATTCTGACAAAATATGGAAGAGATTTCGTGCTGCATGTGATCATTTCTTCAACAGAAAGAGTGAGTATTTTAAAAATATTCATGTGGTAGAAGAAGAAAATCTTCAAAAGAAAAAAGAAATAGTCAAAGCTGTTAAGTCTTATAAGGTTGCCAATGATAAAGAAAAAGACCTGAACGCGATCAAAGAGTTTCAAAGAAACTGGCTTGAAATAGGCTTTGTGCCGTTTAAAGAAAAAGAAACGATACAGAATGAATACAGGGAGGCTATAGACAAGTTGATATCAAAAATGGAGATCAACAAGACGGAGTTGGCAAAGTCTGACTTTCAAAATAAAATTGACATGTTGAAAGCAACGCCAGATGCCGAGAGAAGGTTGTCAAAAGAGCGGTTTAACATCGAAAATAAGATTAAAAAGATTAAAGAGGACGTAGCTCTTTTAGAAAATAATATTGGTTTTTTCTCCAGCTCTAAACAATCGGAGTTGCTGAAGAAGGAATTTCAGAATAAAATTGATCAGGCGAAAAAAGAAATAAATACACTTAAGGTAAAACTTGACTTGCTCCGGAAAGAAGGGTAATGCCTCTAATGAGCAAAATCGATTATCAATGTGGAGTTATCCACGAAACATTACTTAAATGGCCGGGAATACGTTCGGAAAAATAGTACAACTTACCAGTTTCGGCGAGTCGCACGGAAAAGCGATCGGTGGTGTTTTGGATGGCTTTCCGGCGGGTATTCCGATTGACTTTGCACTCATTCAGCACGAGTTGGACAGAAGGAAACCAGGGCAGTCAAAATTGGTGAGCGCACGAAAAGAGCCGGACAAAGTGGAACTTCTGTCAGGTGTTTACGAAGGATACTCAACCGGCACACCCATCGCTTTTTTGGTGCGGAATAAAGACCATAAACCCGGTGATTACGATCACCTGAAAGGCAGTTTTCGCCCTTCACATGCCGACTATGTATACCATGAAAAATATGGTCATCGCGATCACAGAGGTGGGGGAAGATCCTCGGCCAGAGAAACGGTTGCCCGCGTTGTTGCGGGTTCGTTGGCGCAAATGTTGCTGCGCGAAATCGGTGTTTCCGTTACATCATATGTTTCCGCAATTGGTAATGTGAATCTTCAGAAAGACTATGTAGAGTGTGATTTGAGTAAAACCGATGAGTCTCCGGTACGGTGTCCTGATAAAGCGGCTTCTGAAAAAATGGTGCAACTGATCGAAAATACAGCAAAAAACGGTGATACCCTGGGTGGGATAATCAAATGTATTATAAAAGATGTGCCGACAGGATTGGGAGAGCCTGTTTTTGACAAGTTGCATGCTGACCTGGCCAGGGCCATGATGAGTATTAACGCGGTAAAAGGTTTTGAAATCGGTTCCGGTTTTTCCGGTGCTTCGATGAAGGGTAGTGAGCATAATGACTTGTTCGCGGAAAAGAACGGGAAAATTGTCACACAAACTAATTTTTCGGGAGGCATTCAGGGAGGTATATCAAACGGTATGGATATTTATTTTACGGTAGCCTTCAAGCCGGTAGCTACATTGATGAGAGATCAGAAAACAGTGAATACCGAAGGAGAGGAAATCGTGCTGAAAGGCAAAGGACGTCATGATGTGTGTGTTGTGCCCCGGGCTGTTCCCATTGTTGATGCAATGGCAGCTCTGGTTCTGGCCGATCATTACTTACGAAACAGAGCATCTAATTTTTAATATATTTTAAAAATCCTTCTTATGAAAGTTCTTAAAGTATTCGGCAAAATTTTGCTGGTTGTTTTGGTATTGGTGATCATAGCCATGTTCACCGTTCCCTATTTCTATAAAGATAAAATTGCCGACATGGCTAAAACGGAGCTGAACAAACAGGTGAATGCCAATGTGGAATTTGCAGATGTGGATTTGTCATTCTTTCGGAATTTTCCCCAAGTCAGCTTAGGCGTTTACGGTATTTCTGTAACTAATCTTCCTTCTGACACTTTGCTTACGATAGATGGACTGTATGTTACCGTTGGTCTTTTTAGCGTGTTTAAGGATGATGTTGTCGAAATAAAATCAATTGAAGTTGACCGGCCATATCTGGTGTTAAAGGTTAACAAACAGGGCAAAACGAATTGGGATGTCATAAAAGAAGGCGAAGAAGAGGGGTCTGCAGAAGAAAAACCAACGGAGGAAGTTGTGCTGGTACTGAAAAAAGTTCGCCTGAAGGGCGGTGAGATCAGATACAGGGATAATGAGTCTGATATGTCTTTTTATATGAATAATCTGGATGCGGTACTGAGCGGAAAATTTACCGAAAGCCGGACAAACCTTGACCTGAAACTGAATTCGGAGGCCGTTTCCGTGATATATGAGGGAGTAAAATACCTCAACAACATTTCAATGAAATTTAATGCGGATATTGACGCTAACCTGAAAGATGAAATTTACAACCTGAAGAACAATTCACTTTTCCTGAACGGATTGCACCTGAACTTCGAAGGCTCGCTTGCTTATGTAAATGACAATCTTAACCTGATGCTGGTCTATAGCGCCCCCGATAATTCGTTTAAACAGTTGCTGTCATTGATACCTCTGTTATACCAGGAAGATTTTGAGAACATGGTAACAACCGGACAATTTAGCATAGATGGTTTCGTAAAAGGTATGTATTCGAAAACTGAGTTGCCGGATTTCAAAGTTCATATGCGTACAGAAAACACAGAAGTGTCGTACACGGAAATGCCGGCATCCCTGAAAGATATCGGTTTTGACTTGTTGGTTGAGAACAAGGGAAACGACCTGGATAATACCGTTGTTAAGCTGGATAACTTTTCGGCAGCGATTGGCACGGATAAGGTAAATGTAAATCTCTACTTAACAAAAATTATCTCCAATCCGTTCATTGATATGAAAACCTCAGGAGTGTTTCATCTGGAGAACCTAAAAAATGTCTTTTCCCAGGAGTCGTTACAATCGCTGACCGGCGAATTGATGGCAGACTTGGCTATTAAAGGCAGTCTGACATCGGTAGAACAGGGTGACTATAAGAATGTACTGGCCATGGGATCACTCGTCTGCAAGAATTTACTGTATAATTATGGAGACGGTGATTACCCGGTGGAACTGCATCATGCACAATTCAATTTTTCTCCATCCCAAATTGATATAATAGCTTTCGACAGTCGGATAAACGGTAACAAAATACTAGCTGAAGGCGACATGGAAAATTATCTGAGCTATTTTCTCAAAGATGATCTCTTCAGAGGCCATCTGAGTATAAGATCTGACAAGCTGGATATGAACAAATTGTTGGAGCCCTGGTCAGCAAAAGAAGTAGCGAAAAATCCGGTAGAAGATGGTGATGAGGAGATTACGTATATCTCACAAAATGTTGATGTGCTGGTTTCCCTTACTGCCGACACGATTCTTTATCATAAGATGTTGTTTTCTGATTTCAATTCAAATATACACGTACATGAAGGACGGGTTGATTTCGAAGATTTCAACTCCTCATTTCTGGGTGGGTTTCTCAATATGCAGGGCTTTTATGAGGCTATTCCCGAAGCAACACCTCATATTGACCTTAATCTCAGCCTGAAAGACATGAACATCGGTAGTGCTTATCAGAATGTGACAATGTTCAGGCAGTTTGCACCAATAGCTGAAAAGGCGGACGGCCTGTTCAACAGCACTTTGAGTCTGAGTGCCGATCTCGACCGACAAATGAATCCCGTTTGGACATCGATATTAGGCGATGGAAATTTTACTTCGGACAATATCCACTTGAATGCACAGGATATTTTTAACAAGATTGCCAGTGTGCTCAAAGTAAATATATTCAATAATCTTGCTACCGGTCCTGTCGACTTGTCGTTTAACATACTTGATGGGAAGTTGTACAGCAGCCCGTTTACGATGAAAATTGATCAGGTGCAAATGGAAATAGGTGGCTGGACCGGATTCGACCAGCAGGTTGATTACACTATGGGTTTTGATATTCCTGTTGATATGCTGGGAGATAACGTGGCTAATGTAGTTAACCATTACGCTTCTGAGGCTGCTAAATTCGGTATTGATCTGGGTGATGTAACCTCCTTGAAACCAGTCGTTGAGGTGACAGGAGATTTCCAGGATCCTGAAGTGCGTTTGGTTTCTGTAAGCAAATCAACCGGAGAAGGCATAAAAGATATTGTAGAAGACAAAGTGGAAGAGGTAATTGATGAGTATGCTGAAAAAGCTAATGAGGAAGCCAAAAAAATACTGGCTGAAGCGCAGCGACAGGCCGATTCAATCATGAGTGCGGCACAGGCACAGGCTGAGCAGGTGATGCAGATGGCCAGACAATCAGTAAAAGATGCAAAAGCCGAAGCGCAGAAGCAGGCAGATCAGCTGGTTAAGGAAGCTGCTAAAGAGGGGCCCATAGCTGAACTTGCCGCCAGAACAGCAGCTAAGGAACTTATGAATAATGCCGATACGCAGGCAGAGAAAGTTATGCAGAAAACGCAGCAGCAAGCTGACCAGATTGTAGAAACTGCCCGTAAGCAGTCAGACAGAATTGTGCAACAGGCCAATGAAAAAGCAGACAGGATCAGGAGATAGCGACTGCTAGTATTTGAAAGTTTTCTCGCTCTTTAACTCATGCGCGTATAATTCTTTCCCTGAATAGTCGTAATAAGTAACTGTTAGTTTTCTCTCTTTTCTGGGCCCGTATATGGAGATTTGGACAAAATTCCGCTCCATGATGACCGATTCACGGATTCTCAGGGTGTTGTTTTGGTGTAAAGCATTGGTATTCGCACCACTGTTTAAGGGTGATGAACTGATATCCCATATAGTGGGTTTGCCTTCTTCCTTTAACACGGATATTTCTGAAAAATGAACGTCTCCGGTAAGGAAGATGATATTCGTCAGTTCATTTTTGTAAATGAAGTCGATAATTTTCTGCCGTTCCCCTTCAAATCCGTAATTTGAATACGACTCGTACACTTCTGACGTGCTGAGAAACTGACCACCCATCACAACGAATTTAAAGGTAGCTGTACTTGATATCAGGTTGTCAAACAACCACCGTAATTGTTTTTCGCCTAACTCGGTTTTGTTTTCAGCTTCCAGATGGTTCGGACTCCGGTATGTTCTGTTATCCAAGAGGAAAAAATCAGCATCGCCATAATTAAAATAGGCGATAGCTCCTTCGATATTACCCACACCGTACGATGGGTTGGCCCAAAACAATTCAAAGGCTTCAAGTGTTTTGTTCTTATTCCAGAAACTCCTGTCGCTGTCGTTGGTGCCGAAATCATGATCATCCAGAATGGCATAATGGTGCGTTGAAGCAAGAAATCGCTGCAACTGAGGAATAGACCTGTCGTGTGTATATCTGTGAACGATTCCCGTCCAGCTGTTCCAGTCCGGTTCCCTCAGGTACACATTGTCGCCGAGCCAGATCATAAAATCGGGCTTTTTATCAGCCATAGCGTCATAAATTTCATATTTGCCGCCATAAGGAGTACCTGGCCTGTCATATTTTGCTTCGTTGATGTAGGCGCCGCTACCCGATAGAAAAGTGAAGTCAGGTGGGTCAGTTCGCCATGCCCAGAGTTTTTGGGTAGAAAATGTTGTTGGGTATGGGAATTGTTGTCGTTCGCCGTTTATATAGATATCATATGCGTACCTGTTTCCAGGCTCTAAGGTGTCGGCGACCAGAACAGCAGTGTATGCTTTTTCCTTTTGCGTGTTCACGGTATTTGTATAAAATACCGAGTCGGGTTTACCAATTACCCAGTATCTGGCTTTAACTTCCGCCTGGTGTGTTGTCTGGAGCCAGATCGGTACTTCTTTCATTTCGCTGTAACCTGGCATGGGCCCTGCGTTGAGTAGGTTTTCCTGGGCTAATATTATCCTCGGTAGAAACAGGATAATTAAAATGATTGTTTTTTTCATGATGAAATTAGATTTTGAAATCAGAAATTAGAACTCCTTTGATTCATGATTTTCAGGGTACTGGTGAAAATGTCTGTCAACTCATTGGCCTCTTTTATGTGACTTTCCTGAATTTTATCCTTAATCCATTTTTTTGCTTCTTCACTGGCTCTTTTGGCCGCATGATAACTCGCTCCAACTGAGGTGCCACCTTTAAGTATTTGATAAGAAATAACCCTTGTTACATTATATTTAGGTAAAAGTTCAACAAGATCAATAGAGAACTTAAATGTTCTGCCTTTTAAATCATCTTTCTTCATGCAAAACAAAGTTTCTAATTTATAATCAGCATTTGTTGAACATTTTCCAATGCACCATCTGTTTGCGCAGGAGATAAGCCGAGAATTTCAGTCATTAAAACATATACATTCACGTTTTCGAAGGTCGGATGTACATATCCTTCCTTAAAGGCAGAACCTGCCGCATAAAAAATAGCGTGCATGTCTTTCAGATCGTTGTCGTAGCCATGGGTTCCGAGGCTATGCGGATCGTTCCACGACCAGTAAACACTCCATCCTTCGTTAGCAACAATCGTAATGTCGTGTGTTCGTATGTTATTCCCGTAATGCAGTCTGTCAGGTAATTCCTCATGTTTCCATACGCTGTAGTTTTGTTGCCCGGACACAAGTGCATCGTAAACTTCGTTCAGCATGCCGTCTTTTACTTTAATGTTGTAATTGGGATTGCCTCCATCCCAGTAAGCAAGATCTGCTGTATCTATAATCTGATCAAGAATGATGCGCTTATCCAACGAGATGGGGTTCATGCCGTGGTCGGAGGTAATGATAAAATTGATTTGATTATAAATGTCCAATTTTCTAAGCTTAGTAAAGAACAGGTTGAGGTAGTGGTCTAATTCTTCTACCTTGGCAACGGTTTCTGTACTTTCCGGCCCAAAGATATGCCCGCTTAGATCAGGCTCATGGTAGTACGCCATAATGAGATGGGGGCGATTTTGCTCAGGTAACGACAACCACTTAAATATAGAATTAATTCTCGAATCGAATGGCATGCTTTCGTCATAATAACTCCAGAATGAGGGCCTTGTTCCTTTAATTTCTGCTGTTGCGCCAACCCAAAAAAGGGTAGCGGCTTTCAGGTTTTGTTTTTCGGCGGTTACCCAAATAGGTTCTCCGCCATAAAATGAGCCGTTGGCAATTGACTCCCGGTCTCTTATCGAATAACTTTTTTCCAGGTCGGGTGCATAAAAACTATTGAGGACAATGCCGTGATGATCAGGATACAGCCCGGTAGCCAGCGTGTAGTGGTTGGGAAAAGTTTTAGTGGGGAACGAAGGTTTTAGCGATTCGGCTATTACACCTGCTTTTTTTAACGAGTCGAGGGTAGGTGTGGTTGCTGTTTTTGGGTAGTCCCACCGGAATCCGTCAAGCGACCATATGACCAGGTAAGGCTGACTATTTTTTTCCTTCTTTTTTTTGCAGCTGGGAAAAATAATGATCAAAACGAAAATTGCAATTATAAGTTTTTTCATGCCATCAAGTTAGAAATAAAAAAGCCTCCTGAGAAAGGAGGCTTTAAAATTAATACAAATTTTATTCTGATTAGAAGTTAACTTTCAAAGAAAAGTTATAATTACGTCCCCAAATCCAGAATCCTTTTTTGAAAGTGTGTTCATAAACGCCTTCGCTAACTTCAACACTCTTGTCTTCGGCTTCTGCCAATGCCGTGTTGTTGAAAACATTATAGGCGTTGATCTGTAACTGAGAATCGAGTCCACCTAAACGGAATCTCCATGCGGCCCTTCCATTAACAATGCCATAGCTGGGTAGTTTCCATGACTGAACTCTGTCGTTCGGGTCGTCTCTGTCTTCCAGTGTGTATTGAGCGTAAAGGTTAGCATAGTACAGATATTGTACGCCTAAATCAATACGTTTGGCGATTCTGAAGTTGGCATTCAGCCCAAGTTGTGTTTGAGGCTGATCAGGAACTTTCAGATCTTTCAGATAAAGTGTTCCTTCACCAATCTTCTCATGTGTCTGGTCGTCATACAGGTCGGCAACAGGGTCGTTGGCATACTTCCAGTCACCAACTGACAATAATCCGCCAATATTAACCCAACGATTGATGGTGTATTGTGCATCCAATTCGATCCCCATATGGGTTTCTTTGAGATCAGAAATGAAAGCATTAACGTACTGACCTGACTCTGCTCGGAAACCTGCCAATTGTGAGATGTTATCCCAGATAGTATAGTAACCATTCAAATTTAATCTGAATTTTTTCGCGATGAAACCATAGCCTAACTCAAAGGCATAGATCATTTCATTTTGCAGATCAGGGTTAACATCGTTCTGATAATTCAGGAAATGGAATCTGAAGAATGGTACACGCGAATAAGCACCGGCATTAAAGAAGATGTTATTCTTTTCATTGATATTATAGTTAGCGCCACCTTTAAAATTCCACCCAGAATTTGAAAGGGTTTCACTTTCAGTTGGATTTTCCTGAGCGTAGTCTTCAGTTACAACACCTTGCTGGTAGCTGTAATAGTCTATTCTTTTTGTCCACGTATTCGAAACTGTACCACCGAGGAAAGCCGCAAATTTACCGCTGGTATATTCCATTTGGGCAAACAATCCCGAATAGGTTACAATACCATCATTCCAGTAAGCAATTTTATCACCAACTGTTGTTTGTCCAAACTTGCGATCTGTCCAGTAATCTCCACCAACCAGGTCACGTACTTCACGGTAATGTTCACCAACATATCTACGTGTATCTATACCGGCAGTCAATTTCCATTTCTTTGTGAAATTGTACTTCAAACTTGAAATAATACCCGACCAGAAGTGGTTATTAACCGAATTACGTATAATATGCTTTGATTCTCCTGCCGGATAGACAGTGGTATCTCCATCAGAAATATTGTACATATTCTGGGAGTTTAAATCTGCCAACAAATCCCAGTCATATTGTCCACTTGCGTTTTGAGGTGGTTCATATTTCATATAATAACCATCCCCATCAGTTGTTGTCATATATTTGCCAATTCCCAAAGGACCTGATCCGCCACCGGTACCGAATGATACATAAGCTGAAGTAGCAAGGAATGCTTTTTCATTGATGGTATAATACCAGTTCATGGCGATTTGCGGTTTGTGGTAGTAATTCACCCTTTCATTCAGGAGTTCTCCACCTCTCCATCCCCAGTTTCTGGCGTATTTAGGACCATATGTCTCATACATTGTGGAGTCGAGCATGTAATATCCGTCTCGCTGACCATGCTGCTGTGGAGCTCCAATAACTGTTAAAACCAACTGGTTCTTTTTGCCAATGTCCTGGCTTACAGAAAGAAAATAGGACCATGCATCAACCCATGTAGCATCAATGTAGCCTTTTCCAAAAGTACGTGAACCGACAAATGATACAGCAGTTCCTGTTTTTAATTTTCCGGTGGATAACGACAGCATGGTTTTAAAACGACCATAATCTGTTGCAGAAACCATTAATGAACCACCTTTGTTGGCATCCGTTGTTTTGGTTACAATGTTAATCGTACCTCCTACTGAGTTGATGGCTAACTTAGATGCACCAAGACCACGCTGAATCTGAATCGTGCGTGTGGCATCACCTAGTCCGGCCCAGTTAGACCAATACACCCAACCGTTTTCCATGTCGTTAACCGGAATACCGTTGATCATAACAGCCACATTCCGCTGGTCGAATCCCCGGACATTGATACGTGAATCACCAAAGCCACCACCTGTTTTAGTAGCATAAACACTAGGTGTGTAATTCATGACTTCAGGGAACTCCTGACTTCCCAGGTTTTCCTCAATTGTTTGTGAAGAGATGGTGCTGACGGCAACCGGTGTTTCCCGGTCAACTGCTACGTTTGCCAACACATTTACTTCATCTAATCCAATTGCACTCGACTGCATGAGAATGGTTCCCAGATTATAGGTAGATCCATCCTTAACAGTTACTTCCTGAGATTGCTCGTCGTATCCAATATAAGAGAATACAACCATGTGTTCACCTTCAGGTGCAATGAGAAGGAAACTTCCGTCCAGGTTGGTTGTAACACCAATGGTTGTTCCTTTGATAAGAACGGTAGCTCCAATCAATGTTTCGTTGGTGTTGTTGTCCTGAACAACTCCTCTGATCAGTCCTTGTGCAAGTACAGTTGTGCTGAATAACACTAAGACAACCAGCAATGAGAGTAATTTAATTCGTTGCATAAGCATTAATTTTTGGTTTATAAATTTCGATGATTAAAATTGAAGGTAAATGTAAAAAATATGGTTTTTAATTGTGTTAATTAAACATTACCTTTTGTTAACAATATGGTTATTCAAAAGGGGCGTGTTGCATAAATGGGGCATATTCAGATAATTATATGTTAATAAATGTTAATAAGTTTTGAAGCGGGAATTGAGAGTAATTTAGACTTCTCTTAGCACAATAAAGTTTACAGTATTCTTTTTATTAAGCGAAGGTTGTGCGAATACTTGTTATCCTGCTTATTATATATTCCCTGATGGTCCAGATGGTCGATCCGTACCTTACCTGAAGCGTGAATTATCCTCTGGCCATCAAGTACAATACCCACATGAATGATCTCCCTGTCTTCGTTACCAAAAAAGGCCAGGTCACCGGGTTCAGCTTCGTGGTTAAAGTCGATCGTTTCGCCCAGTGCCACTTGTTGCGCAGCATCGCGGGGTAATTGATAACCACAAATGCTAAAAACGATCTGGGTTAAACCTGAACAGTCGATACCAAATGGAGAACGTCCACCCCAGAGATATGGCGTGTTCAGATATTTCATAGCGGTTACCGTGAGCTGTTTTTTCTCGGCATGCTCAGGAACCGGATGGTAAGTACCTTCCAGGGTGAATTTCTGCCCGTCCAGTTCAAACTTGCCGTTTTTTAGTCCCGGAAACTGGCTTCCCAAAACCAGATATGTGGAAGATTGATCGGTTTGTGAAGTGCATCTGCCCATTATTTCATTCAGAAAGAATTTTGGTGCAGATAACAAATGGTTGTAAGTTTCATCCGAAAGCTCATGTATTTGTTTTTTTCCGGCCCATCCTTCATAATTGTCATCAGTCCCTTCAATAAGAAACCAATCTTCAAATACATCTTTTATATGTACCAGTTCGCCAAATAACAGCTGATTGACCATTTCATTTCTATCGCCCGGAGATTTGCGTACCGGAACGATGGCTTGTAAACATATACCGTAATTCGTCATTATCTTATCTTAACTAAATCCTTTTATTACTTTTGTATGATAAACATACAATCGTATGAACATAATTCTGTCAAAATTACAACATAATTATTACGATATACTCAAAGTTTTATTATATGTGCTAGCTGTTACCGTTGTGGTTTGGATAAGCCCGCGCGCAAGCATGTTCAAATATGAATTTAACCTTGGGAAACCTTGGAGTCATAATGACCTGATTGCCCCGTTCGACTTTTCCATTTATAAAACAGATAAGCAAATAGCGGAAGAAAAACAGCAGGTGCTGAATAATTTCAGGCCTTATTTCAGGTATGATGATGGCGTGACAGTATCGGGGCGTCATTTGTTAATTGAGAACTTCGGTGAGCTGTGGCAGGTAAGCGACCTGGGGAAAAGTAATGATGATTCTGTAAGGTTACAATTGTTTCTGACCAGAATTTATGATGAAATACAGGAAAAAGGAATCATTCAATATCATGAATTACTCGAGGGTAAGGGGCCGGAATATCCGATTCGGATTATCCGTGGTAACGAAGTGTCGGATGCTCATCTGGGCATGTTTTACAATGTGCGCACAGCTAATGAGTATGCCTCCAGTAAGATTACAGAATTGAATGACCCGGATAGTTCGCTGATGAACCTGATCATAAACCAATCGCTGGTTCAGAATGTATTTTACGATGAAGCGAAAAGTAATGCTGAACGGGATGAGCTGCTGAGCCGGATTTCTATCAGGTCGGGCCTGATTCAAAAAGGGCAATTGCTCATATCAACAGGCGAGTTGGTTGACTCTGAAAAATATCAAATCCTGATGTCGCTGAAACGTGACTATGAACAGGATCTCGGTGGTTCGGAGTCGCAACTCTATATTATTATTGGCAATTCGTTACTGATCATTTTACTGTTTCTGATACAGTTTCTGTTTATCTATTTCTATTATAAGGACATCTTTGACTCGCTTAAGAAGACGGTACTCATCTTATTAAGCCAGGTAGGGCTGATTCTCATTACACACTATATCCTCAGGAATTATACCCAGTGGACATACATGATTCCGTTTACGATGCTGCCTGTTTTAATAGCTGTTTTTATAAATAAAAGAGTTGCTATCATAGTGCATTTGGTTACGGTAATGATCCTGGGATTTTATGCGCCCAATAGTTTTAATTTCTTCTATACTCAGTTTGCAGCAGGTTTGATCGCTGTTTTCTCCGTTGGGAACTTGTCAAAAAGGGTCGATCTGTTCAAAACATCGTTGTTTGTTTTCCTCACGTACATGGCAGTATATGTAAGCATGCTCTTTGCGCAGGAGGGGTCACTGGATAGTTTTTCCTACGAATTTATGGGATATCTGGCCGGTAGTTCCATTTTTATTTTGTTGGCATTTCCTGTTATATTTTTTTACGAGAAAATGTTCGGTATTATTACACACTTGACCTTATTAGAGCTTTCCAACACCAACAATCCATTATTGCGCGACCTTTCGGTAAAAGCACCGGGAACTTTCCAGCATTCGTTACAGGTTGGTAATTTAGCGGCAGAGGCCCTGTATGTTATTGGAGGAGATGCCCTGCTGGCCAGAACGGGTGCTTTATATCACGACATCGGAAAGATGAATAACCCGCTTTATTTTATAGAAAATCAGGCGTATGGCTACAACCCGCATGATGAACTTTCGTATGAAGACAGTGCGCGGATTATTATCGGCCATGTGATTGACGGCATTGAAATGGCACGTAAGGCCGGTTTGCCGGAACAGGTCATCGATTTTATCAGAACTCATCACGGAACCCGAAGGGTAGAATATTTCTATAAGCTCGAAAAAAAGCAAATGCAGGGGATGGAAGTGGATGAATCGGAATTCAGGTACCATGGGCCTGTTCCTTTTTCGCGTGAAACAGCGGTTGTCATGATGGCCGACTCTATCGAAGCTGCTTCGCGCAGTATAAAGAAGCCCGATGAGCAAAAGATCAACGACCTGGTGGAAAACATTGTTGGCTCATTAATGGAGAATAATCAGTTCCTGAATACGAACATTACCCTGCGCGAGATAAATACAGTGAAAAAAGTACTTAAAAAGAAGATTATGGATATCAATCATATTCGTATTGCTTATCCGGAGTAAAGGACTGTGATTAAAGGCTATAGGTTTTGCTTTTCTTATCGAATCTGATTTGTTCTTTAAAACTTGAATTTAATACCAGCTAGTACATTGATTCCCTGGCTTGGGTAGTTGTAATAGATTTCGTAATTATGGTTCAGCAGATTGGTTAACTTCAAAAATATTGCGAAGTTGTTTTTTAACTGATAATCAACGCCCAGGTTGATATCCACATAAGGATCAAGTGTTATTTCTGATGGCCATGACCATCGGGGATCAAATGCATATCGCTTACCCGAATAATACAATTCAGTCCAGATATTCACTTTCCCAATCAGATAGGACACCCCGAATTTTATTTCGGTAATAGGTTTGTGGTAGGGTTGGCTCAACGAATCAAGTGTGTATCCGTTATATCTGGCTCTGAGCCACGTTTTAAATTTGGTATCGTAGGTATAATTGATCTCACCACTAATGTACCAGACACTGCCCGCATCATACAGAACAGTAAATTTATTGACAGGCCCGTTGGGGGCTGCGTCAGGATAGAAATAAGTGTTGATATAAAAGTATTCATTATCGAATTTTGTCCATCCGCCTTCTACATTAAAACCAACCTTCTGGCCGATATTTCCTCTGATTCCGGCATATCCGATAAACTTATTATTCTTCCATTTTGTGTCAATTGTGGAATTAATGTATGGGTTTTCATCAGATAAATGGTAAAAACTATTTTTCTTCAGGCCACCATCAATTCCGGCATAAATGGTCAATCGATCCGGGATTAATTCGACTGTAGCATCCAGTTCCGGATAGAAATGAAGGCTCCCTGCTGTTGTGTTCAGGTAACTGAAACTTAATCCTAATCTGAAATTAACAATACCGTATCGGGCCTTGAAATAAGGTGTAAGATTAACATGAAGATCACTTGAAGTGACTAGGCTGTCGCTGTTGTTGAAATATGTAACATTCCCTTTAAGACCCAGGTACTGATAGTTTAGTGCTTTGGTAACATCAAACGATTTATAGAGGTCAAACGGCACATCGGCATTTGCTTCGGAGGTTTTGTAATTGTCGAAATAGTAATAGCCTGAAAAGTTGATGGAGTGGAATAGCTTTTTGTTGTTTTTATAATTACTTCTGATACCGATACTCGCCCGCATCAGGTTGAACATTTGCTTTAGGTTGCTGTCGTTAGGATCGATATCTTGATACTCATTTTGAACAAACCCGTAAAACCGGTTTGTATTCAGTTTATACCGAAGCCCGGTACTAACTATATGTTTTCCGGAAAACTTTTCATAATGAAGCTGTGCACTTGTGTTGGTGTATGGGTTCGTGTACTCAGGGATATTTCGGAATGCCGATAAATGATAAATCTGTGTAGTAAAACGGTAACCGTTTCTTTTACCTCCCGAGTGAAGGAAGTTTACATAGGGGCTGAACAGGCTTCCAACGCCAGCCACCAGCAAGTTTTTATATGCTTTTTGTCTTTTATCCACATTAATATTCGCAGGAGTAATTGGCTCCAGAGTAATTTGGGTATCAGTTTGTTTGTCCAGGTAATTGAATTCAAATTCGGGATGTTGTATCGAAACCTGTCCGACCTGCGGTTGCTGGTTAATTTTAAATGCATCGTTGATGGACGGGTCAATGGAACCGATGATGGTTACTTGTTCGTTGTGGTTTTTATCTTCCTGGCCGAACAACAAGCTCGCGGGAACCAGCATTGTCAGTGAAACAAGAAGAAAACCATGTATTTTATGTGTTATTTGTATCATTTGCTCCTGTGTTTTCTAACGATTATTCGTTCTGTGATTTTAGCCGGTTCAGTTTTTCCTGTGCTACCAGTTTCAGGTCATCTCCTTCAAAATTATCGATGATACTTTGTAGTGTCTGTTCAGCCTGGAAAGTGTTTCCGCGTTGCACATAAATATCGGCAAGAAGGATAAACCCTTTGGCAGCCCAGTACGGATAATCGCTATAGTTTTCCGATAATTCGTAGATCATTGTTTCTGACTGGTCGGGCTGACCTTTTCTGAACATGCTGAGGCAAAGCTCATATTTGGCTTCGGCGCCCATCTCATCAGCACTAAGCCGTTCTACCTGCTCGAATGCTTCAGTAGCTTTCTCCGAATTGCCCATGTTCTGATACGATTTTGCCGATATGTAACGGGCATAGGTAAGTTGGTTGTTATCGGCAGACCCCGACTCAATGAGTAGTTGTGCATAGGCCAATGCATTTCGGTAATCATCGGTGTAATAGGAGCAGCGCATGGTGCCGTCCAACGCTTCCACAAGCATTCCTTTGTCTTCAGCAAGGTCTGCCAGGTGCTGGTAGTGTTTTTTTGCCAACTCATATTCTTCCCTGTTGTATTCAATACGGGCAGCTTTAAGCAGGGCGCTGACTGTGTATGGATTATCCGGAAAGTCAATTATTTCCAGATTGTATTTCAATGCCTTGTCTTTATCACCCAGTTTCGCATAGCAATCGGACAGGTAGTAAAATGATTTCAGTACAAAGCCTCCTTGTGGAAATTGCTGCAGATAATTTTCAAGTTTCGAAATGGCCTCACGACAGTTGCCATTCATGTACCGATTTTCACCGGTTGTGAATATAAGTGAATCCTGTTCTCCCGTTGAGACCTGTACAAAATCGAGTTTATTTGCGTAGGCAAAATATTCATCAATAGCACCTTTGTCCATGTATATACTTTGCAGGGTGCTCAGCGCTTCTTTGGCCTCGGTAGAAGCGGGATATTTATTAATCACCTGCTTCAGTGCACTGATGGCTTTATCGTTCTGGTTGTTGTTGTAATAGATAAATCCGAGTTTCAGAAGCGATTTTTTAGCCAGGTTGCTTTTTGGTTTTTCTTTCACCAGTTTATCGAAATACACGATGGCATGTCTCGGGTCATTCTGGATCAGATAAGTGGAGGCAATTTCGTACAAAGCATCATCGTAGAGGTAAGATTTTTTATAACGTTGAGAAAGTGTTGTCAGTGAGCTGATCTTACTGTTAAAGTTCCCTCTGGCTCCGTAACAGAAGGCTCTCTGGTAAAGAGCGTAATCGGTATCCTTTGCATTGTTCCGAATTACACGGTCGTATAAAGCGGAAGCTTCATCAAACTTTTTCAGGATGAAATACGAATCGGCCAGCCTAAGAGTAGCATCGGATACAAGTTCTTTCTTTGACGTGGCTGTTTGCAGAAACTTCTTAAAATAGGTAATGGACTGCCCGTAATTATTTTGGTTGAAATAGGTGTACGCAAGGTTGTATAAGGCGGCGTTATACAAATCGGAATCAGAAGCGCCGGGAGCGGAAATAAATGTTTTGTAAAGTCTTGCAGCCCCTGCATAGTCTTTGGCCCGGTATAGACCTTCCGCTTTCCAGAACAGTGCCTTTAATTTTACTTCAGAATCAGCTGTGTATTTTATGACTTTGTCGAAGTTGATCATGGCCTGCTCATAATTTCCTTTGTTAAATTCGTTGACGGCACTGGTAAAAGCAATTTCCTGATAAATGGCCTGCAGTTCCGGATTCATTTGTCCCGATTGCTCTAACGAAGCAAGCGCTGCTTCGTAGTTGCTTGAGGCAAGGTATAATTGCCCCAGCAATTCGTAGGCGTTACTGAGTTTTTCCGAACTATTATTTCTTTCAATGTATTCTTTAACAATGGCCACGGGATCGTTATACAAATCACCGCCAAGTTCAATCGTAAGTTTCACGTAATTGTATAAAGCGTCAGCAGTAATTTCAGTATTCGTTTCCTCGCGGTAAGCTTTTATAAAAGCATTTTGAGCAAACTTCTTCTGACCTGTATGTAGATAACAAAATCCCAGGTTGTACCAGGCATTTTGCGTATTGTCACTTTGGGCTTCGCTGGCTTTCTGAAAATTGGCAATAGCCGCGTTGTATTGTTTGTTCCTGAATTTGGTGTAGCCGATACGGTAATGTTCATCGGGGCTTAGGTTTTTAGCTCCCATTCGTTCATAGTCCTCAAAATAGCTGAGGGCGTTTTCGTAATCGCCCAGTTCATAATAAGCATTGGCGATCAGGCGGTTTACTTCTCCTTTAATTTTACGGTCGGCTTTTTTGAGGTATGACGATCCTTCGGAGATTACCTGCTCGTAATTCCCTCTTTCATAGTAAATATGCAGGATGTAATAAGGCACATATTTATTGAATTTTTTATTGTTTTCTATTGCTTTGAAACTTTGAAGCGCCTCGTCATAATTACCTTTCTGATACTGGATGTGTCCGTAATAGAAATTGGCTGCAGGCCCGTAGTTGCTTTTCGAGTCGAGTATTTGGGAGAAAGAAGCTGCTGCTTCATCAAACTTGTTCAGACTTAACTCGCTGTATCCTTTTTTGTAATAATATTCTGCCTGCTGTTC
>Ga0209013_10001673_pt1 | contig 20369 bp, 19 predicted proteins | sample Cruoilmetagenom2_FD_187291 | JGI IMG/M metagenome (GOLD analysis project Ga0209013, IMG submission 187291) | Oil polluted marine microbial communities from Coal Oil Point, Santa Barbara, California, USA - Sample 2 (SPAdes) (version 2) | ecosystem: Environmental > Aquatic > Marine > Oil seeps ...
GCACTTTTTGCAAGCGTAAGCTGCAACTGGTTCGGTTGCTTTAACCAATGTCGAATTACATAGAGCACATTTATAAAATGGTTGAAAAAGCATAATTTCATCATATTCAATTTTTACAGCAAAGGGATTGTGCAGTGTCTGGCATTGCGGGCAGGCATAGGGAGCAAATCCATATTCAGCATTATCAATGTTATGTTTTTTTATAATAGAGCGGGTTTGAATCTGGGTTTTTCCCTGAAGTTGTTCCACGGCTTTTTCAATACTATCTATATTATCATCGTGACCAACTTTAAAATGTTCGACCGCATGACAATGCTGGCATTCAATTTGTAATGATTGCTCTGACAAAATGCTCTCCTTGTTTTCGGTAAATTTTAACTCAGATGAAGTAGATAAGCTAAATCATCAGGAAAAAGTCTGGTCAATTTACTTAGTAAAGCAGGAAAAAGCCTCTATACTGAAGAGAAACTTGTTAATCTTGAGGCCTGCTTTGTCAGAACTTGATCATTTTTATGTTCCCACGTTAACTTCCGTATGGAATGTAATGAACAATTTTGGTTTTGATCCAGAACCTATTTTTGAAAATTTTGGCTTACATGAAGAAGATCTGCAGGATAGTAGTAAACGTTGCCATGCCTATATTGAAATTGCCCTCTGGCATCATGCGCAGAATATTATTAAAGAACCCTGTCTGGGTTTAAATGTTGGCCGTGATACCTGGCATCCCTCACAAATGGGGACATTGGGTTATGCCTGGCTGGCCAGTTCAACTCTGGAAAGAGCCTTTCATCGTCTCAGTCGTTTTCAGCATATTGTAACCAATGCTTATGAAGTTGAAATTAAAAAAAATGACAAATTATGCTCAGTCTTAATACAGTATTCTCCTCATAACCCGGCCTTTCAGGCGCGTTCAGAATCTATTATTTCAACACTGCTCTGTATGTGCCGGATGAATTTTGGTTTTGCGCTCACTATCCAGTCTGTTTCCTTTGTACATTCTGCGCCGGATGATATTGATAAGTATCTTGATGTGTTTGGCTGCCTGCCGGAATTTGATGCGCCTTTTGACAGCATCACATTCGCCATGGAAGATGTGACTAAAAAACTGCCCTCAGCTAATCATATTTTTGCCGAAATGATGGATAAATCCATTATTAACACTTTAAATCAAATGGAAAAAGGTAATCTAGTTACTCAGGTCAAGCTAAAGATCATTGAACAATTGTCTTGCGGTAAGGTGACTGAAGAAGATATAGCCTCTCATCTTAATATGAGCAAACGCAAATTGCAGTTAAAACTGTCTCAAGAGGGTGTGCATTTTAAAAGTATACTGGATGATATCAGGGCAGATATGGCGAAGGAATATCTGGGTGATAATAGTCATTGTCTGAGTGAAATTGCGTTTTTATTAGGTTTTTCGGAAGTCAGCTCTTTTTCCAGAGCGTTTAAACGTTGGATTGGGATTTCACCGGGTCAGTATCAAAAGTCAGGGGTAAATCAAAATCGCACATAGTGAAATAATACCACATTTCATTATGCTCAGGTGAGCTGTTGCGACTTCTCTTATTCTCCCCCCCAATTGAGTGTGTACTAGCTTTTCTTATTATTATTTTCGTTCTTTTTCTTCTTGATGTTCAATAGTATAGGTGTAATGCTGATAATATGCTTGACACTTTGCGCATAAAATATGACATTTTGTGCATAAAATAGAGTTTAATCAGAAATTTTTTCCCAGGTATCGTTGGAAAACTTTTTAGTTGCATCCCAGGCTTCGCCTGAACCCTCTTTAGTTGCTTCCCATGCTTCGCTTGATCCCTCTTTAGTTGCTTCCCATGCATCACTTGAAGTTGATTTGGTTGCGCTCCAGGCTTTACCTGAGGTTGATTTTATACTCTGTCCTACTTCACTCCAGGAGCTATCCTCTTCCTGTTTATTCTGAGTTTCCTCTGCAACGACCGACTGGATAGCAGATATCATAAATAAAAAGGCGACTATAAGATAAAATTTCATGTTTTTTCCCTGATAAAGGTGTTATTTAATAATATGAATATCTTCAGCCTGTGGTCCCTTATCACCTTCGGTGACAATAAATTCAACCGCCTGACCTTCATAAAGAGAACGATAGCCACTGCCCTTAATGGAACGGAAATGAACGAAAATATCTTCGCCCATTGAGCGGGTTATAAAACCATAGCCTTTATTCGTATCAAACCACTTTACCGTACCACTTTCGCGGCCGTCTTTAGGTTTTGCTCGGGATGAGGGTTTTGCTGTTTTGCTGCGAGCAGGCCGGGGAGCTGTTTTAATGCTGAGTGATATAAGCAGGATAATTGCTGCTAAAAAGCCACTGACTAAATAAGAGGCTAACTCACCTAAAGGTGCAGCTTTGCCGATAAACAGGGTAATAATGGCGGCAGAAATGCCTGAAACGCATAAAAGAATTAGATTTTTAATATTAAACATATAGAAAACTCATAAATATCAGTAAATAAATGGAAAGAAGTATAACTCGTCGCTTAATTTACCAATTATAAAGTTTTTGTCAAATTTTTTTACAAGATTCCAACGACTTGAGGCATTTATGTGACAGAACTCGTTAAATAAAACCCTGTCTCCTGTTATTTAAGGCCTTATTTTTTATATGCCTAGGGTAACACCGACTCATTGCTAAACAGAGAAGCGATAGATTCTCTTTCTCGAACCAGATAATGCTGTTCGCCATCAACCATGACTTCTGCTGCTCGAGGTCGGGAATTGTAGTTGGAACTCATAGTAAAGCCATAGGCGCCGCAGGAACGAATAGCGAGTAGATCATCGGCTTTTATAGACAGTAAACGGTCTTTACCCAGAAAATCTCCGGTTTCACAAATTGGACCCACCAGATCATAAATCCGTTCATCAACTTCCTGCTCTGAATGGGCGTCGTCGTCAACAGGAGTAATGACCGGAATAATTTCCTGCCAGGCCTGATAAAGTGTCGGGCGCATGAGATCGTTCATTGCGGCATCAACAATGGCAAAGTTCTTAGCTTCTTCATCGCTATCATTATGCTTGAGAAACTCAACCTGAGTGACCAGAATACCGGCATTTCCGGCAATAGCGCGGCCGGGTTCTAGTATGATTTTTAGTAATCGTCCCGCCATAGCGTCTTTGATAGCCTGGGCATATTGTTCTGGGGAGGGCGGTGTTTCATTATGGTATGGAATACCCAGTCCGCCGCCCAAATCAATATGCTGCAGTTTGATATCATCTTTGCGTAAGTCATCCACCAATGCCAGAACACGCTTGAGTGCGTCGATAAAAGGGGCAATTTCTAACAATTGAGAGCCAATATGGCAATCCACGCCGACAATTTTCAGATTTTCCAGATTATCAATGTGCTGATAAACTGTTCGGGCATTTTCAATCGGAATACCAAATTTGTTAGATTTGAGACCGGTTGAAATATAAGGGTGAGTTTTGGCATCCACATCCGGGTTGACGCGTACAGAGACAGGAGCAATAACGCCCATTTCAGCAGCGATATCATTAAGGCGTTCAATTTCCGGGACTGATTCAAGGTTGAAACAATGAATGCCGACTTCCAGTGCACGCTGCAGCTCATCCCGACGTTTACCTACACCGGAAAAAACAATTTTATCCGGTGCGCCGCCAGCAGCGAGCACCCGCTCCAGTTCACCCAGAGAAACAATATCAAAACCACTGCCGAGTCGAGCCAGAAGGTTTAATACGCCCAGATTGGAATTTGCTTTTACAGCATAGCAAATCAAGTGCTCATGCTTGTCGAGGGCATCATCAAAAGCATGCCAATGGCGCTCAAAAGTGGCACGTGAATAGATATAAAGTGGTGTACCATAACGGATTGCCAACTTGGAAACATCATTGTCTTCGGCCATCAGGCGGCCATCCCGGTAATTAAAATAATCCATAAATTGTCAACTTATCGGCTTTGTTCCAGTGAAGCTTTCTCTTTTGGTAAATACAGAGAACCTTTTTGTCCGCAGGCAGTGATCATACTGCCGATACCAAAAATCGTAATAATCAGATAAAGCGCAAGCTCCGCTCTGCACCATTTCATAGTTTCACCCATCAAGTTAATTTATAATTATATAAAATACGCTATTATAACTTAAAAGAGCCATAAGGGAATTTGCAATTATTAAAGCGCGGAACAAGCATCGTTCCCATGCTCTGCATGGGAACCAGAGTGAATCAAATACAATATGAAAATTAAGTCCTATATTTTTCGCTGGGTCACTCTGGTGACGCTGCTGCCTGCCACTGCTTTAGGTTTGTTTGCCAGCTATTATGTGCAAAACCTTTATCATGAAGATGCAGCGGAAGATATTCAGCGCAGTCTGGAAAATATCTCCGCTGAAATGACCCGTAGCTTACAGGCGGATCAGAATCTCATTCTAAAATTACCTGAATCTAAAGCCATAAAACAGTATTTACCTGTTCTGGCAGCAGCTAAAGCCGGTAAAAGACATATTGATTATGCCTCAAAAACTTATATTCTAAGCCAATTTCTACAACAATATCAATCAGTTATTTATAGTTTTGATACTTTCAGGATTATGGATGTTCGTGGTAATACACTGCTTAAGGTACGTTCCGGTAGTGAAAGTATTACCCGTTATGAAAGCTTTGAACCCTATGAGATTATGGATAAGGAAATTTTTCTGCCGGAACAGAAAAAACTCTTATCTGATCTGCCGTCAAGAAGTGTCAGCTTTATTGAACTGCCGCAAACTCGTGATGAAATGGGGCAGGAAAATAATCTGGTGATCCCTGATGGTGTGGTGCCTCTGTCTTATAATGGTAATCGAGTCGGTTATTTAGCTGTCACCATCAGAGGCGGTAATATCGATCAATTGCTGGAATTGGCTGCTCGTCAGTATAAAGGCAAGTTATTGATTGCCGAAATTGATGAGGAAAACAAAGTGAGAAACGGTCAGATCCTTTATGATGATAAGAATCTATTACGTTTTGCACAGTTAAAATCCACCATTGAAAAAATTCAGGATCGGGACAATGGTTTGATATGGGATGCTTTTCTGCAGCAATCCTATGGCTCAGTGGCTAATATCAGTGAAAATACGCATTATTATTATATTGAATATTTTCCTTATCCGGATTCATTGATCTCCTGGCTTATTGTCAGTGAAGTAGCTGATAAAGCTTTTACTTCACCCTTTGAACGCATTCGTACCGGAATTTGGGTTTTGGCAGGCCTGGCGGCATTCAGTAGTCTGTTTCTGGCACATTTTGCCTCACGCGCCATTTCAACACCGATTTTGCATCTGGCAGAGAATTTGAAAAGTTATGCCGATGAAAAAAAAGCACTGGCCATAAAAAGTGATATTGATGAAATACAGGAATCATCAGAATCCTTTACCTATATGGCACAAAAGCTGGAACAGGAGCAGCAGGAACTTATTAAAGCGGAAGACAGGCTGATACAAAGTGCAAAACTGGCCAGTCTGGGACAAATGGCTGCCGGTATTGGTCATGAAATCAATAATCCCCTGAATAATATTCGTTCACTATCCCGGTTGATACGCAGGGATCTTGAAAAAACTTCTGCTACAGAAAATATTTCAGAGGTAAATATTAAGGCTATACTTGATGATATTAAATCACTGGATGAGGAAGTGATCAGGGCATCTGATATTGTCCAGGGGGTGTTGAGTTTTGCCCGGCAAACACCGGATAAAGAATTTGCCCGGATCAATATAGTAGAGTTGCTGAAAACGCTTGAAGGACTGGTTAAACAGGAAGCAATGCGAGCCAGAGTATCGCTGGTCGGCATTGACCGCATACAAATGCATGATAGTGTCATGATTATGGGTGATCAGGGTAAATTGCAGCAGGCACTGGTCAATGTTCTGCTCAATGCGATTCAAGCCAGTTCACAGCTTAGTGATGGCGGTAGAGCGGCTGATAAGCAAAAAACGAAGCAGATAGAATTATCTTTGCAGGTTGAAAAGCAGAATATGATTTTATCGATTCGTGATCATGGAACGGGTATTGATGAATCTGTGAGCGATCAAATTTTTGATCCTTTTTTTACCACCAAAGAAGTTGGTCAGGGTACCGGTCTGGGCTTATCAATTTCATTGGCTATTATTCAAAACCATAAGGGTCAGTTGAGTCTGGAGAATGCATCAGGTGGCGGCGTTATGGTAAAAATTACATTGCCGGTTTGTGTATAAAAATTTTATGACGAAGAGCATGAAACAAAAATTAATAATTATTGATGATGAGCCTAAAGCAGGTCTGTTAATGGAACGCTATCTTGATGATACTTATGATTGTCAGATTTTTCAGGATCCTGTTGCAGCACTGGAGTATTTCTCCACAGAGAGCGCTGACCTGGTCATTACGGATATGCAGATGCCGCATCTCACCGGCGCTGAAGTTCTGGCAAAAATACGCGAAGAAAATAAACAGATTCCTGTTATTGTCATCACCGCCTATTCAAATGTGGATAATGCCATTGAAGCCTTGCGTCTGGGGGCAACTGATTTTGTTAAAAAACCATTTGATATTGAAGAGCTGAAAATTATTATCAGTAAAGCCCTGAATGTTTCTTTACTCAAAGCAGAAAATTTCCGATTAAAAGAACAGCTGAAGAAACAGGAAGCTCAGGACGAACGTTATAAGATGATAGGCAGCGGCAGCAATATGCAAAAGGTGTATGATGTGATCGATAAGATTGCAGATATCCGCTGTAATGTGATTATTGAGGGTGAATCGGGAACAGGAAAAGAGCTGGTGGCACGTGCCATTCATTTTCAAAGTCAGTCCGCAGATAAACCCTTTATCGTTATTGATTGTGGTGCACTCACAGACAGCCTGCTGCAAAGTGAATTGTTCGGCTATGAAAAAGGGGCTTTTACCGGTGCCAATAAGCAGAAAAAAGGTTTATTGGAAACAGCTTCAGGCGGTACATTGTTTTTGGATGAAATCTGTAATATTTCGGACAATATGCAGACCAAATTACTGCGTGTAGTTCAAGAACAGCAGATTATTCGTGTCGGCGGTCTGGAGGCTATTGATATTGATGTCCGTTTTGTTGTGGCCACCAATCAGCCCATGGATAAGATGGTACAGGAAGGTAAGTTCCGGCATGATTTATATCACCGTCTGAATGTCATTAATATTCAGGTGCCGCCATTACGTTCACGTCTGGAAGATTTATCTTTACTGACTGAGGCTTTGATTAAACGTTTTGCAAAAAAATATCAACGTAACATCAGCGATTTTGATATGGAATCGCAGCAACTGCTCAGGCAATATCACTGGCCCGGTAACGTGCGAGAATTAAGTAATATCATTGAACGAACGGTGGCACTATCAGATAACGAAACCCTTCACCTGGATGAAATACCCTCATCGGTTGAAGCGCCAGGGCAGATTAATGCCGCTCAGATTGATAAAGATCAGCCGACACTGGCTGAACTGGAAAAACGTTATATACTTAAGCTGCTGGAGACCCATGATAATAACAGGGAAAAAACAGCAACGATACTGGGTGTGAACAAATCCACTCTCTGGCGTAAATTAAAAGAATATGGTAGTTGAACTTGATTAGAATAGCGCATGGAAACTATTTGTGAAGCTCGATCCTTTTCACATTTATAGCTCTCAGGTTTCAAACCTGACACCCAAGCAAATGGAAATTGCGGCCCATCGTATTGCCTGTAATTTTGGTTCACGTGCAGAATACTCTCCACTCTCCTACATTGCACTGATGATCATTATGACCATCGGCACAGAACAGGCAATGACGTTTTTTCTACACTATTGGCCCCTGGAGTTAGCGCTGAGTGTCATCTCTGTCTGGCGTTTTGTGATAACAAAAAAACTGGCTCGGAGTGATGAACAACATTATTCTCCCTATCTGCAAACCTACTATGTGCTCAGTTTATTGACGGGATTATTGTGGGGTGTGATCAATGCCATGATGATCTGGTTTGACCAGATGGGTAATTTCAGTTATCTGGTTCTGTCTCTGACGATAGCAACGACAGGGGGTTCCATTGGCACTATGGCTTCATACTTCAGAGTGGGTTGTCAATATATTCTGCTGAAATGGCTGCCGATATTGCTGGTGTTATCAATGCTTGCTTTATCGGGAATATCTAATGCATTCTGGGTGGGGTTTATGGTGCTCATTATGCTCACTTTTTTTTATTTTCAATCAAGACGTATCGCCATTGATTATCAAGTTGGATTATTACAACAAATACAATTGGAAAGCCGGGGTGATGAACTGACACTGGCATTAAAAACCATTGAACAACAGCAAAATGAAGTCATGCAGCATAGAGATCATTTGCAGGAACTAGTTGATGAGCAAACGGAGGATTTAATTTTAGCCAAAGAGAAGGCGGAACAGGCGGATAAATCAAAAAGTGAATTTCTGGCGAATATGTCTCATGAACTCAGGACCCCCTTGCATTCAATTTTGAGTTTCAGTCATTTTGGTTTGACTCGCCTGGGTAAGGTTGATGAAGAGAAAATTCGTGACTACCTGGAAAAGATTAATTATTCAGGTGAAATTCAGTTGAGTCTGGTCAATAACCTGCTGGACTTGTCTCGGCTGGAATCTAAAAAGGATGAGTTGAATTTAAACCAGCATAACTTACTTGATCTTCTGCATAGTGTCATGAGTGAGCTGAGCAGTCTTTATGAACAAAAACAGCTGGCCCTGCTGGTTGATGATCCAATGGCAATTGTATATGTCAATGTGGATGGAGATAAAATCAAGCAGTTACTGAGAAACTTATTGGGTAATGCGATTAAATTTGCACCCGAAAAATCACAGATACATATTCGGGTTTTTCAAACCAGCGGTGTTGTCAGACTGGAAATTGAAGATCAGGGACCCGGTGTACCTGAGGAAGATAAAGAAGCCATCTTTGATAAATTCAACCAATCCAGTCGAACTCGAAATGGTTCGGGAGGTACTGGCCTGGGTCTGGCCATCTGCAGCCAGATTATGCGCCTGCACAAAGGTGATATCTGGGTTGAAGATGCCGCAAACTGTAAAGAAAGCTCAAATCAAAAAACAGGTTCAGTTTTTATTGTCGTATTTCCCTGCCAATAATAAGGGATTGCAATTTGCGTTTACCGTTTTGCAATCTGCCCACAAATTTTTCCTCCAGGTTTTTTTAGTTAAGCATAAGAGAATGTAACCATATGAATTTAAAAGAATGTCTATAGTTGGTACAGTAAGTGCAAGTTAGTTACTAAATTAGTTACTAAATAAGATGTAACTTATTATTTAACAAATAACCTATAACCAAGAAACGAAGGAAGAAATGATGCAACGTAGATATTTCCTGAAAAACACAATGGCAACTGGTGTTGCTGTGATGGCTGCTTCAAGTGGTCTGTTAGTTTCCGGCAAAGTTCTGGCTGCCTGGAATAAAGCTGCTTTTGACGCCAAAGATGTACAATCTGCAATGAAAGGTGCAGTTGGTACTGACGCGACTGAAGCAAGTGACAAAATTAATATCAAAGCACCTGATATTGCAGAAAACGGTGCAGTAGTTCCTGTTACCATCAGTTCAACACTGAGTGATGTTAAATCAATTACCATTATTTCAGAAAAAAATGGTACTCCATTAATTGCCAAGTTTAATCTGTCTGGTAAAGCGGAAGCATTTGTTTCAACTCGTATCAAAATGGGTAAGACTTCTAATGTGATTGCAGTTTGTGAGTCTGGTGGCAAATTCTATAGTGCCAGAAAAGAAGTTAAAGTGACTATCGGTGGTTGTGGCGGTTAATCGTCAGCTGCAAATTTAGTTAAACGTACTTTTTAATACGACATACAATACGAACAGGTGAAAAAAATGGCTAAGAGCTCAATTAAAGTTCGCGCAAAAGCGAAAAATGGTGTGGTTACAGTTAAAGCACTGATCAGTCACAAGATGGAAACGGGTTTACGTAAAGACAAGAAAACCGGTAAAGTGATTCCTGCTCATTTCATTGAAGCAGTAGATTGCGAGCATAATGGTGCTGCGGTTCTAAATGCAGAATGGGGTGTTGCAATTTCTAAAAACCCTTATCTTTCATTTAAATTCGGTGGCGGTGCATCCGGTGATAAAGTGAAATTAACCTGGAAAGATAATACAGGTAAAACTGATACACTGGAAACTAAAGTCAAGTAAAGACCGCTTCGGTACACTGACTTGGTAATGTGAAGGGCATAGCAGGGTAAAACCTGTTATGCCCTTTTTTTTGCCGGGGATGGTTTTATGAGCTTAAGTATTTTAAAATATTTTATTGTTCACCCTTGCTACTAAGGGCTAATTACCTGGGACTAAGTACTAATGACTGAAACAGAATTTAATCAATTGATTGATGATGTGTTGATGCAGATTGAAGATGCGCTGGATGAACTGGACATTGATATTGATTATGAATCAGCGGGGGGCATTCTAACCATTGTGATGGAAAACAAATCACAGATCATTATTAACCGACAAATTTCTGCCATGCAGTTATGGCTGGCAGCGAGATCAGGTGGTTTCCACTTTGATTATAATGAAACCAGCGGCTGGCAGGATGATCGCAGCGGGGAGCTTTTCAAGGATGCCTTAAATCGCTGTCTGACAGAGCAGTCCGATGAAAAAATTGTTCTGGATTTTGACTAACTTAGCTTCCCCCTTCTTTAGAAGGGGGATTGAGGGGGTTGCAAAGCAGTAACTTAAACCCCCACGGTCCCCCTTTTTAAAAGGGGGAAGAGTAAAGCTAACTAACCTGCAATTCTCGCCCGGGCACGTTTTGCTGCTGCCCTGACCTGTTGCGGTGCAGTGCCGCCTAAATGATTGCGGGCTGAAACTGAGCCTTCCAGAGTTAATACATCAAATACATCAGACTGAATCTGATCAGAAAATTGCTGTAACTCCTGTAAAGAGAGCTCGGCCAGATCGCGCTTTGTGTCGACCCCCAAACGAACTGCTTTACCAACTACTTCATGAGCATCACGAAAGGCTACGCCGGCACGTACCAGATAGTCAGCTAAATCAGTGGCAGTAGAAAAGCCCCGAATAGCAGCCTCACGCATGGTTTCCTTATTGACTGAAACATGCTGCATCATATCAGCATAGACTTTGAGACTGCCCTTGAGGGTATCAATGGTGTCAAATAAAGGTTCTTTGTCTTCCTGATTATCCTTATTATAGGCAAGAGGCTGTCCCTTCATCAGGGTGAGCAGGCTGATTAAATGACCATTAACGCGCCCTGTTTTACCGCGTACCAATTCCGGTACATCCGGATTCTTCTTCTGAGGCATAATGGATGAACCGGTACAGAAGCTATCACTGAGTTCCACAAAATTAAACTGTGCTGATGCCCAGAGAACTAATTCTTCAGAAAACCGGGACAGATGAGTCATTAATAATGCGGCATCTGCGGTGAACTCAATAGCAAAATCACGATCACTGACGGCATCCAGTGAGTTTTCACACACAGCGTCAAAACCCAGTTCACGAGCAGTGAATTCACGGTCGATAGGATAGGTTGTTCCTGCCAGAGCGGCGGCACCCAGCGGCATGATATTGACACGCTTGAGACAATCCAGAAAACGACCGCGGTCACGTTCCAGATTTTCAAACCAGGCCAGCATATGGTGACCAAATGTCACGGGCTGTGCCGTTTGCAGATGGGTAAATCCAGGCATAATAGTATCAGATTCCCGTTCTGCCAAATCAATTAATGCTGTTTGCAGACGCTGTAATTCTTTAACAATCTGTTTGATTTCATCCCGTAAATAAAGCCGAATATCCGTTGCCACCTGATCATTTCTGGAGCGTCCGGTATGCAGTTTTTTACCGGTAATACCAATTAAATCCGTCAGTGCCGCTTCGATGTTCATATGTACATCTTCAAGCTTGATTGACCATTGAAACTCTCCGGACTCTATTTTTTTCTTAATTTGTCCCAGACCGCCTATAATTGTGTCGCGTTCTTCATTTGTGAGTACATCGACATGAGCCAGCATTTTGGCGTGGGCAATGGAACCGGCAATATCCTGCTGATACATGCGCTGATCAAAACTGACTGAAGCGGTAAATGCTTCAACAAAGGCATCGGTTGGTTCAGTGAAACGGCCATTCCAGGGTTTTTCAGCTTGTTTGGTTTGCTTTGAGGTCTTTGCAGTATCAGACATAGTCATTAATTCATCATTTAAATGTAAAAAGGAATTGTAAAAGAAGCGTATTATAAACCGAAACCTGAAAATTATCAGCCAATCTCAAATTCAGGTTACTTTTCACAGATTTTTACCTGCAAATGTACTAAGATTTCACATAAATCATTAAATGATAACAACTAAAAAGTAGCAAATTGAATAACTATCCCCGGTCTGATTTAGTCGATAAAAGCGAAATGAGTTCTTTGTTTCTGCCCGATTTTTGTGCCCTGAGAATGGTATTTGCCGTGGTAATTATCGGTGAATTACTGGCCTTTGTTCTGACCCTGGCTCCTCTGCGGCTGGATCAGCAAAGCTGGAATGATCTGGCTCTGATTTCTCTGTTTATTCAATGGAATGGCTTATTAGGCAGTAGTGTTTTATGTCTGTTACGCCCTGTTTTAAAAAAATACAGCAATCAATCGGCAGCCATTTCCAGTTATCTTGTACTGTTGTTAATGATCGCTTTTTTCAGTGAGCTGAGTTTTTTTGTGATGGATCATTATCAGATCACCTCTATTGTCTCATCAGCATCTCACTGGGAGTTTTTATTACATAATATGCTTATAGGCGGTATTATCAGCGCACTGGCACTGCGCTATTTTTATGTTCAGCATCAATGGCGCATGAAAGTTCAGGCCGAAAGCAGTACTAAATTACAATTACTGCAAGCCAGAATTCGTCCTCACTTTCTTTTTAATAGTATGAATACTATTGCCAGTTTGACACGAACACGTCCCGAAGTTGCCGAACGTATTACAGAAGATCTGGCTGAATTATTTCGTATGCTGTTTAAAGATGATCATGAAATGATACCATGGCGTAATGAACTGGTACTGAGTAAGCGTTACATTGAGATTGAAAAACAACGTCTGGGAGAGCGTCTGAATTTAAACTGGCAGGTCGAAACCATACCGGATGATGCCATGGTTCCCGCTTTACTGCTGCAGCCGCTGCTTGAAAATGCTATTTTCCATGGTATTGAGCCAGAGATAGATGGCGGCACAATAACGATATCGGGTGAGCTCAGGAAACAGCAGCTGATTATCACGGTGCAAAATACCAATAGTAAAAATCTGGTACATCGTCAGGGCAATAAAATGGCTCTGGACAATATTCGGGAAAGGCTCAGCGCCCATTATGAGGGTAAAGCCTCAATTGAATGCCGCGAAAAAGAGGATAATTACTTTGCTAAACTGAGCATGCCTTACCTGAAAAAAGATGCCTTGTGACTGCTAAATTCTATAGATCTATGGAGTTATAATGAAAATTCTTATCACTGATGACGAACCTCTGGCAAGAGAGCGCCTGAGTCATCTGGTTAAAGAAATCGATCCTAATAGTGCGATAGTTGAAGCTGCTAACGGTCTGGAAGCAATTGAACAGGTGAATGATAGTGAACCCGATGTGGTGCTGATGGATATTCGCATGCCCGGCATGGGCGGCCTGGAAGCAGCGGGACATCTTGCTGGAATCGACAATCCTCCTGCGATTATTTTTACAACAGCTTATGATGAATATGCATTACAGGCATTTGAATCTCAGGCCGTAGATTATCTTTTGAAACCCATACGCAAGGAGCGTCTGGAAAAAGCGCTGGGTAATTGCTGCAGGCTCAATAAAGTCCAATTAGAACATTTAGGCCAGCAGAATCAGGAAACATCAGCCAGAACTCATATCAGTGCCCAGATCAGAGGCACAATTTTGTTGATTTCAATAAAAGATATTTATTGTTTTCTCGCCGATCATAAATACATCACTATAAAATACAAAAAAGACGATGTCCTCGCTGAAACAATTATAGAAGATACGCTTAAATCACTGGAAGAAGAATTTACCCGTAGTTTTTTGCGCATTCATCGAAATGCACTGATTCGTAAAGATAAAATAGAAGCCTTACAAAAACAGGAAGATGGTCGGGTGCTGCTAAAATTAAGAGGTATGGATGATGGGCTGGAAGTCAGCCGTCGCCACCTTTCCTGTGTGCGTAAGCTGATGAAAGGTTAACTCTATTTGCGGCGGGCAAAAAAAAGCCCTGACGAGCAGGGCTTTTTTTAAGTAGAACTTTTAACTACAGGCTAACTGTTACTACAAGCCTGATTAAAAATTACTGAGGCTGAACTTGTGCAGCCTGAAGGCCTTTAGGACCTTTTTCTACTTCATAATTTACAGTTTGACCTTCAGCAAGGGTTTTAAAACCTTCACCTACGATTGCACGGAAGTGTACGAATACATCTTCGCCGCCGTCATTAGGGCTGATAAAACCATAACCTTTAGATTCGTTAAACCATTTAACTGTACCGGTATTCATTTTTTAAATCCTCAAAACTAACAAAATTACAAATATTTAATGATGCATTTGACACAATGAGAATTCAGAGAAGCTATGAAATGGTATTCTATATCTAAATCTAAAAAGCCAGCTTGAGCCAATGCAGGCTTGATGACTATACATTATTTTTCAGGAAAATCCAAAAATATTTGTAAAAAAATCAATAAAAAGTTAAAAAAACTAAAAAAAGTAGCTATTTAGAGGGAGAATTGAGCTGAGAAGTGCTTTTTCTGGTTATTTTCAGTGCTTCATCAATACGGCTATCCAGTGTGCCTCCGAACAATGACGGAGTGGTTATACCAATAATTTTTTTAACCAGGGGATTACCTTTGCTGTCAATCAGTACCGTCGTTGGAAAGAGACTGACACCATAGCGACGGCTAAAATCACGGGTTCTGATTTTTTTTCCAGCAAAATCAATCATACTTGCAGTATCTGAAATATGAACCTCACGGAGAATAACCTTATCCGTATAATCACCGGAAATAATCATGGGTATTAAAAACTCTTCTCTAAGCATTTCGCAGTATGGGCATTCATCTGTACCGAACATAATGAGAATGGGCAGGTTTTGAGTTTTAGACAGTCTGGCTGTGTCCCGAATATCCTTGATTTGTGGTAACTCAGGTCGCTTAGTTTCAGCTTCAACAAACAAAGAGTCAGCAAACCATGATCCGGCAAATAGTGAATTACTGCTGATACCCAGAAAGAGAAATGCAATAATAACTGTCTTGAAATGGCTGTATAGCATAATTATTTGATACAATTGGAATTTTTAGAAATCATTATAACACGGTATGCAAAACGATTCGCTCTCAGGAGTCCGGGTTCTGGTAACCAGACCTGCTCATCAGGCACAGCCCCTTTGCGACATGCTCGCAGCAAAGGGTGGTATTGCCATCAAATTCCCGGTCATGGAAATTGAGCCATTAAGTTTGTCAGGAAAAATGCTCGAATTAGTGGAAAATCTAAATGCAGCAGATATTGCTGTTTTTATCAGTCCCAATGCCGTTGAGCAGGGTATTGCCCGGATCCTTGCTCATGGTGAAATACCTGATAAACTTAAGTTGGCAGCTATTGGCAAAGCCAGTGCGCAAAAAATACAGGAGCTGATCGGTCGATTACCTGATATTTATCCAGGCGGGCACTATAATAGTGAAGCACTGCTTGCTCTGGAGAGCCTGCAGGAAAAAGCCGTAAATAAAAAAAGCATTATTATTTTCAGAGGCCGAAATGGTCGTGAATTGTTAGCTGCGACGCTGAGGCAGAGAGGCGCAAAGGTTGATTATGTTGAAGTGTATCAACGTAAAAAACCTGATGTTGAACTCGCTGTTCTTGATACGGTCTGGGGCTCGACTATAAAGGATAAAGCTCCTGATATTATTACTGCCACCAGTAATGAGGGCTTGATGAATCTTATTTCTATGCTTGGCGATAGCAGATATAAAACACAATTAATGCAGACACCATTGGTTGTTGTGACTGAGAAAATGCATCTGAATGCTCAAAATCTGGGCTTTGAAAATGCTATTATTGTGGCCTCAAAGGCCAGTAATAATGCCTTGCTGGAAGCTGTTGAACAATGGAATTCGCACAAAAAAGCCCATAAATAACTATTAAAAGTAAGAATTATAATAAAGTAAGAGTGACATCATGGAAAAAAACAAGGCGAGTAAAGCGCCAACTAAAGAAACTGATCAGGTACAGGAACTCCCGGTTGAAAACAAAAATGACAAGGCGGCATCCGGTGCCGCCGCAGCGTTTATATTCCTGGCAATTGTTTTTTCTCTGATCGCAGTGGGAGCCAGCTTCCTGCTCTTTCAAAATTTACAAAAAACACGCTCTGAACTGACTCAGCAACTGGAGACTACTCGTGACAAACTGGCTCAGGTATCCGTTAAAGTCAGTGGTGAATTGAGCGGACAGTTGAGCAGCATGAGCGGTCAAATGGGCAGAATGTCATCTGAGCAGCAACAGTTTCAGGGCCAGGTTGCGCATCAGCAGAAAGCCACTGAAGCCCTGTCCAAAAAAATGGCCATCAGCAATCAGCAAATGCTGCAGTCAATTGACGTACTATTTAAGCAAAAAGGTCGTGAGAGGATTGGCTGGGTTCTCGCAGAGGTGGAATACCTGCTCTTGATTGCCAATCACAGCCTGCAATTACAAAGTGATGCAGGTACAGCAATTACTGCCCTGGAAGCAGCAGATTCGCGTTTACTGGATACAGGCGATCCGGGTACCATTGATGTGCGCACCAAAATTAGTGATGAAATTCAACAATTAAAAGTTCTGCAACAGCCTGATATTGTCGGTATGGCAGCAAGATTGGCTAGTGTGATTAAAACTATACCGGGTTTGCCCATTAAATATACTCAGCTTAATACCAAAAAGAAAATTGATGATTTGACTGAGAAAAACGCATCCCATGATGCAGGCAACCTGGAACAGGCCAGTAAAGACTTTTTGCATGAGCTTAGAGGTCTGGTTGTGTTTCGCAAAATTGACGAACCTCAAAAACCACTTATGACGCCGAATCAGCAATTCTTTTTACAACAGAATTTACAGTTAAAACTGGAAACTGCCCGCCTGGCTCTACTGTCAGGTCAGCGTAATCTGTTTGATGAAAGTCTTTTAGAAGCAACACAATGGCTGCAAAGTTTTTTTGATATGGAAGTGGCATTGGTCGGACAAACTATTGCAGAGTTAAAGGCTTTACAGAAAATGAATATTACTTCTGCTCTGCCCGATATTTCAGGTTCTATAAAAGTATTGCGAGTTTATCAGGAAACGCTTGAAAAGCGGCATGAGGTCAAACAATGATCAAACTGCTTTTTTATTCGCTGTTATTTTTAATTGCGGCCGTTTATATCGCTCTGATTGCCAAGGAAGACCCAGGCTATGCATTGCTTAGCCATGGTGACTGGAGTATTGAAGGTACCCTGGTATTATTGCTGACAGCTTTAACCGTGCTGATCGGTAGTATCCTGGCGCTGCTGTATTTACTGATTAAAACCATTAAATTCCCGGGACGCCTGGATGACTGGAATCAGAGTCGTAAAACAGTAAAAGCCATAAAAAACTGTAATCAGGGTTATATTGATCTGGCAGAAGGCAACTGGCGAGAAGCAGAAAAACATTTGCGTAAAAGTGCCAGTTGCAGCGGCATGCCTATTCTGAACTATCTGGCTGCTGCCAGAGCCGCTCAGGAAGAAGGTTCACAGCAGCGTCGGGATAATTATCTCCTGCAGGCACACAAAAGTGATCCACAGGCAGATATTGCTATTGGTTTAACGCAGGCAGAGCTGCAGATTAAGGATGGTCAGGCAGAGCAGGCTTTAGCCACATTGATGCATCTGCGCAGTATTGCACCCAGGCATAAACAGGTTTTAAAAATGCTGTTCGGCATTTATCAGCAACTTAATAGCTGGAAGGATCTGGAGGCACTATTGCCTGAGTTGAAAAAAAATAATATTTTTGAACATCATATTATCAGTCAATTTGAACAATCACTCAGCCAGAAATTAATGATGCAGGCTCTGCGGGAAAGCAACCTGGGTGAATTAAAAGCTATCTGGAACCGTTTACCCAAAGCAACTCGCTCTGAAGCCGAGATGACTCATTTCTATTGTCAGTTGTTAGTCTCCATTGGAGAAGAAGAACTGGCTATTGAGCTAATCAAAGAAGGCCTTAAACGCCACTGGCATGCACCTCTTATACTTTTATATGGTCAGGCCAGGGACAAAGATATGGTTAAACAGCTGGAAACAGCAGAGTCCTGGCTTAGTGATAATGGTCGAAGTGCTGAGCTATTGCTGACTCTTGGTCGTCTGAGTCTTGCTAATCAGCTCTGGGGTAAGGCTCGTGACTATCTCAATGAAAGTATCAGTGTGTCTCCCAGTACCGATGCCTATCGTGTTCTGGGTGAACTGTTTGAAACAGAGCTGGATGATGCGGTCAGTGCTATGAATAGCTATCGTGAAGGCTTGATTCTCAGTGCTAAGTTAAACAATCTGTAAAACCCTCACCCTCTGGGAGAGGGTGAGGGTTTTTTGCTTTACTGATCATTGGCAAAGTCAAAGGAATCATAATAGAAACAGCCTCTTTTCATGCCCTTATCCTGAAAGCTTTGTTCAGCGGCCTTGATCATCGCGGGAGGACCGCAGGTATAGACGTCAAAATTGGATAAGTCATCGAAATCAGCAAGAACGGCTTCGTGAACATAGCCCGTTCTGCCTGTCCAGCCATCATCGGCATCAGATAAAACCGGAATAAACTGGATATTGCCGTTATCGGCAGCCCATTTTTCAGCCAGCACCTGCATATAAATATCTGCCTGCGTACGAACACCCCAATAAAGGTAGACCGGACGGGTGATTTGTTCACTGAGCAGGTGCTCTACAATACCTTTAATTGGCGCAAAGCCCGTGCCGCCTGCCATAAGCAATATATCATTTTCAGAATCTTCCTGAAAAAAGAAGCTGCCATGGGGTCCTTCAATACGCATTAAGTCCTTATTATGCATTGAGTTGAATACTTTAGGCGTAAATAAGCCCCCTTCAACCAAACGGATATGTAATTCAAGGAATTCATCATTATGCGGTGCATTAGCAATGGAAAAACTACGGTGACGGCCGTCTTCCAGCAAAATATCAATATACTGGCCGGGTAAAAACTGTAAACGTTCAGCGGCGGGCAACTTGATAAACAGCTGCATAACATCATCAGTAAGAAGTTTCATGTCCTGCACACGACAGGGCAAGGTCTTAATTTCAATGGCTTCACCCAGATCAACTTCTTCAACTTCAATAACCAGTTCAGAATCAGGCAAAGCTTCACAGAACAAAGCAAAATTTTGTTCTTTATCTTCATCAGTCAGGGCGATAGGATCTTCATCATAATGAAGATCGCCCTGCAGTAATTTTCCTTTACAGGCACCACAGGCACCATTGCGGCAGCCATAGCGAAGGTTTACCCCTTGCCTTAACGCAGCATCAAGTACTGTTTCATTTGATTCAACGTAAAATTGATGTTCACTGGGTTTTATCTGTACGCGATGACGCATAAAAAATCTCTTACTAAGAAAAAAAGTGATATATTAAGGAAGCTGAATATATCTCATTTTGGGTAGAATGGGAAGATGTAAGGGTAAAAAAATAAAGAAAAATAATGGAGGATAGACTCTTTGCGTATTGGAATTGATCTGGGTGGCACCAAAATTGAGATTATTGCCCTGACGAATGCTGGGGAGGCAGTTTTTCGTCATCGTATTAAGACGCCGCAGGGTGATTATGCACAAACACTCATGGCTATAGTGCAATTGATTAATCAAACCAGAGAAAATCTTGAGCAGCAGGCACTGACAAGCGATTTTACTATTGGTATCGGTATTCCCGGGGCTATCTCACTTAAAACCGGGCAGGTAAAAAATGCCAACTCAGTTTGTTTAATTGGCCAACCCCTGCAGGCTGATCTGGAACAGCAATTGGGACAGTCGGTACGCATTAATAATGATGCTAACTGTTTGACGGTATCAGAAGCCACAGATGGTGCCGCTGCAGGCAAAGACGTTGTCTTTGGCGTGATTCTTGGCACCGGTACTGGTGGTGGAATTGCCATACACCAGCAGGTCATTACTGGAGCGAATGCTATCGCCGGAGAGTGGGGACATAATCCGATGCCCTGGTATACAAAAAAAGAGGGCCAATCAATAGCCTGTTATTGTGGCAAACAGGATTGTATTGAAACATTTCTCAGCGGTCCCGGTATGCTGAAGCGATTTATACAGTCTGGCGGCAATGCCCAATCGCCAGCAGAAATTGTTGCACAGGCTGG
>Ga0209013_10001674_pt1 | contig 20365 bp, 21 predicted proteins | sample Cruoilmetagenom2_FD_187291 | JGI IMG/M metagenome (GOLD analysis project Ga0209013, IMG submission 187291) | Oil polluted marine microbial communities from Coal Oil Point, Santa Barbara, California, USA - Sample 2 (SPAdes) (version 2) | ecosystem: Environmental > Aquatic > Marine > Oil seeps ...
ATCTGACTTTTAATCAGAGGGTCGTAGGTTCGAATCCTACATGGCTCATTTTTTACAAAGCTCACTCTTTTAGGGGCCTTAGCTCAGCTGGGAGAGCGCCTGCCTTGCACGCAGGAGGTCAGCGGTTCGATCCCGCTAGGCTCCATACTTTTTACCGCATATTAAGCCCTTTCCAAGTTAGTTGGAAAGGGTTTTTCTATTGAATACAATTGATGGAGCAGGTAGAGAATAAGTCATCTTTCTGTTAATGAGGAGTATCAAAGGTGTACAATTGCTTTTAGATTTAGTGGATTTTTTGTTTATAGTGGAAACATGAATCGCTTAGTCAGCATACATAGAGTCGCTTACTAATTTTCAGGAAAAAGTTAATACTAAATTTGTAAGAAGAAATGTAACCAAAGAAAGGTGAAGTGTACACATGAAAATTGTTACAATCGTAGGGAGTATCAGAAGAGAATCACTTAATATGCAGCTTGCACTGACGATTCAGGAACGTTACCAAGATCAGTTTGATTTGGATATATTAGATATCAAATCACTCCCTTTTTATAATCAAGATGAAGAAAATGATCCACCTCAATCGGTATTGGATTTTAAAAAGCGTGTAGCAGATGCGGATGCAGTAATTATCATTACACCAGAATATAACTGGTCTATATCGGGCGTATTGAAAAATGCAATTGACTGGATGTCGAGAGTCGATAAAGTGATGGCAGGTAAACCGGTAACATTAGCAGGAGTTGCGGGTGGCCCAATGGGAACTATTCGAGCTCAGCTGCATTTACGACAAATTTTGACTGGTTTACAAGTTAATATGATGCCTCCAGCAGGAAATGAAATCTTGATTGGATTGGCTAATCCAAAATTTAATTCAGGGCGTCTTTCGGACGAACCTACACTGACATTTTTAGATGGAGTCGTTAACAAGTTCGTTGATTTTGTTCATTCATCAAAATAATTAGTATTCAAAAGCACCAGTCCTCACAAGTGAGAGACTGGTGCTTATTTTTTTAATAAATGTAGATTTACATAGTTAGTCATAAGTAACTTTCTAAAAACATGGAGAAGTTGTGGATAAGATCATGTTCCGTTTTCACAATATGAAAAGTTGCCCACATGCTTAGCTTCTGAAAGAAAGGACCAATTTTTACATTGTTAGTAAGTAGAGGAGTTCATCCACAATATGTGAATAGACTGAACTTATTAACAGGGATATCCCCACACTTGTATAACTAGTAATTATTTGATTGTGGGAAATGGTTGAATTTATTCACACATCTACCCTGAATCAATAGGCGAAGCCGATTAAGAAGGCACTCCGATAAATGAGCAATTTATGCTGAATAACAAAGCATTCCACGGGTCACATAATCAAAAATTTCAATTACCCAAAATAATGAGAAGACAATAATTGAATGAATTCTTTTTCAAGATCATATTGCTGTTTCACCAAAACATACGTGGTGACTTTCGGTAATTCAAATAGATCGAAGTGAACATTCATTAATTTTCCTTCTAGGAGTTCTCTTCGCACAATGGAATGCGGCAAGAACGAGATACCAAGACCCTCATGTATAAATCGTTTGGTGATATGGGTTTGTGATACTTTCATGGTTCGTATACCGGGCAGATGTTTACGTAGTTGAAACAGAACGTCTCCCCAAAAGACTGGGTGGTGGTGTGTCAATAATGTATAGTCACGTAAGTACTCCATCACATCGATAGGGGGGCCACTTTCATCATCATAACGATCTACTGGTGCAATAAATAAAAGAGGTTCCTCATAAATCGGTATCGAATGAATATGCTTTGTATGCGCATCTATAGCAGAAATTCCTAGATGGACTTCTCCTGTATCCACAAGGTTCTCGATCAAGTTTGATTCTTCCACACGAATGGTGATTTCAAGATCTGGATGTTGATGCATAAATGTTCGTAATATATATGGCAAGATGGTTTCTGCCATTAAAGGACTAATCGCGATTGTCCATTTTCTTCGGAACCCTTGTTTATAAGCGTGAATGGATTGAACACTTTCCTCAAATTGATGGAGAAGTTGATCAGCTTTTTCCACATATAATTTGCCAGCGTCCGTCAAAGAAACCCGGTTTTTGATGCGTTCAAACAAAGCGATGCCTAAAAACTCTTCCAATAATTTAATGTGCACAGTAACACTAGGTTGAGACATCATCAACTGTTCAGATGTTTTGCGAAAGTTAAGGGTTTTTGCAGCCACACTAAACGTTTTGAGCCATTGAACTTCCATATCATCGCATCCTTTAATTAAAAAAATTAATTAATATAATTATAACTATTTAATTTTTCAAATCAATGAGTGAACATATACTTATAGTAATAGGAGGCGATGAATATGTTTCAAAAAGGATTAAAAGACGTGGTGGCTGTGCATACGAAGATTGCATCTGTGGATGGTGAAAAAGGTGAATTACGTTATCGGGGAGAACTTGTGGATAAGATTCTTCCGAATTCAACGTTTGAACAATTGTCCACATATTTATGGACAGGAAAGAAAGAACCAGTATCTCCATTGATAGTAAAAGGTCGAATTCTACCACAGCATGTGGTTAACTTGCTGGAAGTTTTGCCAAATGAACTGCAGGTGATGGATGCCGTAAAAACAGCAATATCTGTTTTTGGGACACCCGAGTTTCTTGGGAAATCGAAATACGAGCAATCCGTGCTACTAACGGCAGCATTACCAGTCATCGTGGCAACCTATTATCGAAAACAGAAAGGGCTTGATCCACTTGAGTCTCGAAATGATTTAGGGCACACGGCAAATTTTTTATATTTGTTGACAGGTAATTCCCCAACGCCTGCACAAGTAGAAGCACTCGAGACGTACTTGTTATTAACGATGGAGCATGGCTTGAATGCATCTACGTTTGCGGCAAGGGTTACAATCTCAACAGAGTCTGATATACCTTCAGCCATTGTGTCAGCACTTGGCACGATGAAAGGTCCTTTGCATGGTGGAGCACCATCAGGAGTATTGGATTTATTGGACGAAATGGAAACGCCTGATCAAGTACGAGAAGTCATCGAGAGAAAATTAGCAAAAGGGGAACGTATAATGGGGTTTGGACATCGCATTTATAAAACAGAGGATCCACGCTCCATTTTACTTCGTGAAAAATGTCTAGCTCTCCAAGGTGAAGATACATGGTTGGATCTTGCCACATTTGCCGAAAAAGAAATCATTGAGCAATTAAACGAACGCAAACCAGGTCGTAGATTGTATACAAATGTGGAATTCTATGCAGCAGCCATCATGAGGGCGATCGATTTGGATCCTGCATTGTTCACTCCGGCTTTCAGTGTGGCAAGAATTGTTGGGTGGACAGCACATGTAATGGAGCAGGCAGAAGATAATACAATATTTAGACCTCAATCTATATATATTGGCTAAACTTTTATATAATACTGAATAAGCCAAATTGAGGAGTTGCTGGATATGAGTTTGACTTTGATGCACCAAGATATAACGTTGAGACCGATGACCGAGTTAGATATTCCACGATTATGGAACTTGACTACTCTCGAAACTTTCACACATATGGTCAATCAAATTCAATCGTACGAAGAGTTTGAGAAATGGATGGGTGCGGGTTACAAACAAATGCAAACCACCGATCAAGTTATTACTTTTGTTGTTGCACGCTCAGAAACAGATGAGTTACGTGGATCAACTCGCATCTATAATATTGACTACGTAAATAAAACATGTGAGATTGGATCGACTTTCTATGGAAAAGAGTTTCAACGTACGCATGTAAATACTACATCTAAATTGTTGTTACTTTCGTATGCCTTTGAAAAGCTGGGAATGATTCGCGTACAAATAAAGACCGATGAACAAAATTTGGCATCGCAAAAAGCAATTGAGCGACTTGGTGCAGTTAAAGAGGGCATTTTACGAAATGAACGAATTCGTTCAACTGGTTATCCGCGAAATGCAGTGGTTTATTCCATCACCGATAAAGAATGGCCAATAATCAAAGATAAGTTGAAAAATACGATGAATAAATATTCAAAAAAATGTTAGGTTGAGCCAACACCCCATCCCGTTTTACAATAGAGTTAAGTAGACTGGGAGGTATAAAATGATGAATAATTTAAATATATCCTTAATAGGAGTTCCAATGGATCTCGGACAAGCTCGACGCGGTGTCGATATGGGACCAAGCGCGATTCGTTATGCTGGGGTAGTTGAACGTTTAGAAGCAATCGGTCATCAAGTGACTGATGAAGGTGATATTAAAATTTCATCTGCAAATAGTAAAACCGAGCCTCATGCAATTCTTCGTAATAAAAAAGAGGTTTTGGAAGCTTGTGATGCGCTTGCGAATAAAGTAAATGAAGTAATGGAAAATGACCAATTCCCATTGGTATTGGGCGGAGATCACAGTATTGCCATTGGTACTCTAGCGGGTCTAGGTGATCGCTATGATAACTTAGGTGTCATTTGGTATGATGCGCATGCCGATTTAAATACAGGTGAAACATCTCCTTCTGGTAATATTCATGGGATGCCACTTGCTGTGAGCATCGGGTTAGGTGACGATGATTTAGTGAATATTCGTGGTTTTGCACCGAAAATCAAACCTGAAAATGTAATTATTATTGGTGCACGTTCAGTTGATCCAGGTGAGCGTGAATTGATTAAAGAAAAAGGAATCAAAGTATTCACGATGCATGAGATTGACAAACTTGGAATGACAGAAGTAATGAACCAAGCGATGTGGTACTTAAAAGATCGCAATGTTGATGGGGTTCATTTATCTCTTGATTTAGATGGATTAGATCCAATGTATACTCCTGGTGTAGGAACTCCAGTGCCGGGTGGAATAACGTACCGAGAAAGCCATTTAGCAATGGAAATGTTATTTACAAGTAACATGATTACTTCTGCAGAGTTTGTTGAAGTTAACCCAATTCTAGATGAGCAAAACAAAACGGCTGATGTGGCCGTTGCATTAATGGGTTCATTATTTGGAGAAAAATTAGTTTAAAATAGAGACTGCTCGACAAGCGTATTCAATACGTGGTCGAGCAGTTTTTTATTCAATTCGTGAAACTTTCTATGTAAATATGTCGTATATAAAAAATAATGCTTTTTAAGGAATTGTAAGTATTTAGAAATATATTCTGATATAATTATATTAATTTAAAATATATGAAACCTGTCGTACCTTTAGCTCGTATAGGTAAGACAGCCGCATGAGCGGAGGGAAAATCACGATGGATGCGTTGATCAACAAACGAATTAAAGAAGTACTAAAGGGCGATCAAAACGCATTCGCGGAGATTGTCGAGTTATTTCAGGATAAATTATACCGTGTTTGTTACAGAATGTTAGGTAACAAACATGAAGCGGAAGATATAGCACAAGAAGCATTTGTCCGGGCATTTATTAACATTCATACGTTTGATACGAAACGAAAATTTTCAACTTGGTTGTATCGTATTGGTACCAATTTGTGTATCGATCGCATACGAAAGAAGAAACCAGATTATTTCTTGGATGCAGAGGTGGCGGGTGCAGAAGGATTGAATATGTATTCGCAAATCGCGGCAACAGGTGAATTACCTGAAGAAGAAGTGTTAAAGATGGAAATGCAGGATCGTGTTCAATATGAAATTAGTCGACTGCCTGATAAATACCGTGCAGTTATTGTTCTTAAATATATGGAAGATTTACCGCTTCAAGAAATTAGCGATATTTTAGAAATGCCACTTGGGACAGTCAAAACCCGTATCCATAGAGGCCGGGAAGCGCTAAGAAAGCAATTGAGTAACATGTAGGAGGGAATCATGATGAACATGTGCCCAGATCATCTCGTTCACTATATGCACGAATATTTAGATGGCGATATAAGCCAAGAACATGAGCTGGAGCTTAAAGCGCATTTATCTAGTTGTATGACTTGTCAACAACATATGCAGGAGTTAAGCAAAGTAGCGGCATTCGTTCAAAGTGTTTCACATATAACAGCGCCAAGTGGTTTTGTAGAAGGCGTAACATCACGTTTACCAAAAGAAACATCAAGAGTAGGCATGAAACGCTGGTTCCATAACCACCCAATGTTAACGGCAGCGGCACTATTTATGATTTTAATGAGTGCGTCACTTTTCTCTAACTTTAATGATGATCAACAGTTCTCATTTACAAAGCAACCGAATATTGTGGTTGAAGGGGAGAAAGTAATCGTTCCTGCAGGCGAGACAGTAAATGGGGATATCACTGTGAAAAATGGAGATATACAAATAGATGGCGAGGTTAATGGAAATGTGACCATTATTAATGGATCGCAATATATGGCTTCTACAGCAAATGTTACAGGTGAAATAGAGGAAATTAATGAAGTTTTTGATTGGCTGTGGTACAAAATGAAAGCCGGTGCCAAAGACGTAGCTTCATTCTTTGATAGTGAAGATGAAAAATAAGCCTACCCATAAAGGGTGGGCTTTTAATTTGACTAGCCCAAGTAAAAGCTTTACGTTGTAGTTCAATTAGATGTCTAGCTACAAGCAGCCAGCCCGCAGGCCTCTTTAGGGAGTCAGAAAGGCGAAATTTTCGTCTTTCATCCTTCTAGCGCAGGCGTCGGGCATGAGTGGCGCTTTTCGCTTTTCCAATTGGAACTTTATGTTATACTAAATCCATATGAATATGTGATGAAAAGTGGGGGATGCCACATGCCGTTTATTGACCAATTTACAGATTTGACGCCGGTAAACGTGGTCGTTAATATACTTGATGTGTTACTCGTGTGGTTTGTCATTTACAAGATCATTACTTTGATAAAAGGAACGAAAGCAGTCCAGTTATTAAAAGGGATCTTTGTAATCATAATTGCTCGGATGTTAACTGTCTTTTTTGGACTTAATACGTTAAGTTGGATGATGGATGAAGTCCTTACATGGGGTTTTATTGGGATTATTATTATCTTCCAGCCGGAAATTAGAAGAGCTCTTGAGCAATTAGGTAGGGGTAAGCTCTTTGCCCGCACAACCCTTCAAGAAGCAGAGGAACAAAATCGTTTAATGGAAGCGATGACGAAATCTGTCAGTTATATGGCGAAACGTCGAATAGGGGCGTTAATATCCATTGAAAGAGAAACTGGATTAAATGATTATATTGAAACAGGGATACCTCTAAATTCGGTTATCACCTCAGAATTATTAATCAACATCTTTATACCAAATACACCACTTCATGACGGAGCGGTAATCATGCACAAAAACAAAATTGCAGCCGCGGCTTGTTATTTACCATTGTCTGAAAGTCCGTTCATTTCAAAAGAGCTTGGCACAAGACATCGAGCAGCACTTGGAATTAGTGAAGTAACTGATGCCATTACCATTATTGTATCTGAAGAAACTGGAGCAGTTAGTTTAACATCTAACGGTGACCTTCACCGAAATCTCTCCATGGAAGAATTCGAAACGCGTTTACGCAAAGTGTGGTTCGGTCCTGAACCCGAGTTAGAAAATACCTCGAAGTGGAACTGGAGGGGGAAAAAGAATGGATAAACTGATGGACAATCCATGGTTTCTTCGTATTACGGCACTGCTTTTAGCCGTACTTTTATTCTTCACTGTTCAGTCTGAAATGGAATCAACGAATAATGAGGAAAGCAGCGATATTTCGGACGTAATCCAAGAAATTCCTGTGGAAGTCTATTACGATGATAATAATTTAATCGTAACAGGTGTACCTCAAACGGTTGATATGAAAATTACCGGACCACGTGCAATTGTTATGCGAGCAAAAGCGCTTCAAGACTTTACTGTGTTTGTAGACTTACGTAATACAACGATTGGTGAACATGTTGTCAGGATTCAGCATGAAAACGTTTCTGATAAATTGCAAGTGGAACTAGATTTAACTAACATTACGGTGAATATCGAAGAACGAATCTCAATGGAGTTTGATGTAGAACCGGAAATAAATGAGCGACTCCTTGAGGAGAACTTTGTTCTTAAAAGCATGAAAACAGACCCTGATCGGATTCTTGTAACCGGGCCGAAAAGTGTGATTGAAAACATCGAGTTTGTGAAAGCAACGGTCTCAGCAGAACAAGGGCTTAAAGAGTCCTTTAGCCAAAAGGTAAATATTCGTGTCTTAGATCGTAACTTGGGTAAATTGGAAAATGTGATTATTGAACCAGAGCAAGTGAAAGTAACGGTTGAAGTTGAAGAATACAGCAAGGAAGTTCCGATTAAGGTACGTCAAAAAGGATCTCCAAAAGAAGGAGTCACCATTAATGACTTAACGCCAAATATCGCAATGGTTCGTTTATTCGGTAGCCGGAGTGTAATTGAGGAATTAGAGACGATTTTCTTAGATGTCGATGTTAGCACACTTGATGCAACGGAAACAGTGCCTATTAAAGTGCCTGTACCTAAAGGTGTTTCTCGTGTATCAGAGAAGGAAGTCAAAGTGAAAGTGGATGTGACTCCAGCTCCTAAGGTAGACGAGGAGAAAGAAGAAACTACACAGGTTGAACCAGAAGAAAACGTGGAAGTGGACACTGGCACTGAGGTAGCTTCACGTATGTTTGCGGATATGAATGTCGAAGTACGTGGATTGAATGATGCAGATACCTACACGTTCACTCAACCAGAAAGTGGACAACTCACCTTGACTATTCAAGGAGAGGATTTGTTAATCAACAGATTAAGCGCATCTGACTTTCAGGTTTTTGTGGATGCAAGTAATGTGAAAACTGGTGAGAATCAATTGAATGTTACTGTAGAAGGTCCAGAAAATGTAACTTGGACGGTATCTATACCATCTGTAAATGTAGACATACAACGAGCTTAAGTTTGGATTTGAAGGAGAGAGCAAATAAATGGGTAAATATTTCGGAACTGATGGTGTAAGAGGAGTAGCTAATAGTGAACTTACTCCAGAATTAGCATTTAAATTGGGACGTATCGGTGGATATGTACTAACTAAAGATTCTAGCGATCGTCCAAAAGTGTTAATCGGTCGTGATACGCGTATTTCAGGTCATATGTTAGAAGGGGCACTCGTAGCAGGCCTTTTATCAGTAGGGGCAGAAGTAATGCGTTTAGGTGTGATTAGCACACCAGGGGTTTCTTACTTAACACGTGTCATGAGTGCTGAAGCGGGAGTTATGATTTCTGCTTCTCATAATCCAGTGGCTGACAACGGAATCAAGTTCTTTGGTTCTGATGGATTTAAGTTAACAGATGATCAAGAAGCGGAAATAGAAGCTCTCATAGACGCTGAGACAGATGAACTACCTCGTCCAGTTGGCGGGAAATTAGGGACTGTGTCTGATTATTTTGAAGGCGGACAAAAATATATTAGTTACTTGAAACAAACATTAGATGAAGAATTTGTTGGGATTCATGTTGCATTAGACTGTGCACATGGGGCGACTTCTTCGTTAGCAACCCACGTATTTGCTGATTTAGATGCGGATTTGTCAACAATGGGTGCATCACCAAATGGCTTGAATATTAATGAAAACGTAGGATCAACTCATCCTGAAGTTTTAGCTAAGTTTGTGCTAGATAAAGGTGCTGACGTAGGGTTGGCTTTTGATGGTGATGGAGATCGCTTAATAGCTGTAGATGAAAAAGGACAAATCGTTGATGGCGATCAAATTATGTACATTTGCGCGAAGCATTTGCACGGAGAAGATCGTTTAAACCAAAATACAGTTGTATCAACAGTAATGAGTAACATGGGCTTCTATAAAGCACTTGAATCACACGGAATGAAGAGTGTGCAAACTGCAGTAGGAGATCGTTATGTAGTCGAAGAAATGAAAAAGAATGGCTACAATCTTGGTGGAGAACAATCTGGACACATTGTGTTCTTGGATTACAATACAACTGGAGATGGCTTATTAACAGGTCTGCAGCTTGTAAATATCATGAAAATTACAGGTAAAAAGTTATCAGAACTTGCAGCGGAAATGACCATTTTCCCACAAAAGCTTGTGAATGTGCGAGTAACGGACAAGCATGGAGTAACTGATAATGAAAAAGTAGCGGCTGTAATTAGTGAAGTGGAAGCCGAAATGGCTGGTAATGGTCGTGTACTAGTACGACCTTCTGGTACAGAACCATTAGTACGTGTAATGGTGGAAGCAGCAACGAAAGAAAACTGCGAACGTTATGTTGAGCGCATTGCAGAAGTGGTCCGTACTGAAATGGGCTTAAAAGAATAAATACTTAAATGACCAGCTTCTTCGGAGGCTGGTTTTATTATTGCTTGGGAAATAATTTAGTATTTCAAAGTTAAATGGTTTTTCATAGTGTTGAATAAAATCATTATTTACTAACAAGTCGTAATGGATTTGATAACTTTACTTCCCATATGAAATTAATTTTCGTATAATATCTAAAAGACGATATAGAGAGGTGGGTGTATATGCGATTAGATGAAACAGATAAACGTATTCTGGAATTATTAACTGCAAATGGTCGATTGTCGTATGTAGATATAGGGAAAGAATTAAATTTATCAAGAGTTGCTGTAAGAGAGCGTGTGCATCAACTACAAGATGATGGTGTAATCGAACGTTTTACGGTCGTTATTAATTCTGAAAAAGTTGGAAAGGGTGTGTCTGGATTCTTTGAGGTGGATTGTGAACCATCTTCTTTAGTAGAAGTTGCTGAAACGTTAGCGGATAATCCTAGCGTAGCGAGTTGCTACCAAATGACAGGACCCTCTACCTTACATATGCATGTATTAGTGGATGATTTTTCTAGTTTAGAGAAGTTCATTAATGAAGAACTATATGCATTGGATGGAATTACACGAGTGGCAAGCCATATATTATTGAGACGCTTTAAGAGTCGCAACGGTATGAAACTATAAGAAAACCTAAACCCCTAACATTCTAAAGTGAATGTTAGGGGTTTTTTTGAATTATATTTCTATGTACGAAATGTTTGAAAACGTTTTCAAAATGAACTATGTCTTTTCTATCATTTTGTTTTCATTCTTACTTTATTTATGACGAAACGTAATGAAGAAATGCCTATTTTAAAACTAAAAGGTCTGAAAAAACAAAAAAATATAATTTATTTGAATATTCTTGTAGATTTTTATTTTTCCTTGATATATAATCACAACTAATAATTAATTACCTTTTGTTAATTAAAAGTACATAATCGATTAACAAATGTAAGAAAGTGGGGGAACTAATGATAGCTTTGATTGTCCGAAGAGCAATACAACTTATCTTTTTATTACTAGGTATTTCATTCCTCGTATTTTCATCCATGTACATAGCACCTGGAGATCCAGCCACAATGGTTGGTGGACCTACTGCAACAGAATCGGACTTAGTAGCCATTAGAGACAATCTTGGACTAAATGATCCATTTCTTGTTCAGTATGGTCGCTACCTTGGACATGCGGTACAGGGCGACTTTGGTTATTCATATCAATCTAAACAATCGGTTTCGGAAGCTATCGCCGTACGTTTCCCAAATACGTTAAAACTTGCAGTTGCAAGCATGATTGTAGCAATCATTATTGGAATCATTGCAGGTTTAATATCCGCATTAAAACATAATTCTTGGTTGGATGTAACGTCAACAACCGTTGCACTTGCTGGGATTTCCATTCCTAACTTCTGGTTAGGTGCCATCCTCATATTGGTATTTGCCGTTAACTTACAGTGGCTTCCAGTAGCTGGTTTGTCAGATCCCTTTTATACATGGGAAGGAATAAAACAATTGATTCTTCCAGCTATTACATTAGGAACAGGTTCTGCGGCGATGATTGCTCGAATGACCAGGTCATCCATTCTTGAAGTAGTAAAAGCAGACTATGTCCGAACTGCCCGAGCTAAAGGGGTGAAAGAAAAAAACGTAATCTGGATTCACACTTTAAAAAACGCAATGATTCCAGTCATTACGGTTATTGGTCTTAATTTTGGTGCATTACTCGGAGGAACAATTATTACGGAAAAAGTTTTTGCAATTAATGGGGTGGGTCGACTCATGATTGATGCCATCGCAATGAGGGACTTTCCGATGGTTCAGGCTTCCGTATTACTGGTGGCCACACTATTTGTAGTCGTTAACCTCGTAGTGGATATTGTGTATACAATGATTGATCCAAGAATTAACTACGAGTGATGAAAGGAGGTAAATCATGACAAGTGCGATACTGACTGAAGAACAGGTAACTGTAAGAAAGAAAAAAGAAAAAGTGTACATTACAACGATTAAAAGGCTACTGAAGAACAAGTTAGCTGTCGTTGGGGTAATTATTATCCTTTTACAAATCGGAATGGCAATTTTTGCACCTGCTATAGCCACTCATGATCCAGCAAAACAAAGTTTGGTCGAAAGTGAACTTCCTATGTTTTCGGATGGTCATTGGTTAGGTACGGATAATTACGGTCGAGATGTATGGTCCCGTATCGTGCATGGAGCAAGAATTTCCTTGTTAGTAGGATTCACAGCCGTTTCTCTAGGACTGATTGGCGGAATCACACTTGGCATGTTGGGTGGCTACTACAAAAAATTGGATGGAATCATTATGAGAATTGTAGATTTACTATTCTCATTCCCGGGGATATTACTAGCTATGTTAATCATCGCTATTTTAGGAACAAGTCTTGTGAATGTGGCGATTGCCATCAGTATTTGGTCGATACCAAGCTGTGCTCGTATTGTCCGAGGCTCTGTTTTATCGATTAAGGAAAAGGAATACATCATGGCTTTGAAATCTCTTGGGGCATCTGATATACGAATCATGCTTCGTCATATATTACCGAATGCCATGGCTCCAATCATTGTTTTTGCAACAATGCGAATGGGTACGGCAATCCTATCCACCGCGTCACTAAGTTACTTAGGATTGGGAGCACAACCCCCAACACCAGAGTGGGGAGCGATGATTTCTCAGGGACAGGATTACATGTGGACGTCTCCACATTTAACGATTGTCCCTGGTATCGTCATCATGCTGGTAGTATTTGCTTTTAACGTAGTGGGAGATGGACTTCGAGATGCATTAGATCCAAATATGGATATTCAATAAAAAACGAAAATACAATTGGACCAGGGGGAAGAATTATGAAGAAAACACTATTTGGTACAGTCCTGCTAAGTGCAATGCTCGCATTAGGCGCATGTTCAGGTGAATCAGCGTCAGCACCGAAGAATTCAGACGGATCGAACAATGCAGGGAGCAATGAAACATTTACGTATGCCTCCACTTCAGACGCAGTAGGATTATCACCAATCTCGATGAATGATGCCGTATCTGCAAATGTCACTGAACATGTATATGAACAGTTATTCACACTGAACGGTGACACGAAAGAATTTGAACCATTGCTTGCTGAGTCATATGAAAACCCAGATGAAAACACATGGGTCATCAAACTAAAAGAAGGCATTAAATTCCACGATGGTACACCGTTCAATGCAGAAGCCGTAAAATATACATTCGATAAACTGCGTGACCCAGCAACTGCGGCACCACGAGCATCTTTATTGGAACCAGTTGACGTAATCAATGTATTAGATGAAAACACAGTGGAAATCAAAACGAAATATCCATACGGTCCATTTTTAGCCGCTTTATCCCATACAAATGCGGCAATTGTCAGCCCGACTGCTGATCAAGCACAAGATTTAATGAAAGATCCAGTGGGAACTGGTCCATACAAATTTGTTAGCTGGACAACAGGGGATCAAATTGAATTGGAAGCAAACGAAGAATATTGGAATGGTGCACCTGAAGTTAAGAAAATCGTGTTAAAAGTAGTACCTGAGATTTCAACAGCAATTTCCATGCTCCAAACAGGTGAAGTTCAATTCCTAGACAACTTGCCAACAGAACAAATTAAGCGATTGGAATCAATGGATAACATCAATATTGAAAAGAAAGACGGTACTGCTGTTTATTACATGGCATTTAACCATTCACGTGAAAGAAACCAAGATGCAGAGTTCCGTGAAGCGGTAGCATCTGCGATGGACCGTGATGCATTTGTTTCGAAATTAAATGGACTTGGTGTCAGAAGTGACAGTGTCATCGGACCACAAGTATTTGGACATGATGAATCTGCAGACAATGCTGGTACTCCATTTGACATTGAAGCATCAAAAGAATTGGTTGAGAAAAATGGATATGGAGACGAGCCAATTAAATTATTAACGGCAAATCGCGACAACTTCGTCTTGATGGCTGAAATCGTACAAGCTCAATTAACTGAAGCTGGTTTTAAAGTTGAAATTGAATCAATGGAGTGGGCTACATTCCTGGAAACAGCACGTGCAGGAGATTATGATTTAACATTCTTGAGTTGGTCAAATGTAACGGCAGATGGTTCTGAGTTATTATATCCGAACTTCCATAGCGATAATGTTGGTTCATCCAACCGTTCACAATACAGCAATCCGAAATTTGACGAGCTAGTTGTTCAATCACGTACAACGATTGACCAAGAGGAGCGAAAAGAAATATTAAATGAGGCAAACCAATTAATGATTGAAGAAAATGTAGTCATCCCGATGTACCACGGTATCGTGACAACTGCATTGGATAAAAATTACTCGGGTGTTCAAATTAACCCAACTGGTAAATGGTACTTGAAAAACGTTACTAGAAAGTAGGTAAAGAACATGGAGACATTACTCGAAGTGAACAATTTAGTAACTGAATTCCGCACGGCAGACGGCAACGTCCAAGCTGTGCGGGATGTCTCCTTTTCCGTTGCGAAAGGGGAGACACTTTGTATCGTAGGCGAGTCGGGCTGCGGGAAAAGTATCACATCCCTCTCCGTCATAGGACTTCTCCCAAGTAACGGCAGCATAACAAGTGGAGAAGTGAAATATGAAGGAAAGCCCATTCATAACTTACCATTTGAGCAAATGAGAAAAATGCGCGGAACGAAGATATCAATGATCTTCCAGGAACCTATGACCGCATTAAATCCTGTATTGACTATAGGGTATCAATTACGAGAACCCTTAATTCTTCATCGTAAAATAAGCAAGAGTGCAGCAAACAAGCAAGGAATTGAATTGTTAAAACAAGTCGGCATCCCTTACCCGGAAAAAAGAATCAATCAATATCCACATGAACTCAGTGGAGGCATGAGACAACGTGTCATGATTGCAATCGCTCTGGCTTGTCATCCTGGACTGCTAATTGCGGATGAACCAACAACAGCTTTGGACGTGACCATTCAAGCACAGATTTTGGACTTGATCAATGAGTTGAAAGAAAAGCTGAACATGGGTGTCATGATGATTACGCATGATATGGGTGTGGTAGCTGAAGTAGCAGATCGAGTAATGGTCATGTATGCCGGGAAGAAAGTTGAAGAAGGCACAGTAACGGAAATATTCGAGAATCCAAAGCATCCGTATACAATCGGCTTGTTGAATTCAGTTCCAAACGTCGATGATCCAGACTTTGAACTCGAACCAATTCCAGGATCAATGCCAAGTTTGACTGAACAAATCACGGGATGTCGGTTTAATCCTCGCTGTAAATTTGCAACGGATATGTGTCGTGAAATCGCACCACCGGAATTCTCAACTGAAGAAGGGCATATGGTGAGTTGTTGGTTGCATGAAAAAGTAGAGGAGGATGTTAAATATGGTCACCTTATCGCCCAAATCTGATCAAAAAATACTCCTCGAATTAAGCGGTGTGAAAAAATACTTTCCTATTAAAGGTGGCATTTTAAAACGTGTTCAAGGACATGTGAAAGCGGTCGAAGACGTTTCACTACAATTATATGAAGGCGAAAGTCTCGGAGTAGTTGGTGAATCAGGCTGTGGGAAATCAACACTGGGCCGTGCTATTCTCGGGCTGGAGGAGTTAACTGAAGGCAAAGTCCGTTATAAGAGTGAAGAAATTCAAGACTTGAAACGCAAAGAAAAATTGAAGTTTGTCAAAGAAATGCAGATGATTTTCCAAGATCCATTTGCATCACTTAATCCGCGCCAACGTATTGGACACGCTCTAGAAGAAGTATTCACGATGCATACCAATATGTCTGCTAAGGAAAAACGTAAAAGTGTAATCGACTTGCTGGATGAAGTAGGAATGAAAGAAGAGCACTTTGATAAATATCCTCACGAATTCAGTGGTGGCCAAAGACAACGCATTGGGATTGCCCGTGCAATTGCTTTAAATCCGTCTTTTATCATTTGTGATGAAGCGGTATCGGCACTCGATGTTTCTGTACAAGCGCAAGTGTTGAAATTATTGAAGTCATTGCAAGAAAAATACAAACTATCTTATTTATTCATTTCACATGACTTAGGTGTTGTGCGTTATTTCTGTGACCGTGTGTTAGTTATGTACCTAGGTAATACCGTGGAGCTTGGAACTGTACAAGGATTATTTGCAAACCCAATCCATCCTTATACACAAGCACTTCTTTCAGCAATTCCGAGACCGACAGTTCAAAAGAATTTGAAACGAATTCGATTACAAGGGGACTTGCCGAACCCGGCAAATCCGCCGAGTGGTTGTCCATTCCACACTCGTTGCCCAATTGCACAAGAAGTGTGTAAAATAGATAAACCAGTATGGCAAGAAATGGAACCAGGTCACTTTGCAGCATGTCATTTTGCGGGTATGAAGATTTAAATAATGAAGTAGAGATATGCATTTTGAGGGGGAACAATCATGGATTATTTAAACCACCCATTTCCAGCAAAGCGACATACCGTATTTGCGAAGAAAGGGATGGTTGCAACTTCGCAACCACTAGCAGCGCAAGCTGGACTTGAAATTTTGCAAAAAGGTGGCAACGCCATCGATGCAGCGATCGCAACGGCAGCAGCACTTACAGTAGTGGAGCCAACATCAAACGGAATTGGTGGCGATGCATTCGCACTCGTATGGACCAAAGATAAACTTCATGGTCTTAACGCATCAGGACCAGCACCACAATCTATTTCTGCTGAAGCTATTCGTGCAAAAGGTCATGAAAAAATGCCGGTTTTCGGCGTGATTCCTGTCACTGTTCCAGGGGTACCTGCTGCATGGGCAGAGCTTTCAGAAAAGTTTGGGAAGCTGCCATTAAAAGACGTGCTTGCTCCTGCTATTCGCTATGCAGAAGAAGGATATCCGTTATCGCCGATTCTCGGGAAGTACTGGAAAGGTGCTTATAAAAAGTATAAAGAAACCTTCACATCCGAAGAGTTTGCATCATGGTTTGAAACATTTGCACCAGATGGCAGAGCTCCTGAAATCGGAGAAGTATGGTCTTCGCCGGGTCATGCGAAAACATTGCGTGCAATCGCTGAAACAAATGCTCGCGATTTCTACGAAGGTGAAATTGCCGATAAAATCGATGCATTCTTTAAAAAGCATGATGGATACTTAACAAAAGAAGATTTATCTACATATAAACCACAATGGGTAGAGCCGGTATCGACAAATTATCGCGGGTACGATGCATGGGAGATTCCACCAAACGGCCAAGGCATGGTCGCGCTTATGGCGCTAAACGTTTTCAAGAAATTAGATCCACCAGCTTGGCAAAGTGCGGAAACATTCCATCAACAAATAGAAGCAATGAAACTTGCCTTCACAGATGGTCAAGCATTTATCACAGAACCAGAAATGATGCCAGTAAGTGTGGAACATTTACTGTCTGAAGAATATGCAGAAAAACGAGCGGCTGTCATTGGAGAAACGGCGAGTAATCCCGAACCTTATGAACTTCCTAAAGGGGGCACGGTTTACCTGGCTGCAGCCGATGACGAAGGAAACATGATCTCGTATATCCAAAGTAACTACATGGGCTTTGGTTCTGGAATTGTGGTGCCGGGTACAGGAATTGGCTTGCAAAATCGTGGACATGACTTCTCTCTTGATGAAGCTCATCCAAACGTATTAAAAGGCGGCAAACGTACGTATCACACAATCATCCCAGGATTCTTAACGAAAGATGGCCAAGCAGTAGGACCATTTGGCGTGATGGGTGGTTACATGCAACCACAAGGACATTTCCAAGTTGTCACCAATACAGTTGACTACTTATTGAATCCCCAAGCGACGCTTGATATGCCGCGATGGCAGTGGATGAAAGGCAAAACGGTTCACGTAGAGCCTGAATTCCCGAATTATGTTGTACAGAGTTTAGTTAGAAAAGGCCACGATATCCATGTCACGACGGATGGTGGAAGTTTTGGACGTGGGCAAATCATTTGGAGAAATCCAGAAACAGGCGTATTGCAAGGCGGGACGGAATCTAGAACTGACGGAGCCGTCGCAGCTTGGTAGAACAAGTGACTTCGAAGAACACTTCCGAACGTCCAGGACGTGTTCTTCAACAAGATATCAGTTTGGCATTCTTTCGGATTGGCATGTTAGGTTTTGGGGGAGGACCTTCCTCGATTCCACTCGTACATTCGGAAGTCGTGAAAAAATACAACTGGATGAATGACGATGAGTTTGGGGATACACTTGCGCTGGCCAATACGTTGCCAGGTCCAATCGGCACGAAAATGGCAGGCTATATTGGCTACCGAGTAGCGGGCATTTGGGGCTGTCTCAATGCAATTTTGTCATCAGTCATTCCAACTGTTGTGGGGATGATTGTCTTCCTGGGCTTGCTACAGGCATACAAAGACATTCCATGGGTACAACATATGTCAGCATCTGTCGTGCCGGTTGTTGCCGTCATGCTTGGTGTCATGACCTGGGATTTCATCAAAAAATCCGGTGAGACACTTACCTGGAAAGTAGCCATATTAATATTGGCTCTAGCAGCCCTATTAATAGAAGGTTTACATGTTCATCCTGCATTTGTGATTTTAGGATGCATCGCGTTCGCCTTCTATCCATTAATTCTAAGGAGGAAAAAGGCATGATTTATTGGCACTTGTTTCTAGCCTTTTTCATCCCGAGTATTTTGGGTTATGGCGGAGGACCTGCCTCAATCCCTCTGGTTGAGCATGAAGTGGTAGGCAATTATGAATGGATGTCGACACAGGAATTTAGTGAAGTTGTCGCAATCGGTAATTCCTTGCCTGGTCCCATTGCCACGAAAATGGCCGGTTATATCGGTTATGCAGAAGGTGGAATAGTAGGAGCGATCGTCGCGCTGTTTGCAACGATAGCACCATCTTTATTATTGATGGTAGGCATGATGGCTGTCTTATTGAAATACAAAGATGAGCCAGAAGTGAAAAACTTAACGAAACTAATTCGCCCGGTCATTGCTGTATTACTCGGATTTATGACGATTCAGTTTGCGCAGGAATCGGTAGAAGGCATTGGCATTGGTTACACGTTGTTTTTAATAGTGGCAAGCTATGTTTTATTGGAAAAAATTAAAATGCATCCGGCTTTTGTGATTGGTTTGGCACTGGTATTTGGAGCTGTTACAGGTTTATTTTAGGGAGTCGTAAAAATGCGGCTCTTTTTTTATGCGTCAGAAAAGGGGTGCTTCCGGTGCAAATGAATATACTTTGACTGGGTTTAGAGAATCAAAGTGTGGATATAGACCCATAATAAATGAAATAGAAATTTCTGAAACTAAACAGCTTATCCGGAATAGAATGAATTATGTACTTTATTGACGAATACACGTGAATTAAGTATGATAGGGTGGTTGACGTAAATTGTAAGTCATTGACAACTGACTTCGTCACGCGCAAAAAGGAGTGAGTAAAGCGCGTTAAAAAAAATCGGAAAACAATGAGAGCGCCTGAGCTGAAGAAATCGTACGGAAATGGATCTTCAGCAGACGAGGAGGAGGAGTATCGAACATTCGGCGGATACCTCCCGGCCGCGATGCCCGGTCGTGATTCTTTTTCTTAAAAGTAGAAGTGATTCTGCGACAAAAGGAAAAAGAGGGCACACAATAGCGCATGCCTAAAGTGCAGGGCGTTTATTTTACTATGAATTTATTGGAGGATATACTATTATGTGCGGAATTGTAGGATACATCGGAGATTTAGACTCGAAGGAAATATTATTAAAAGGCTTAGAAAAATTGGAATACCGCGGTTATGACTCAGCAGGTATTGCTGTACGCAATGAAGAAGGCGTAACAGTATTCAAAGAAAAAGGGCGCATTGCTGATTTACGTCTAGCTGTTGAAGATGACGTGGCAGCCAAAACGGGAATTGGGCATACACGTTGGGCAACTCATGGGGTTCCAAACCAATTAAATGCACATCCACATCAGAGTGAATCAGGTCGATATACACTTGTTCATAACGGCGTAATCGAAAACTATCACTTGTTACAAAAAGAGTATTTGGCAGACGTTGAAATGAAATCAGATACGGATACGGAAGTAATCGTACAACTGATCGAGAAATTCTCGAAAGATGGAATGACAACTGCTGAAGCATT
>Ga0209013_10001675_pt1 | contig 20354 bp, 20 predicted proteins | sample Cruoilmetagenom2_FD_187291 | JGI IMG/M metagenome (GOLD analysis project Ga0209013, IMG submission 187291) | Oil polluted marine microbial communities from Coal Oil Point, Santa Barbara, California, USA - Sample 2 (SPAdes) (version 2) | ecosystem: Environmental > Aquatic > Marine > Oil seeps ...
TGTTAAGAATCGGCAGCTATTCCATGTTCGTCTGGATCTTCCTTCTCATTTTGACTGCCAGTATTTATTGGCAAATGTTGATGGGATAATACAATCAGAGGAACGTTGTTCGAATTAAGAATATGACTAGCGGCTGAAATCTTCAGACCGCTTCTTTTCTGTCCATTCGCTTGGAGGAAAACACGATTTTTCCCGAGAAAGAAATCATCCACAGTGAATTATCAGTCTATTCCGACATTAATAGCCGGAATAGATTAAGATAGAAGGGAAGTGTTTCACGAGGGAGAGAGTCGTTCATATGAAAATGAATGTACATCATCTATTCTCGAGAAAGGGAAATGCCTGAAGATAATAAGACTTAAAGACATAGAATAGTTCATTTCATAAAGATGGACTGCTTTGGGAAAACTGATTTTGGTATTGGGTCGGGAGATTTTTGCACAGACTGATTGGTACAAGGAGGATTGACGATGAACATCCGAATCGAATGGCGATACAGAACCCCAAAAGGAACCGAAACCGTCTTCCACTCCGAGGAGATGCCGATAGCACATGCCTTGCTAATAGCGGAAGATATGGAGCGGACGAAGCGCACCAAAAGCGTGGAATACATTGACCAACACGACAGCACATGGACAATCAAGGAAATGAAGGCTTACTTAAAAGGAATCGAAACCGAACCGCATAACATCACGGTGTATTTCGATGGCGGTTTCGATCACCCGACCAACAATGCGGGACTTGGCTGCGTCATTTTTTATGAGCAGAGCGGGAAGTCCTATAGACTACGACGTAACGCGCCTTCAGCTGAGCTCAAATCGAATAACGAAGCCGAGTATGCGGCACTTTACTTAGGCTTGCAGGAACTAGAACTGATGAATGTCCATCATTTACCGGTCAAGTTCATCGGGGATTCGCAGGTCGTCATCAAGCAAATGGCCGGGGAATGGCCTGCACTCGAGAAAGAATTGTCAGGCTGGGCGGACCGAATCGACGACAAGCTAAGTAAACTCGGCATTCAAGCAGAATATGAACTCGTCCCGCGAAAATCCAATGCAGAAGCGGATCGTTTGGCGACGCAGGCATTGAATGGGATTGATATTATGGCGACGAGTGAAGTGGGAGTGGATTAGTGAAAATGAACGGAAGTGTTTAAAGGAGGGGAGTGCAGTCATTGACGACCCTGCACTCCCACCACAGGATTGCCTGCAGGAAAAAGAGACAAGCGAAGTGAGGTCACTGAAAAAATTACGTTTTTTTAGATGAGTAAGTCCTAAAAATGAAAAAGAGGCACATTCTGTTCTGATTTGAACAGAATGTGCCTCTTGCCTCTTTTCTTGGTTACTTCTACAAGTCCTGTAGATAGTGTCCATCGCTTTTTTTTACCTGTCGTTACAGTTGCCACTGTAATAATCCTCTCTTCACTTATCGCAATATGCGTCTTATAACCAAAGAAAGAGGAATCTGCTGATTTATGACCAACGCGCGCCTCTGTATCAAAACGTAATAGGCTTCGTCTGAAAGATGTAGGTCTATTAGACATGCTTATTGGGAAAACAGTTGAAATCGCCCTTGAAAAGCAAATTATTAAAAGCAACACCATTATTTTATTTGCCGAAGCATATTATCTTTTGGTTAGACGAAATCGTTTATCGCCATGTACGGGCTTAGATTAAGGGTTCTTGGTTTAAAATCACTGGGCGCACCACCTACGATTACTTAATTTGAGTATACAGAAAAGGGAGCCTTTTTAATGGTGTAAAATCATTTTCTTCGGAGTAAGTTGATACTAGTGGATTTTCGTTCCAGGCAGCGACTCCAGCGGGAAAAGCGCGAGCTGAAAGCCCCGCAGGAACGCAGTGACGAGGAGATTGAAGCCGTGCCCGCGGAACGCGTCTGCCTGGAACGGAAATCCACGGCTTCTAAGAGAAAAATGCGAGTATGGGAACGAAAACGTTCTCATACTCGCATTGATGTTCCAAAGAGGACTTTTTCAATGCCCTCGCGAAATGAGGTCACTCTTCGCTTGTCTCTTTTATTGTGTAGGTGAAGCTAGTCGGAAAGTATATATGCGAATTTAGACGTAATTTGACAAAAAAATTGGAGATTTTCATGAAAAAAATGTCGAAAAAGAGATACTTATGAATTCACTCACCCTAAATAAATTCTCTGGAAATCATTGCGCCGGTAATTTTTACATGTTCGATATATTGATCTATTTTCTTTTCAGCAACTCGGACGTCAGGAATCATTAATGTCACTCCGGCAATTACCTCATTAAATCGATTTCGGATCGGTGCACACAACGAAAATGCCCCTTTTACCCGTTCACCATAACTTATTGCGTATCCGTCCCGGTGAACCCTTGAAAGTTCCTGAATCAATTTCTCCCTATTCATGATTGTTTTATCCGTGATTTGCATAAATTCTATATCGTTTAATAGTTCGGTTAGTTCGTCCGTAGGTAAATAAGCCATTAGTAGTTTTGCGGATGCACCGGCATACAGCGGTGAAGTTTGGCCAACATAGGTTATTGTTGTGAGTTCGTGTCCTCCAGAAACATATCCGATGCATTGTCTTTTATTTTTGTTAATAATATTCAGCGATACGGATTCCCCAAATTCATCCCTTAATTTTTCCATATGTGGTTTTGATATGGACAACAGATGGGAGTTTTTTTCAACCAGCTGCCCCAAAAAAAGAAGCTCAATTCCAAGTTGGTAAGTCTTCTTTTTGTCGTCCTTCTCTATGACCCCATGATGAATCAATGTATTCAATATTCGCTGTAAACTCGATTTTGATAATTTCAATTTATGATGTAAATCGGCCAATGATAATTCTTTTTCCTCCGTAGAGAACGATTTAAGAATTTGCATGGTCCGATCGATCGTTTGCATTAAATCCTCATTCGCCATAATTTCACCCTTTCCTTGCTTAGGTATTAAATACAAGTCCTTCCATTAATAATAAGCAGAGATGTGTACGTTACACAACTAGATTAATAGAAAATTTGTCATTTAAGTACAGAACCTATGATTTTTCGAGTAAATAAATAACTATATAGAATATTTTAAAAAGTTTGATATTGTATTGATTTGCACAAATTAATCAGTTAATATAAAACCATCGTACTGATAAACAGTATGCCGTACCGATTACCGGTACATACTAACTGTTTTGTGTTCTTGAACTAACATCTTTTTAGATGGTACAGGAGGTAAGGGAATAGGGAGTTAAAACTGTTTTGACTAATAAGGGGGTAGGAAAATGATTTTGAAAAAAAAGTTTTATTCACTTTTAAGTTTGCCATTTGCAGCTGCTTTAGCCTTGGCCGGGTGTAGTAGTGATGATCCTAGTGTAAGCGCTACCAAAGACGGTGTGATCGAATTGGATATTAATAACTGGACATCTTCTACCCACCATTATGCTTACAATGTGTACGAACCGTGGAGTGAACTTGTCGAAGAGAAAACGGATGGCCGCGTGAAAGTGAACATTTATCACGGGAGTGCCTTGGGTAAATCGAGTTCAGTTTATCAGGACGTCAGTGGCGGGTTGTATGATGTTGGGTTAATTGTTGCGAACTATTTCTATGACACTGGCTTTTTCCCATACACAGTTGGAAACTTGCCATTCGCTTTTGAAGGCTCAGAAGAGGCGGCAAATGTATTATCAGAATTTGGCGAGAAATACGCAAAAGAAGATTTAAGTGATATTAAGGTTTTGCCTGCAACATCAACAGATGGCTATGATTTGTTTTCTACGAAGCCAATCAAGACAGTTGAAGACTTGAAGAACAAGAAAATGCGGGTAAACGGTAAAAGTGAAATAGCGCTAGTCGAATCATTGGGTGCTGTTCCAGTATCTTTATCCACAGAAGATACCTATGAAGGACTTCAAAAAAGTACAATCGATACGTCTTTCTATACACCGATCGGAGCGGCAGGATTAAAGTATTTTGAACCAGCGCCTTACGTAACGAAACTTGGCGTGTCAGTTACTCCTGTTATCCCAATCATGAATAAGGAATTTTATGAGAGTCTACCAGAAGATTTGAAGACAATTTTTGATGAGGAATTAAACCCTAGATTAACTGAAATGTTCACGGAAAGTTATGAGAAAGAACTTGAAGCATCTTATGAAGTGTTGGAAAAAGAAGTTGCAGATCGAGGAGAAGTTATCACTCTTGCAGATGAAGAATTAGCAAAATTCAAGGGAATGGCTGAAAAGTCTTGGAAAGCTTGGATTGCGGATGCAAATGACAAGGGCTATCCAGGTGAAGAAATGGCTGAAGAGCTATTCAAAATGTTGGAAGAAGCTGGGTATCCAGCTCCTTACTAATCAATAAATACTTCTAATCCTGATTTTCAGGGTTAGAAGTATTTACTATTAATGAGAATAGAGGTGATCGAGTTGAGGTTACTTTCAAAAGTAATTAACACTTTAACGAATATTACTAGATATATTGCATTGGCAGTAATGGCATTGATGGTACTATTCATTACTTTTGCTGTTGTCAGAAGAACAATAGGTTTTCCAATAGTAGGAGACGTTGAGCTGGTCCAGCTTGGAATGGTTGTCTTAATTATGTGCGGTTTAGCATACACACAGCAAGCGGGAGGACATATAGCGATTGGGTTGATCGTGGACAAATTTCCCGTGAAAGTACAAAGAGTGTTTGATTTCATTTCAAATCTCCTGACAACCGCAGTTACATTAATCATCTCTGTCATTTATTTTGAAGTTGCCATGAACCATAAAGACCATATGCAACTAAGTACCGGTCTTCTCAATATTCCTTACTATCCTTTCGATTTCATCATCGTTCTCGGATTTACAATGTGGGGATTAGAAGCATTATTAAAACTTATCAAATCAATGTTTACTGTCACGGAGCCAGTCAGTAAATAAAGAGGGGAGGCGCATTCTATGTCAGTTGAATTTGTTGGTCTAATAGCGATAATCGCCATGTTTGTATTGATGTTCTTAAGAGTACCTATTGCAATCTCAATGGTCATACCAACGTTTCTTGGAATCCTTTACCTTAAGGACTGGAATACCTTGACCACAGCAGTTGAAACAATTATTTGGGACCATAGTTTCAGTTACACACTGAGTACGATTCCGATGTTCGTGTTAATGGGGGAACTATTGTTTGTCTGTGGAATCAGCGGTGAACTATTCGCAACTTTCCGTGCTTGGGTAGGCCGTCTTAGAGGTGGCTTGGCCATGGCGACGATAGGAGCTTCTGCATTGTTCGCAGCAGCATCCGGGTCAAGTCTAGCAAATACTGCAACGATGGGAGTTATCTCATCCAAGGAAATGTTGGATGCTGGCTATAATAAGTCTCTTACTGGTGGATCAATCGTTGCTGGGGGAACTTTAGGTGTGTTAATCCCGCCGAGTACGTTATTTATCGTCTACGGAATGATGACTGAGCAATCGATCGGTCAACTATTAGTCGCTGGGATCATACCTGGTATTCTACTTATGGTGTTTTACTTAATAACCGTTTATATTGTCGTATTGATTAAACCTGAAATGGCTCCACTTATTAAAGATAAAATTACGTGGAAAGAAAAATTTATTTCCTTAAAAACTACCGTTTGGATTCTCCTATTGTTTGGGGTTGTTGTCGGGGGAATGTATCTTGGTTGGTTTAATCCTACCGAAGCTGCAGGAATTGGAGCATTTGTCACACTTATCATTGCTCTACTAAGAAAAAGGCTAACATTTAAAACTTTTATTGGGGCAATGTCATCCACTTTAAAAACCACAGGATTTTTATTTGCCATCATCATTATGGCGTTCCTATTAAACTACTTCTTGACCATTACCAAAATCCCGTTCTTATTAGCAGATTTCCTAAATGGACTGTCATTACCGGGCTACGCTCTTTTCGCCATCATTATCCTGATGTACATATTACTTGGGGCTGTAATGGATTCATTAGCGATGGTGGTTGTAACGCTGCCAATTATTTTACCGCTCATTAATGCAATGGAATTGGATCTGATCTGGTTCGGCGTAATCATTGTATTAGTGATGGAGTTAGCGATGATTTCACCTCCAATTGGAATGAACTGTTTCGTTCTGAAAGGCGCAACGGATGATCTGACATTAGAACAAATATTTAAAGGTGCTGCCATTTTCATAATCCCGATTGTGGTACTTATTATCGTTTTATATCTGTTCCCAGATATTGCTTTGTATTTACCGAATGATATGTATTAGCAGTTCTTATGTTGAGTTATCTGGTATGAATGAGAATTAATAAAAAGGGGTGGAATAAATGGATATTAAATTTTCAGAAGAATTGGAAAAATATAGAGAACAGGCCAGAGAGTGGCTTGAATCTGCTTTGCCGAAATGGTGGCATGATTATGTCGATAGAACGTCAGACGAAAAACGGTACAAAAATTTCTTGCACTCTTGGGATAAAAAATTAGATGAAGGTGGCTATTCGGGGATTTCCTGGCCAAAAGAGTATGGTGGACGAGGCGAAACGGTATTGAAAGAAATGGTCTTTGAAGAAGAGGCCGGCAGGATTGATGCACCTAAAGGGCATAATTTCCTCGGGAAAATTTTGCTTGGACCAACATTACTGACTTATGGTACGGAAGAACAAAAGAAACATTTCCTGCCGCGACTTGTGAAAAGTGACGATATCTGGTGTCAAGGTTTCTCAGAGCCAAATGCTGGATCGGATTTAGCCTCACTTCAAACGAAGGCGGATTTGGATGGCGATGAATGGGTGATTACTGGCCAAAAAGTTTGGACAACAGAAGCACAAAATGCCAATTGGTGTTTTGTATTGGCACGTACCGATTTTGCGGCACCGAAACATAAAGGAATCACATATTTTCTTGTACCAATGGATGCAGAGGGAGTATCTGTACGACCTTTGAGAAAAATTTCTGGCGAAGCAGACTTTAATGAAATCTTTTTTGACAATGTAAGGATTCCAAAGGATCACTATATTGGCGAATTGAATGAAGGGTGGAAGGTAGCGATGACTACACTTTCATTCGAAAGAGGAATTTTAGCATTAGGAAGACAAGCAAGATTTCAAACGGAATTTGAGAGAGCTTTTGAATATGTGGAAGAAAACAAACTACCTGGTGGTGATGATGTTTTGGAAAATCATTACTTCAGACAGAAGTTTGCTCAATCATATATTGATTTAAGAATTATGCGCTACCATAGCTTGAAAACAATTAGCGACTATATAAATAACAATGGAAAACTTGGACCTGAAGTGTCGTTGCAAAAACTTTATTGGTCAGAAATGCGCTCTCGACTTGGCAATTTATTCATGGAAGCCCAAGGTGACGATGTTCATTTCTCAGGGGAAGATTCACCATCTGCCAATTACTTTACCAATATCTATTACACCACAAGAGGCGAGACCATCTATGCAGGAACCAGTCAAATACAGCGAAATATCATTGCGGAAAAGGTCTTGAATTTACCGAGATAAAAAGGAGTTGTTCAGATGTGGAGAAGTTCAAATTCGAATTAGACTTTGAGGAAAACTTGATGCAAAGCACAATCAGTAAAGCTTTAAAGAAAAGTTATCCACCCAGTGTGCTACGAGAAGCGGTTGAAGAACGGAAAATCAACCAACAAGTGCATGAATTCTTGAGTGACCAAGGACTTTTGTCCATGCTGAATCCACTAAAACAGGGTGACGTAAACTTAATGCTTTGTACAATTTTAGTGAATGAAGCAGGACGCCGGTTGATATCGTTTCCTTTGATTGAACACCTGATGGCCTTGTATGTACTGAAGGAAGAGGCAACATCCAAGGAAATAGAAGACTTTGAGGCAGGAGAAAAGATTGCGACACTCGGATGGAAAGAAAACGTGGAATTTGAGGTCAATGACGGAGTGCATTATGTGAATGGCCTCGTTAAATCCATTCCATTTGCGGATGAATCAGATCAAATCATCGTTCCAATCAGGAAAGATGGTCAAGATCAAGTCCTCATACTAAAAACTGAAGGAATCAAAGATCAATTAAGAAGTGTGAAAACACAGGACTTAACTTATCCCTTATATGAACTGAATTTGGAAAACGTGAAGATTGATCATGTATCCACCCGGTTGATTCATCTGGATTTGGAGGATTTCTACCGAGTTGCAGATTTACTCATTGCTGCAGAACTATTGGGGATTTCCCAGGAATCACTTCAGATGACACTGGATTATACGAAGGAAAGAAAACAGTTTGGAGTTGAAATCGGAAAGTTCCAAGCAGTTAAACACATGTTGGCAGACATGCATTTACTCAGTGAAAGCTCCAAGGTTTCCATCGAGTTTGGTGCTTGGTCGGTAGAGAATGAAGGTGAAGACCATGACATTGTATCCACCATAGCAAAGGCCTACTCGGCGGATGCAGCGATTCGTGTAGTTGAAAGTTCGATACAAGTCCACGGGGCTGTAGGTTTTACTTGGGAACATGACCTTCACTTCTATCTCAAACGTGCCTATCGTCTTGCTAACATGAATAAGACAGCATACGAGGAACGTGAAAAAGTAGCCTCGTATTTTATGGGAGATCTATCCCCAGTGAATAACAAAAAAATCGAGACCGTCTTTAGTTAAAAGAACCATCACGAATTGGGAGGTTACTCATGCAAAATCATAGTGTGATTTACTCTGTGGAAAATGGAGTAGGTTTTATTCGATTAAATCAACCTGAATCTCGTAATGCTCTTTCTACAGAAATAAAGCAGGGCTTGCTCACTTCTCTGGATTTAGCTGAAGAAGATTCAAATGTGAAAATCGTGATTCTTTCAGGAGAAGGCAGTACGTTTTGTGCTGGAGGAGACATCAAGGGCATGGGGGACCGGACCGCATTGGAGTCCGTTGAAAAAATAAATCTAACAAGTCGAATTGCAACCAGGATGGAAGCATTTCGAAAACCAATTATTGCTGCTGTAACTGGTTATGCAGTTGGAGCTGGTTTCAGCTTGGCACTGGCTTCGGATATCATTTTTGCTGAAGAGGATACCAAGTTTGGACTTAGTTTTTCAAAAGTGGGGTTAATCCCGGATTGTGGAGCTTTATATTACCTGCCTCGCATGGTGGGTCCATGGAAAGCCAAGGAATTAATTTTTTCCGGTGAGATGCTTTCCTCTGAAGAAGCTCTAAACCTTGGGATTGTTAACCGTTTATACCCTAAAGGAAAGGTTTTTGAGGAATCCGTTCTATTTGCGGAAAGTTTAGCTAAGGGACCTGCACAGACTATGCAATTTGTGAAATCCATTATCTCGAAAACGGCCAATCTAAGTTTGACTGGGACCGTGGAATTTGAAAATTACGCGCAGTCATTATTGCAACAAACTGACGATCATGCTGAAGGAATACAAGCTTTCAAGGAAAAAAGAGTCCCGGTTTTTGTAGGGAAATAACCTCTAAAAATGGTGTGAGATAAGGAGAGATTACATGTCTAAAAGAGAAGCAGTCATCGTAGAAGCAGTACGATTACCAGTTGGAAGACGCAAAGGTGTATATTCGGAAACAAGACCAGAGCATATGCTCACTGCTGTGCTTAAAGGTTTGGTAGAGCGTAGTGGGATTGCAGCAAACGCTGTGGAAGACGTCATCGTTGGATGCGTAACTCAGAATCAAGAACAAGGAAACAATATTGCCAGACTTGCAACTTTGATGGCTGGCTTATCTGAAAGTACACCAGCAATGACATTGAATAGAAAATGTAGCTCCTCTCATCATGCCGTCCATCAAGCGGCACAAGGGATTCTAGCAGGAGATTATGATGTCGTGATTGCTGCCGGAATTGAAAATATGACCCGAAATCCCATGAGTTCCGACAAAGTGGAAGAACCGAAGGAATTGACGGATTTATATGAAATCATTCCGCAAGGCGAATCAGCTGAACGGATTGCAGAAAAATGGGAGATTTCCCGTGAAGAATTGGACCAATACTCTCTCAGAAGCCATCAATTGGCGGAAAAGGCTAGACAAGAAGGCGCTTTTGAAAGAGAAATCCTACCAATTGAAGTTGAAAAAGATGGACAAAAGATCCGTGTTACTTCAGATGAAGGCATACGTCCACAAACAACGGTTGAAAAGCTCGGGGAATTGAAACCGGTCTTTCTAGCAGATGGAAAAGTTACCCCTGGAAATTCAAGTCAGATCAGCGATGGTGCTGCCGCTGTATTAATTATGTCCCGGGAAAAAGCAGAATCACTTGGATTAAAGCCAAGAGCTAGAATCATAGCTCGTGAGGTCATCGGTTCTGATCCGACCCTGATGCTTACAGGCCCCATTACAATCACGAAGAAAATATTGGATAAATCAGGTCTGACTGTAAACGATATCGATGTCTTTGAATGTAATGAAGCATTTGCTGCAGTTACGCTTGCATGGATGAAAGAGCTAGAAGCATCCGAAGAAAAAGTCAATCCACGAGGCGGAGCGATTGCACTCGGACATCCAACAGGAGCGAGTGGGGCAAGGTTGATGACGACGTTATTGCATGAACTTGAAGATATGGATAAGAAATATGGACTTCAAGTCATGTGTGCGGGTGGCGGTATGGCAACGGCGACAATCATAGAAAGACTTTAATAGGAGGCTTATCATGCAATTGGATAATCAAGTAGTCATCATAACGGGATCCGGAAGAGGGATAGGCCGCTCACTTGCATTGGAAATGGCTCGAGCAGGCGCGAAGGTTGTCATTAATGATTTAGATGAAGAAGTTGCGGTTTCGGTAGTCGATGAAATCAAAAATGAAGGTGGAGAAGCTGTAGCTGTCATCGGGAGTGTAGCCGATAAAAAGACAGCTGAACAACTGGTCGAAAAGGCGGTTTCAGAATTCGGAACCGTCAATGTGTTGATCAATAATGCAGCGGTAACAAGACCTGCAATGATCGATAAAATGACAGATGATCAATGGGATCTAGTGGTCGATGTCGGGATGAAAGGTGTCTTCAACTGTATCCAAGCAGTGGCACCAATCTATAAGGCACGTGGAAAAGAAAATCCCGAAGCTTTATCGAACGGCAAAATCATTAATATCACTTCTGTGGCCGGCTTGACTGGATCGATTGGTCAAATCAATTACTCGGCTGCAAAAGCAGGGGTCGTAGGAATGACAATGTCGGCGGCAAGGGAATGGGGCAGATATCGAGTGCAATCCAATGCCGTTGCATTTGGAATCGTGGAAACGCGAATGACCGAAACCATTCGTACAGAGAAATTCGAGGATGTTTACAAAAATAAGATCGTGTTGAATCGATTTGCCAAAACGGAGGATGTTGTACCGGGTATCATGTTCTTGTCATCTTCGGGAGCGGATTACATCACGGGTCATGTACTGAATATTTCCGGTGGATACCATATCGGAGTTTAAAAATCAGACACTTTCAAACATGAAAAATGGGGTGAAACAATGATAGATCCAAGCATTATTGGAGTTGAAACAAAACCTGAGTATCATGAAGTGGAAAAAGGTGCCATCCGTAAATTTGCTACAGCCATTGGGGATGACAATCCTGTTTATTTCGATGAGGAATATGCGAAAGGAAAAGGGTACTCTTCACTTTTGGCGCCTTTGACCTTTCCAACGACATTCAGAGGGGAATTACAGGATTGGTTCAAGAACCTGGATAAAAACCGGTTGCTACATGGAGAACAGGAATATCGATACGAACGCCGTTTCTGTGCGGGTGAAAAGATAAAGTTGGTGGAAAAAGTAGCGGATGTTTATGAGAAAAGTGGCAAGAACGGAACGATGACATTCATTGTCAGGGATCGAGAAGGATATGATGAGACCGACAAGAAGGTCTTTACAGAGAGGTCCACCTTCATTATCAGGGGGGAGAAGTGAAAATGACGACTTTTAAAAATGTATACGAGGAAACCACTTTCCCCGACTTAGTAAAAAGTCCAGTGACCAGAGTTCAGCTTGCACAATATGCGGGCGCATCAGGAGATTTCAATCCCATTCATATTGATGTTGAGTTCGCTAAGAATTCACCACTGGGTGGAGTAATTGCTCATGGAATGCTCTCCATGGGATTTCTCGGTCAATACGTAGAAAAATTGGCTGGGGAAGACGGCAATGTAAAGCTGTTCAAAGTGCAATTTCGTGCAATGGTCAGACCTGGAGATACCATAACGTGTGAAGCTCAACTGAAAGAATTAACGAACAATGAAGCGATTTTTGATATAAAAGCGGTAAACCAAAATGGGGATGTAGTCGTTAAAGGCGAAGCTATAATCGAACAAAGATAATGAATTAGTCAATTAGGAGGGCTTATTTTGAACGAACAAACTCATGAGTTGAAGCCGATGTTTTCACCTAAATCAATTGCCATTATTGGGGCTTCGGGAGACTCAACTAAAATCAGCTACAAGCCGGTCTCTAATTTAAGGGAAGTCGGTTATGAAGGAGAAGTATACTTAGTCAATTCCAAATATGAAGAAATAGCGGGTTATCCTTGCTTTCCAGATATACAAAGTCTTCCCTCAAACATAGATCTTGCACTGATTTCGGTCAATGCTTCCAAAGTTCAGGGGATTTTAGAAGAATTACATGAAAAACAAGTCAAGAGTGTCGTCATACTAAGTTCGGGTTATTCGGAAATCGGTGAAGATGGCGCAGCGCTAGAGCGTGAATTAACTGAGTTTTCAATAAAAAATAACATGCCGATTTGCGGTCCCAATTGTTTAGGTTTAACGAACTTTAAAGAAAAGACAATTGTTTCATTTTCAAGCTTGAAATTTGGCGAATACGATCCCGTTGCATTTATCACGCAAAGTGGTGCACTAGGTTCGCTTACCTATACACTTGCCAAGGAAATAGGACTTGGTTTCCAGTATTTCGTTTCAAGTGGGAATGAAGCCAGTGTCGACTTCTTTGACTATATCAATTATTTTGCCAATGAAGAAGAAATTAAAGTTATCGGTGGATATATCGAAGGTGCTAGAGACTTCGGGAAAATGGAAAATGCCATCAAAGTATGCCAAGAAAATAACAAGCCATTAGTGTTGATGAAAGTCGGAAACTCCGTAAAAGGAGCGGAGGCTGCCAGTTCCCATACCGCATCTCTCGCAGGAAATGCTGAAGTATATGAAAACTACCTAAAACTTAATAATGTAGTACGTGTTTCAGATGAAGAAGAATTGACTGATACATTAAGTTTGTTCACTAAAACGGCAAGACCAAAAAAATCCGGGGGCGTAGCGATTGTCACCCAGTCTGGTGGGGCTGGAATCGTCATGGCCGATCAATGTGAAATACGTAATATCCCTTTGGCCGAACTGTCCAACGAGACGAAGCAAGAGTTGATCGATGCACTGCCGAAATTTGCTTCAGTCAAAAATCCAGTTGATTTTACCGCTCAAGTCAATCAAAACCCTCAGCAAATAGTGGATGCGGCACGCATTGTTCTAAAAGATGATGCGGTTGAGTCAGTGTTGATCTATTTACAGATGACGGATGATCGATTTATTCCGATTGTACCTGATTTAGCGGAACTAGCTAAAAATGCCGATAAAATCATCGTTCTATGCTGGTCTGGAATTCAACCAAGCACGAAAGAAATTCTGTTCCAATATAAAGACATTTGCTGGATTCCAAATCCGACGAGAACAATCAATGCGGTAGCGAATGTCATGAATTACTATAAAAATTTAGATCAATTCGCTACAGAACAACAAAGCGCTCCAAGAAACACAGCCGTAAACTCAACTAAAATTTCAGGCATCCTAAATGAATGGGAAAGTAAGTCGCTTCTCAAGCAATACGGTGTTTCAGTGCCAAACGGAAATCTTATTCACAGTGAAACGGAATTGAAGGATCTTACCCTTAAGTTCCCGCTCGTAATGAAGGCCGTTTCATCTGATATTGCACATAAAAGCGATTATGGGCTAGTTAAACTGAATATCACATCCATTGAAGATGCAAAGCAAGCTTATCAGGAAATACTGAGCAATAAACAAAAGTATTGTGATGACAAAAAACTGGAAAGTATCCTAGTTGAAGAGATGTCGCCTAAAGGCGTAGAAGTGATTATTGGGGCAGTGCAAGATGAAGTGTTCGGTCCATGCATCATGTTTGGACTTGGCGGAATCTTCGTGGAAGTACTGAAAGACGTGGTAGTCATGCCGGCTCCACTGACAAGGGAAACAGCATTGAAGATGGTAGAATCCATCAAGAGCTACCCGATTCTTGAAGGAGCCCGTGGAAAAGTGAAGTATGACATAAAAGCCTTGGTTGAAACAATGGTACGCATCTCAGAACTATGCATTGACAAAAAAGACTGTTTGGTAGAGTTTGATATCAATCCTCTGATTGTCCATGAACAAGGTCTTGGAGTGACAGCTGTAGATGCTTATATAGTAGGAGAACAAAAAGCTGAAGTTGAGTTGTCCTTGATCAATTCGTTTGGAGGAAATGAAGTCTAACATATTTCCAAACTTTCGGTGAAAAATGGATAAGGAGCTAATTGCATGTCAAAAAAAACGATAGCCACAATTAGAAATTCTTTGGAGTTACCGATAATTATGGCTCCCATGTTTTTGATTTCGAATCCCACAATGGTAATTAAAGCGTGTGAAGCAGGCATTGTCGGTTCATTTCCTGCATTGAATGCTCGGACAAAAGAGACGTTGGAAGAGTGGATGATTCAAATTACAGGTGAGTTGGAACAGCTGAAGAAGAAGTATCCTACTAAAAAAATTGCGCCATGGGCGGTCAATTTCATTAGTCACCGTACAAACAAAAGGTATGTTGAAGACCTTGAACTAGTTGGAAAATATCAGCCACCAATTGTTATTACATCGCTTGGAGATCCAAGTCCAGTGGTGAAAGTAGTGCATGAATATGGCGGCATTGTTTTGTCGGATGTCATCAATATTAAGTTTGCCAAAAAAGCAATTGAAAAAGGAACCGATGGCTTAATCCTCGTTGCAAGCGGCGCAGGCGGGCATGCCGGAATCTTGAATCCAATTTCTTTCATTCATGAGGTCAAAGAGTTTTGGGACGGGCCCATTGTCTTGGCGGGAGGAATATCAAAAGGGAAAGACATACTGGCAGCCGAAGTACTAGGAGCGGATCTTGTCTATATGGGTTCTAGGTTTATTGCGGCGAACGAAAGTTTAGCTGTGGATGAGTACAAGGAAATGGTCATTAACTCCACGATTGAAGATGTTATATATACCGATGCATTCAGTGGCGTTAAAGCGAATTACCTAATTCCGAGTATTGAAAAAGCCGGTCTGGACCCTAGCAACCTGGAAGAAAAGAAAGAAATCAATTTTACTTCCGTGAACAGCAATCCTGAAGTGAAAGCCTGGAAGGATATTTGGGGAGCGGGTCATGGAGTTGGTGCGATTACGAAAGTTCAATCAGTTGCAGAAATCATTGAAGAACTTCAAGTGTCTTATGTTGAAGCAAAGACTGCCATTTTGAATGATAGGGAACAAACTTTACAAAGAGGTTGAAAACAGAATGTGACGATAACCGATAAGGCGGTGTTCAATTTGCAAGCGACCATTCAGGATATACGCGAAAGCTTCGAAACCAGTAATTTCTTTTCAAATATGGGTTTTGAGATTATTGATTTTGAAGAAGATAAAGTTTTATTGAAACTACCATTAAACGAACATTTATTAAATGTGAATAAAACTTTGCATGGGGGAGTTCATGCCGCAATGTTGGATCAAGTTTTGGGAATGGTGACACGGGTAACCACCAAAACTCGATGTGCAACAATCAATTTAAATATTAACTATCTATCCCCTTCAACGACTGGCTCCATTTTTGCAACAGCAAAAATCATTCAGCAAGGGTATCGAATCGTAATCGCTGAAGGCGAAATCCACGATGATCAAGGTAAAACAATAGCCAAAGGGACTGGGACTTTCAAATTATTTCGAGAAAAATAGATAGCATATCGCAGGAAGTTCTCTTCTTTTGCTATTACTTTTATCGAAAATTCATAATGATGAGGTGCAAAGAGATGAAAAAGCTAGATTTGCCTGTTGTCAAATTTACACAGGAACAAGATGCTTTTAGAAAAGAAGTACGAGCTTTTTTAGAAAGTGAACGAAGTAATGGTTCATTTCAAACCCATGCGGATTCTTGGATGAGTGGTTATTCTTACGAGTTTTCCAAAAAACTAGGTGAGAAAGGATGGATAGGAATGACTTGGCCAAAAGCGTATGGCGGCCAAGAACGATCCGCAATTGATCGCTATATCGTTACAGAAGAGTTATTAGCTATCGGTGCGCCAGTTGCGGCACATTGGTTTGCCGATCGTCAATCGGGACCGTTATTTTTGAAATTCGGAACTGAGGAGCAAAAGAATTTCTTCTTGCCAAAAATCGCAAAAGGCGAATGCTATTTTTCAATTGGTCTTTCCGAACCAAACTCTGGTTCAGATTTAGCTTCTATTAAAACAAGGGCTGAGAAGGTAGAAGGTGGCTGGATTCTCAATGGGATGAAAACTTGGACTTCTGGAGCCCATCATTCCCATTACATGATTACGCTTTGTAGAACTTCTCCTCAGGATGAAAAGAATCGACATGGCGGGATGAGCCAGTTAGTAGTAGATCTTTCTGCTAAAGGAGTAACCATTCAACCTATCCAATTTTTGACGGGCGAGCATCATTTCAATGAAGTATTTCTTGATAATGTGTTTGTTCCTGACAATCACTTAGTAGGTGAAGTCGGCAACGGCTGGAAACAAGGGTTGGCAGAACTTGCCTACGAGCGTAGTGGTCCTGAGCGTATCTTGAGCACATTCACATTGCTGCAGGAAACGGTTGAATATTTAAAGGAACAACGCGATGTAAATGGGTTGGCACGAGCACTTCAACTTGTTTCTCGTATGTGGGCTCTCCGAAATATGTCAATAGGCGTCGCGCAAATGCTTGAAGAAGGCGAAGATGTGAGCCTAACAGCATCTTTAGTAAAAGATTTAGGGACAACATTAGAACAAGCAGTTGCGGAGACCGTACGACTACTAGTCGATACAACCCCTTCAGTCACTTCTGAAAAATTGATTGATCGATTGATGGCGGAATCGGTTCTTCATGGACCAGGATTTACTATACGAGGTGGTACAACGGAAATCCTACGAGGAATTGTGGCAAAAGGAGTGTTGGCATAATGAGTGAAATGCATGATTTTATCGTTGATGCAACAAATAAAATTTTGAAAAAACATGTATCTAAAGAGTTGGTAGATGCCTCTGAAAACGGTCAATGGTCGGCCCAGTTGTGGGATGTTTTAGTAGAAGCGGGTCTCGTAACAGTTGGGATTGAAGAGAATCTTGGTGGAACAGGGGGGGATGCAACGGATGCATTTGCCATCTTGCGTTTGGCAGGCAAATATGCCGCTCCGGTACCTATTTTTGAAACCATACTTGCAGGTTGGTTGCTAGCTGATCAAAACGTGGAAACCACGTATGCACCAACTTCATTTGTCTTAAATCTTGAAAATGATATCACTTCAAACGATTTTGTCTTACGTCAAGTACCTTGGGGAAGACATGTATCCCAAGTTGTCTATATAGGGAATATTAATGGCTCTCCTAAAATGGCTGTCCTGTCTACTGAAAATGTGGAAGTGTCACAGAATCAGAACATAGCAGGGGAACCACTCGATGATTTGTATTTTAAAGAGATAAACTTGGAATCGCTTACTATGTTCGACGTCGATCAACATGAAATTTCTGAAAGAGTCATGTTATTGGCTGCACTGGGGAAATCAGCCATGATGGTAGGAGCAATTGAACAAATACTGGATCTATCCGTATTTTATGCAGGAGAAAGACAACAATTCGGTCGTTCGATTGGTAAGTTCCAAGCGGTCCAACATCACTTAACCGCTTTGGCTGGCGAAACCGCTGCTGTATTGGCAGCTTTGAACTACGCAATCGTCGCTTTTGAAGACGGAGTAATCAAAGAGGAATTGGCTCTGACAAAAATGAAAGTTTCTGAAGCTGCAGGTAAAGTGGCAGGAATCGCCCATCAGTTGCACGGGGGCATTGGAATGACACATGAACATCAATTACACCAATTATCCAGAAGATTATGGGCGTGGCGAGAAGATTACGGAAACGAATCTTATTGGGCGAAGAAACTGGCAAAATCTTATATCGAAAACAATGACTTAACACTTTGGAATTTCATTACAAATGAGAAAAGAGGCCATGTACATGTCGGATCTACTGTTTAATGTTGAAAATGGAATCGCAACCATTACGCTGAACCGTCCGGATTCAATAAACGCTTTCAGCGGTGAAATGATTGACCTTTGGATTGAAGCACTTGAAACGGTCCGTGATTCAGATGACATACGAGTTCTTGTCGTAGAAGGAAATGGTCGTGGTTTCTGTTCAGGTGGAGATATAAAAGAAATGATTGCTGGACGAGGTTTTTACCAATCGGATGAGGATCGAATTTCAACGGGACTCAAACGCAAAAACTCCCTTTGGAAAAAGGTCCAACGTGTTCCGCTCTTACTACAGGAAATCGATCAACCAGTAATAGCGAAAGTCCATGGCATTGCGTTTGGAGCAGGGCTTGATATGGCGTTAATGTGCGACATCCGAATTGCGGCTGCATCGACTAAAATGTCGGAAAGCTATGTAAAGGTCGGACTTGTACCTGGAGATGGCGGAGCTTATTTCCTGCCTCGTTTGGTAGGAACAGATCAAGCGCTACATATGCTCTGGACAGGTGAAGTGTTTGAAGCAAAAGAAGCAAAAGAGATGGGATTAGTGACTTTCGTTGTTGAAGATGATGAATTGGATGCCTACGTTCAAAAATATGCGGAACGTCTAGCTGCCGGTCCTCAACAAGCAATGCGTTTGACAAAACGTGCAGTTTATCAAAGCAAAGAAATGCCGCTTCGTTCATCATTAGATTATATTTCGTCGAAAATGGGCTTGGTGATGGAATTGGACGACTTTAAAGAAGGTGTCCAAGCCGTAACGGAAAAACGTAAGGCTACATTTCAATAAAGAATATATAGTCAATCACACAGAATCGAATCGCAGTATCTAATATGTATTAAATAAGTAGGAGTGAGAAATGTGACGAAACCATTGGAAGACATTCGTGTACTGGATTTGTCTCGAGTTTATGCAGCTCCTGCAGGTGCAATGATATTATCGGATTTAGGAGCGGATGTCATACGAGTAGAGCCGCCAGGTGGATCGGATAGCATGCGTGATTGGGGGCCTTTCGTTAATGGCGAAAGTGCCTATTATTTCACTGCAAACCGCAACAAACGATCGATCACATTGAATTTAAAAGAAGATGAAGGAAAAGCCATGTTTTTTGAGCTTCTTAAAAAGTCAGATGTGGTGATCGAAAACTTCAAGACAGGCACAATGGAAAAACTGGGATTGGGTTATGAAAAACTACGCGAAGCCAATCCTGGAGTTGTGTTGTGTTCTGTTACTGGGTTTGGACATACGGGTCCTTTGAGCAAAAATCCCGGTTTCGATCCGGTTGTACAGGCAATGAGCGGGTTGATGGATGTCACAGGAGCAATTGATGGTGAAGCGACCAAGGTCGGAATTCCGATTGCTGATATTTTGACATCGGTTTATGTGGCATTAAGTGTTACTGCTGCGATTCGTCAGCGTGATAAAACGGGCGAAGGCCAAGCTATTGATATGTCTCTGCTTGATGTGCAAATCAGTAGCATGGCAAATGTGGCGAGTGCTTATTTGAATACCGGCATGGTTTCAGAACGTCTTGGAAATCGACACAATAATGTTACTCCATATCAAGTATTCCAATGTGCAGATAATCCAATTATGATTTGTGCCGGGAATGACGGTTTGTTCAGGAAGTTTGCATTAGTGCTTGGTCATCCGGAGTGGGGATCAGATGAGCGCTATAAAACAAATCTTCAAAGAAAAGAAAACGAAGTGGAGTTAATCAGCTTGATTTCTCCTATTATAGAAACAAAAACGTCAGACGAGTGGCTATCGAAACTCGCAAAAGCAGGTGTTCCAGCTGGCCGAGTGAATGATGTTTCGCAAGCCTTAGAGCAAGAGCAGGTAGTCGCTCGCGATTCGGTTGAATCATTGAAACATCCGGTCATTGGTGAAGTGAAAATGGTGAAGAATCCGATGCGTTTCAGTAATCTTACTATCGAAAGTAACGTGGCACCCCCTTTATTGGGAGAGCATACAGAATCTATTTACGGTGAATTACTAGGGCTGGATGAAGTAAAGATAAACGAATTAAGAGAATTGAATGTGATCTAGAGCGATTTGTCTTTAAATCGTCAGAAAGTCAGACTGAGTAACGGCTCAGCCTGGCTTTTTTAGTTTTACAGGGATAATGTGAGGCTT
>Ga0209013_10001676_pt1 | contig 20353 bp, 19 predicted proteins | sample Cruoilmetagenom2_FD_187291 | JGI IMG/M metagenome (GOLD analysis project Ga0209013, IMG submission 187291) | Oil polluted marine microbial communities from Coal Oil Point, Santa Barbara, California, USA - Sample 2 (SPAdes) (version 2) | ecosystem: Environmental > Aquatic > Marine > Oil seeps ...
CGACCTCCCACCATGCACTAATTTTTCAGATCAGGATCAGCTTCGCGCGTTGAAATCGACTGAGAGCTAACGCATTGACGATCACATCAATCAACAATAAAACCAGCAGAACAATTATCAACAACTGCTCACCATTCATGTTTTCCAGATATTCGATCATCGGGCGCAGGGCAAATACTGCCACGACTTGAAACAGCACCAGCGGCAGTAAGAAGATCATCATCAGCGTTTGAGTTGCTGACTGGACATTGCTCGCCCGCAGTGAGATTAGAACTCCAGCCCCTGCAACAGTTGTCGCCATGAGCAGGCTTATTAATAAGTCCCCTATGGCCACCGTCGGTGAGTAGAACAGGATACCTCCCCCCCAGAACTTGATGTTTACCGTGATCAGCCCCAACAGTAAAGAGGCGAGAGTCACCAGCCAGGCAAACAGGACTGAAATACTCCACTTCCCGAACAATATCGCTCGATCCGGTAGGCGGCTGGCTAACAGCGTCTCCAGGGTGTTCCTCTCGCGCTCACCGGCAAAAGAGTCAGGGATCGTGACCCCCACCAGCATCATGGGAACAATCACTGCGACCATCATTGAAAATACTGTATTTGTCCATTCCGTGGGTTCGTCAAATGTCAGCGGCATAACGACAGACAACAGAATTGGCGTTAACATTACCAACAAGATTCTCGATCGACTACCCTGGACCTTTAATAGAGCTTTACTCTCTTTCCAAACAACAGTTAAAATATCGTCCTTCATTTCTCCTCCTCCATTAAGGTCAAAAATACATCTTCCAGGCTGGCAGAACCGCGGTGGACTTCCTCCACCTGAGCGCCTTCACCGACCAGCAGGCTGACCAATGGCGCAGGGTCTGTCGCCTCGCGCAAGTTAATGGTCAATCGTCCGTTTTGAGATTCGACGGATATTACTTCAGGACGCGCTCTGAGCAATCCCAGTATGTGCTCATCAAAACCACGCCCAACGATCTCCACTTGCGGTCTGCCGGCTTTAGCACGCAGTTCATCCGGGTGACCGATCGTCACCAGCCTTCCGGCCCGGATCACGCCCACCTGGTTGCAGATCTTCTCTGCTTCCGACATATTGTGGGTGGTCAGGAACACGGTCACACCTTCGCTTTCGGCCAGCGATGTCAGGTCTTCACGCACCGCCACAGCGGAGGCTACATCCAGCCCAGCCGTTGGCTCATCCAGCAGAATCAAGGGTGGTCGATGGAACATAGCCCGCGCCAGGGCCAGTTTCTGCCTCATACCCCGGCTCCAATCAGCAGCTTTTTCTTTGCGCCGCTCCCAGAGACCGATATTGGTCAGCAGCTCCTTGATGCGGGCATCTCGATCGCTTTTGGACATCCTGTTGATACGTCCATAGAATTCCAGGTTGTCTTCTGCGCTCATCTGCTCATAAACGCCGGAATTTTCGAGTAAGGCGCCCGTCCGTGCACGCACCTCTTCAGCCTGGGTCACCGTATCGTAGCCCAAGACTTCCGCTCTCCCCGTGGTTGGTTCAAGTAAACCCAGCAGCAAGCGAATGGTGGTCGTCTTACCCGCGCCATTCGGACCCAGGAAGCCAAACACAATTCCGGATGGGACCTCGAGCGACAAACCATCCAGGGCTCTTGTCGTATCGAAATCGCGGCTCATGTTATCGATACGGATTGCCACATTAGACATAATCATCCTCCTTCAAGCAGGTTTACACAGCTATTTTTTTCTAATCTTACATTCTGACAACAAACACACTAAATTATTCGTCTCCGGCATTATTTCTTCGCACTGAGAGTATCGGCAGGCCCAGATCTCGGATTTTATTCAACATGCCATGTAAGGCGGCCTGGTCAGCCACTGGTCCAACTAGCAATGTTTCATCCTCTTCTTCCGGCATGATCGCAAAACCATCAAACCAATCAGCCCATTTGAGATCTAGATTTCCTTTCACACGAATTCGGTATATGCTGGTTTTGTCAAATTCTCGCATACTGCACATGTTGAAAGTTCCCTTCAGAATTTACTCGTGATCAAAATTTCGAACCTTTTTTTGTTCGATATTAGAATATCAGGTTAATAGGGGATATGTCATCCCCCATTTGGGGATATTTTTTGGGGATTTATAAATGCCAGGATTTCCCAACCCGTATTTATCCGGTGAAGGTTGTTTTTTGTGTGATGGGAGAAGCTCTTGGATTGCTGCTAACCGATATTGGTTATATTAAGTCTAATTCTTTGGCCTTGTTTACTGCCTCGTATCTGCTGTGTACGTCTAGCTTTGAATAGATACTCTTGATATGTGAACGCACTGTGCTCGTTGCGATAACCTTTTGATCGGCAATATCAGGAATTGAGATCGTACCAGCTAAAAGTCGCAGTATTTGCATTTCTCTATCCGTGAGGGGATCAACTGGAAAAGAAGGAAATCCGGTTACCGCTTTTGTAATAAGAACGGGTTCCAGAGGATATTCTAGAATATTCTTCTTCCCCTTTTCTTGTGCAATCGCATCAAGCAGGTCTTTGACATAATCTATGTACATCCCACGCGCGTCTGCCATTAAAAGCAACCTCTCTACAGGCGGGCCAAGTTCGATATAAATACGCACGAATTTTTCCGGTTTAGACATAAAAAAAGCACGTTCCAATGACTCCAGCGCCCGTTCATCGTCTCCATTAGCCTGGAGGGAAATCGCCTGGATGATTAATATTTCGATATTATCCCGAACAGCTTTTGACTCTTCGGCTCTATCAAGCAAGCGCCTCAGCAAGTTTAAGGTCTCATCCATCACTTCCTGGCTGTTCAGTAATCTTTGAAAAACCAGGATCTTGGCATACAAAATATAGGAATCAATCTTGTGAAATTCAACGGCGTCGTTAGTATTGAATCCACATTCCTCAACCCAATCCAGCGCTAATCGAATGTCCCCTATTGAAAGATAATAGGCAGCCTCACTTGCACTTGCCATGCTGGTGTACCATTCAGATATCTGGCTTGCGATTTGTTTCGTCTCCTGGATTACCTTTTTGGACTGCGAATACTCCCCTTTCGCGCGAAGAATCCTTGCCAGGATTTGGTTGCTCTGGATCATGGCGTCCGCCATTCCCCAGCGACGGCATAATATAACGGCCTCTTGTGCGTAGTTCAGAGCAGAATCGAGAACATTCCACTCATAATAAATAAAACCCATCCTCGCATAAGTGTAACCTGTGACCAATAATCGCTGCCCCCCCAACCGGACATGCTCGTCCGCAAGCCTGAGGGCTTCCTGACAATTGTTCAATACATCGTGCAGACGTCCTTGCCTGCTCTGAAGAACTGCCAGCTCCCACATAGCCTCTACGGTAAATTGAATATCACCGGCTGTTTTACTCAAACTCACTGCTTCTACGAGCACCCGCTCGGATGCTTCGTACTCTCCCAACGAACGAAGCATGGCACCATGTACTAACAACGCCCAGGCACGTGCCATATAATCCGTTTCCGGAAGACGTTCGAGGGCCTGCTGTGATAGTTCTTTGGATTTGGGAATATCTCCATCGAACCAGGCATTATATGCCAGGATTGCAGAGACATGCCCGGTGATATGCCGTCTTTCATCTTGATCGATCGAAGGTTCCTTCGCCTGCAGCACAAAGTTCACATCCTGCAGGAATCGATCGACATCCTCTAACTCACCCGCATGCACTGCTGCCCAGGCGCGTGCCACAGATAACCAGGGGCGTGACCGGACCTTATCGACGGGCAGATCATCCAACCAGGAAAATAAAGTGTTTAATTCACCATGGTAATTCATTTCAAGGGCATTGTTTTCAATGATGCGGATCACTCGCTCTTCATCCGCAGCCAAATAGGCATGCCTGACTGCTTCTCCGATGAGGTCATTATTCTCAAACCATTGACTGGCTTGTATATGTAATTCGGGTACTAGATCAGGGTACGTCCCATCAAGACGACTGCGCAGCAAATCAGCAAACAGTTGGTGATATCGAAACCAACGCCGTTCATCGTCCAACGAGTTCAGGAATAAGTTATCGCGTTCCAGCCATTCCAGAACCGATTGTGCGTCCTCAACTCCGGATACTGATTCGCATAACGGAGCAGTCAGTCGCTCGAGGATGGAGGTTTTGAGTAAGAAATTTTGTACTTCAGGAGATTGCTGGTCTAACACTTCCTCCAATAAATAATCTAATATATAGCGATGACTCCCGGCAAAAGCTCGAATGAACCCTTGCTTATCCTCTCTACCACGCATCGACAGGGCTGCCATTTGTATGCCAGCCACCCACCCCTCGGTTCGTCGATCTAGTTCTCTGATCTCCTCTACGGATAATTCTAGCCCCATCACCTTGTGCACAAATTCAATCGTCTCTTCAGGTGTGAAACGCAGGTCACTGGTTCTCAGTTCGTTGATCTCACCTTGTGCTCGCAAGCGGGCCATGGGCCAGGGTGGGTCAGCTCGTCCGGATATGACCAGGTGCAGTTGAGGGGGCTGATTTTCAAGCAGAAACGTAACTACCTGGTGAACCTCTGCCTCGGTTATTAGATGATAATCATCCAGGACGAGTACAAAAGGTACGGACACCCCGGATAGATCGTTGACCAAATAGGCCAATAATTTATCCACCGGTGGTACCTTGGGGGATTGAAGCACATCCAATATCTCTTCCCCAATATCCGATTGGATATTCTTTAATGCCATGATCAGGTACGCCAGAAAGCGGTGCGGATCGTTGTCCCCATCATCTAATGAGAGCCAGGCAGTAAAAAGCCCGTTCCTATCCACCCATTCACTAATCAGGGTGGTTTTACCGAAACCAGCGGGAGCAGAGATAAGTGTTATTTTGCAATCAAATCCTGCCTCCAGGCGGTTTAGCAGACGCGCACGTGGAACGTGATTTGAACGCAGCGGCGGAACGTAAACCTTTGTTGTTAGTAGTGGTCCAATCATCCTCTATTCCACAAACCAGGCAATTCGCCGAAAGTGACTTTACAAACAGATAGAACAAATGCGGCGAATTGCTTAAGTAATCGGCTGTATTCAACATGAGATTTCGTTAAATTACTTTCAGCCGGTTACACAGGTGTTCCAGTTAATCCTTAAATCTTACCATGTCGTGCAAGTTTCCGACAAATTTTCACGGAGCGTATGGTAAAATATAGAACAAATGTACACAAAGTCAATCTCTACAATCTCCATTTGTAGAGAGAATTTTACAGAAATTACACAAACGTGGAAATTCGAGAAAATTAGTTGTGACTGATCACAACCAGCTGAGACCCTCAGGTAGCGATCCAATTGGGGACATCATCATACGTGGTGCCCGCCAGCATAATCTGAAGAACATCGACGTGATTATTCCGCGCAACAAGCTGGTCGTCATTACCGGTGTCAGCGGCAGTGGCAAATCTTCATTGGCCTTTGATACCATTTACGCCGAGGGGCAGCGGCGCTACGTGGAAAGCCTGTCATCCTACGCCCGCCAGTTCATGGATCAAATGGAAAAACCCCAGGTTGACCAGATTACCGGTCTCAGCCCGGCCATCGCCATCGAGCAGAAGACCATCAGCCGCAATCCGCGCTCGACGGTTGGCACGGTGACGGAGATATTAGATTATCTGCGCGTATTGTTCGCGCGAGTCGGCGTCCCACATTGTCCGCAGTGCGGTCGAGCCGTGCAGCCCCAATCTGCTCAGCAAATCACGGATCAACTCGTCCGGCTGCCCGTCAGTACTCGTTTCCAGCTTTTATCGCCCATCATTCGAAATCGCAAGGGTGCCTTCATAAACACCATGAAGAGATCTGTTAGAGATGGGTACACACGCGCTCGGATCGACGGTGAGACCATTGATCTGACCAAGGGTATTCCCGACCTAGACAAGAATAAAAAGCACCATATTGAACTGATCGTCGATCGGCTGGTAATCCCCGCCGACCCATTAGCATTAGGGCAAGAGAACGCCCAGGAAAAGAGAGCCGGGGAGGTGGATGATTTTCCAACCCGTCTTATGGATTCGATTGAGACCACACTGAAAGCCAGCGACGGTCTATTGATCGTACATATGATTGATGAAAATGAAGAGATCATCCTCAGCGAACACCACGCCTGCGCTTCCTGTGATATCAGCTTCCCAAACCTGGAACCGCACCTGTTCAGCTTCAACTCTCCTCTGGGAATGTGCGACGAGTGTAATGGGCTTGGTCTTAAGATGCAGGTCGACCCCGAGATGATCATCACCAAACCCAATTTATCGCTCTTGGATGGTGCTTCGGTTTGGCACGGTAACTTGCGCAAAAAACCAGACAGCAGTTGGGGACCCAGGGTGCTGGGGCAGTTGGCCGCCCATTACAACGTCGATCTCGAATTGCCATGGGACCAGCTCCCAGAAAAATTTCGCCAGGTTTACCTGTATGGCTCGGGGGACGAGAAGATCCGTTGGAATTATGAAAAAGTTGACGGCTCATGGCGCAGTGAAGGATACCAGGAAGCGCGCGGTGCTGTTTACCACATCAACCGCCTCTTCCGCCAGACCAAGTCTGAAGGATCCCGCCGTTACTACATGCAGTTTATGACCAGACAGCCCTGCCCAAAATGCAGCGGAGAGCGGTTGTGCCCCGAGGCGCGCTTCGTCACCGTGGATGGAAAGCGCCTGCCTGAGCTCACATCCTGGAGCATAGAATCCATCCATAGTTGGATTAATGGTCTGTTGGACACCTTCCAAGGTGAACAGCGGCGCATTGGAGAGGGGTTGATCAGCGAAATCCTGGAACGCCTGGGTTTCCTCAGCAATGTGGGGCTGCACTACCTGACCCTCGACCGCCCGGCGCCCAGCCTCTCTGGTGGTGAGGGTCAGCGCATCCGCCTGGCCAGCCAGATAGGCAGCGGGTTGGTCGGCGTGCTGTACATCCTGGATGAACCATCCATCGGTCTGCATGCCCGGGATCACCGCGCCCTGCTCGACACGCTCATCCACTTGAGGAACATCGGCAACACGGTGCTGGTCGTGGAACATGACGAGACTACCATGCACACTGCCGACTGGATCATTGATCTTGGTCCCGGGGCAGGAATCCTGGGCGGGCAATTGGTGGCAGCCGGTTCAACCGAGGACATCATAATCAACAAGGACTCGCTCACAGGGCGTTATCTCGCCGGCGATCTCAACGTGGTCGCACCCAATGGACGAGAGCGCAGGTCCGCAGCAGGTTGGCTGACATTGAAAGGCAACCGTTTACATAACTTGAAATGTATCGACGTGCGATTCCCACTCGGGACTTTGATCTGCGTTACGGGTGTCAGCGGTTCCGGCAAGAGCAGCCTGGTAGCGCAAACTCTCCATCCGGCCCTGGCGCGCATTTTGCACAACTCGCAGAAGGTCCCCGGTCCTTTTGACAATATCAAAGGACTTGGTCAGGTGGACAAGATCATCAATATCACCCAGGATCCCATCGGGCGTAACCCCCGTTCGAATCCCGGCACATACGTAGGCGTGTTGAGCGAGATTCGCAAGGTGTTCGCCAGCACTCCGGCTGCCAGGGCGCTGGGCTACCAACCGGGGCGCTTCAGTTTCAACGTCAAAGGAGGGCGCTGTGAGTCCTGCACCGGTTATGGTTATAAGAAAGTCGAGATGCACTTCTTACCAGATGTGTGGGTAAAGTGCCGGGAGTGTGGTGGCAAGCGTTACAACCACCAGACGCTCACCATTGCTTACAAAGGGAAAAACATCGCCGACGTGCTGGACATGGACGTTCAGGAGGCGCTGGAATTCTTCAGCAGCTACCCGAAGATCAGGCGCATCCTGCAAACACTGCACGATGTCGGGCTGGACTACATCAAGCTCGGTCAGAGCGCCCTGACCCTCAGCGGTGGCGAAGCACAGCGCGTCAAGCTTTCCAAAGAGCTCAGCCGCGTGTCGACAGGCAGGACCATCTACCTGCTGGACGAACCCACCACGGGCTTGCACTTCGCCGATATACAACGCCTGCTGGACGTGCTGCATCGCCTGACCGACGCCGGCAACACGGTCATCATCATCGAGCACAACCTGGATGTGATCAAGACCGCAGATTGGATCATCGACCTGGGGCCAGAAGGCGGCGAGAAAGGTGGTTTCATCGTTGCAGAGGGCACGCCGGAGGAAATTGCCAGTATCGATCAGAGCTGCACCGGCCAGTTTCTAGGTAGGATTTTGAGCGAAAAGGGAACATAGAGAGTTTATCTGTACAGAACCGGTAACCACCCAGGGGCAATACCAATTCAATCGATAGTCATGAAGCGATGGCAATTGTTATCAATTGGATAAGTCGCCCAACCAATCTGAGATCGTGTCCCAATAATCCGGTGTGAATCCATTTATTGAATGATCTGCACCCGGGAAAATGACAATGGTTACATCATCGTTGCCCGCTTCATTTAAATATTGCTCGTACAAGGCGGCACTTTTTGTTGTTGGTACAAGTTTATCCGCCTCACCAAACAGCGCCAAAACCGGGCAGTGCACCTTGGTGAGAAAATTCACCGGATCTTCCAATATTGTCTCTCCAGCGTTTTTCACAACCATCTCTATCTGTTCAGGTGTAATATTCCTTAACAACGGCAGTAACTCCTGCTCTAAATAGAGGAATTCGGCCCAGGGTTCCGCATCGACCTCTTTAAGGATTTTTATCCCTTGGGAAAGATTTTCAGCAGGATCCATGGATTCTGAATCGTAAACCACTGCCATCATTTCGTTCCAGCTGCCTTCCCCGAGGTTCCGGACGGCATCCTCATTGGCTTCCCGGTACATGGGCTCAGATAACACCCAATCGACCAGCAATCGCCGGAATATTGTTGCTTTAGTGACATCTTCTTCGGAAAATCCTGCCGCTTTGCTCTGCGCCTCGACTCGATAGACCTCTTGTTCCGCAGGTGTCACGCCGGATCCGGAAACGGATATGATAAATGCTACATCATCGTCTTTTGCTGCGGCCATTTGAGTCACCCATCCCCCTTGGCTGTGACCCCACAAACCAACAGCATCTGATTGGATATCCTCACGGGATTGCATGTATTCGACGGCAGCAACAGCTTCCTGGGCCCGGTCTTCAAGAGTCTCGAAATCATGGCTTCCCGGCGATCTCCCGGTACCCGGAGGGTCATAAAGCAGGACCGCATATCCATCCTTCACCAGGCGATGTGCGTGTAACTGATACCACGAGTTTCCTGCGCCGCCCCGTTCTGATCCGGAAAGCAGTACAATCGCCGGGTGAGGCCCTTCACTCGTGGGCAGGGTGAGAACGCCGTACAGCTCATTGGCTCCACTGGTAAACGTGATCTCTTCTTCCAGCCAACCACTCGAGACGGTCGGAGTGACTTCTTCCACAGAACATGCCGCCAGAAAAATCAACGCTATGAACATCATTAACAAAAAGACACCATTCTTATTTATCATCTTAGGACTACCCTCCATTGCCAACACAATTTTGTAAATAGTCAACTTCCAAGTCAACAATCTCCTCTAAATGTGGTTGATCAAAATTGCATCCTTACTCGTATGTAAATCTCATCATGTCATCCCTAAGACCATCACTGCCAGCGATCCAATAAAAAGTGCCACGCTTACCAGCAGGACACAGCAGGCATACCGCAGCTTTGGAAGCTGGTCAAGTCCCAGTGCCTGCGCATGCGCTGCAGAAACAAACCAGGCACAATAGGATGCCGATTTAAATTCTGTTCATCAGTCTGCTCCTAAGTTTTACTTTCTTTCCAACCATTATCTATCATTTGGCTTGGGGAGATGTCATCCCCCAATTGATGATTGTGCTGGGGGATTATCTGGTATTCTGTCAAACATCATTGTTTATTCTGATTGGACTGTTCACGAAACCCTGAGCTTTGTCAAACGAGAATCTAATAACTGTCACTCTAAGTTTATCCTGAGCTTGCGAAGGACCTGGCGAAGAGTCTCGACGATTGAGCCAAAGATTCTTCACTTCGCAACGCTCCGTTCAGAAAGACAAATTAATAATTTATGCTTGAAAAAGCACTATTCGATTCGAAACAGCTTTATAATTCCACCACACTCCATTTCCCACACGTTCACAAGCACCAGCTGCAGAGAATCCTGACCACTGCGTGCTGAGAGCACCTCTTACCCTGATTTGATCATCGAAAGGATGGTACTTGGATCTCCCATTTCCACTGTCTTCCCCATGTTTTTTACATCAGCTCTATGGATCAGGTATTAAAAGGATTATTACTGAGCTGTTGGCACTTGGTTAAATTTCACTTCAAAGATATCGTCAGCCGGCTCTTATCCACCCAGGCAAAAGAATACCCTCTGAATGGGACCTCGCTCTTTCTCTTTTTCCGTACTTCAGTTGCCACCAATTTTATCTTCAAACGATCACCACAATCACCAACCATCACCTCAGTCCAGGCGCGGCCGTATCCAAAGTAAGGAAAGCCCCATTTCTTCTCTCGGGCAACCTTCTTCGCCGTTAAAACGACCGGATTTCCCCCGATATGTCCCTGCATCCTTTTTACCCACGCGAACCCGTACCCCAACCAGGGAAAACTCCACTTCCTTTGGGTACCCACTTCGCTGGATCTTAGATCAACATGCATATCATCAACACCGCCTTGCATGTGTTTCTCCCAGCCGAATCCAAATCCGAAGTAAGGAAAGCGCCATCTTTTTACTCGAGCAAACTCCCTGGTTGACAGGTCAATTATTATTTCGCCATTGTTTCTCCGCACGCTGTCGACCATCTCATCATAAAATAAGTGCTCTTCAGCTTCGAGATGTTCAGGTGGAGCCGCATCGATTAAGGATGCCTTGCACACCGGGCATCTTCCCCTCCAACCGCTAAATTCGCATTCACATTCCGAGCAGTACATAGGGTTCTCCATACTCCAATTTTAAGACGGTCTTGTATTCCGACTTTACTATAGCGAAGATATTAGAATTTGTCATCCCCAATTTTGGTGAATGGGTGGGGGATTACAACGAGATAACAGGTAGGGGATAGGAGATGTTAAAAATAAAATTGAGATTATTTGGATTCCAGCTCGCTCGCTCGCAGCAGGCGCCGTTCACTTTCGTAATCGAGCCGTTCGATCGCCTGATCGAAAGATAACCAGGCCAGTTGATCGATCTCCTTGTTAGGCTGAAAATCCCCCTCCTCTATCAGTTCCATGACCCAGAAAAGTACAACTTTTGGTGTCCCTTCCACTGGGTAACAACAACAGCCAGAGAAATACCCAAGTTTTACCCTGCACTGGATCTCCTCGTCCACTTCTCGCAAAGCGGCCGCTTGCCAGGTCTCTTCAACTTTTAACTTCCCCTTTGGCAGGCTCCAGTCATCATACTTTGGCCGGTGCACAAGTGCGATTTGTTTTCCGCGTGACGTATCGCGCCATACCAGGCCACCTGCTGCCTGTATGATTCCGCTATCCTGTTCTTGAAGATCAGCGCGTTTTGTCATCTATCTGTTCCTGTTGAGTCAATTTTTTTTCAACGCTGGCAGCACCCGTTCACCGATCAGGCGCACTCCATTTTTTGGATCCAGACCGTGCGGCGTGCCGAATTCCACCCTGCCCGCACCGGCGTCGAACAGGGCTTGCGCTTGCCTGATCAGGTCGTTCACGTTCCCCGCCAATGCGAATCGCTCCAGCAGCCCATCGGAGATCAACTTCCCTGCAGCCCCCCTCTCACCTTTCTCCACATGCTTCCCTATCCGCACCAGCAATTCCTCATCAACTTCGAGTGTGGGATCCAATGGAGCAACCACCGGCAGATAGAGCGCAACAGCTTCTCTCGCCGCCCTTCGTGCCAGGTCACGATCTTCATCCACCACGGTCACGGCCCCCATAACCAGCCCAACCGAGCCCAACTCACGATTCACCCGTCTTTCCCCCTCGTTGATATAGCCGCGTATTATGGGTGCCAGGTCTGGGTTAGCGGATCCGCCGACTTTGACTTCGTCGGCAATCTCACCCCCCAATGCTGCCAGCTTCGGTCCCCAGGTTCCAATCATGACCGGTATCTCTCCGTCGGGTAATGGATACGGGGCTTTGACATGTTCAGCGATACGGTAGTTATCGCCATGGTAGCCTCCTGAGCTCCCGGATAGCAGCCGCTGGATGATGTCGATGGCCTCACGCATGGCCGCGATAGGTCGCTGCGGTTCATGGATACCGTGCTCAGCCAGCCAGGCGCCGCGGGCGATGCCTATGTAAACGCCTCCGGCTGCTAAACCAGCCAGCAGAGCCGTATTGGCCGCGATGTCGATGGGGTGCATGCGGAAAGGCGACACCACCGCAGGACCCATCCTGGCGCGCTGGATATGCGGTGCCATCAGCAGCAGCGGTCCGTAGCTCGGATGGTAGGGTGCGTCGTTGTACACGCTGACCACGTCAAAATCGTAGCCATCCACTAATTTCGCTAATGCGATATATTCAGCGGGTGTTTTATCCGTCTGGAAGGCAATGCTGACTTTTCTTGCCATCATGTTAATTCGTCGCTGTCCATCGTCCGTCTCTCGATTCGGTCTATGCGCATTATGACGCGCTCCTCCGGGTCCGGACAGGCCACAAGCACGTCTCGTTCCAACCAATCGTTCTTATCCAGTTCCCGCTGTTTGGCCGGCAGCAGCGGCAGTACCGCGCTCAGCGCGTAGATGCAGAAATGCTTCCCATCCGGGATTTTTAGCTTGCTGCTCTCCACCACCTCGAAATAATCCCCCACTTGCAGCCCGCACACCGACCGCCCCTCGATCGTTTGCACCGTCACCCGCAGATCATACAGCTCAAACTCACGTCCCATCAGCCTTCTCCCAAAAAATAAATTCCAATTTTTCGTACCATTCATCCATATCCGTCTTATAAGATCTGCGTTTATCAGCGTTTATCTGCGTCCTGATCCTAATCAATCACAATCAAATTCTGAAATCCCCTGCTGAGAGGCACGCCCCCATCCTCCCCCACCAGCACCACGTCTTCCACTCGCGCGGAGAGCTGATTTTCGAACAGGATGCTGGGCTCTACCGTGAACAACATCCCCTGTTCGAGAACTGTCTCATCGGATTTGGTCAGAAAGGGAGGCTCGTGAACGTCTAGGCCGATGCCGTGACCCAGGCGGTGGCGAAATGCCTCGCCCAATCCAGCATCTTCAATCACCACCCGCGCTGCAGCATCCACCTCAGCGGCGGTCCTCGCTCCGGCGGCCATGGCCCCTATCCCCGTTGCCTGTGAAGCCATCACCAGCTCATAGACCCGGGTAAACGCTTCGTTTGGTTCCCCGAAAACGACCGTGCGCCCGAAGTCATAACAGTATCCCTCGTAGATGGCGCCGAAATCAAACAGGATCGAAACCGGCGGATGGAGCTCCCGCCTCCAGGAATTTTGGTGCCCGCCGAAGAGCAGCTCGTGTTGTGGGCCAACGCAGTAGACCGCCGATGTAAACGAGGGTCCTAACGCGCCCCGCCGCCGCAGCTGGTAATCGACTTCCGACAGGATATCCAGCTCCGTCATTCCGTGCTTGAGGTGGGATATCACATCCTCGAAAGCCGACTCCGTGATCGCGCCTGCGCGAGACATCAACGCAATTTCTTCTTCGCCCTTGATCATCCTCAACGCACGTAGCATTTCAGTCCCGGACATAAACACCGCATCGGGAAGCAGTTCCTGCAAATGGATAATCGTCTCCGCATGCGCCCGGTCGCCGACCGCAACGCGCGGCCTTTCCGGTAAACTTGACCCCTTCAGGAACCCCCGCACCAGCTCAAGGGGATCGTCAAAATCACCCAGCACCCGCACTTCCAGGCTCGAGGTATCAGGATTGTGATAATCGGCCGTCATGCGCGTGAGGGTAAGCTTTGGTTCCCTACCGGCTCTTATCCACATTCCCTCCAACCAACCGCCTGGATACAGGATTGCTCCGTAGGTCGGGATATCGCGCGGTACACCGGTCAGGTATTGCAGATCAGCCGAAATGGGTATAAACGCCAGGTCGGCGCTGCCGGTCATCGTTTCCTGGAAGCGTTTTATTCTCTCCGCGTAGCTCATGAACGCTTACTCCAAACAGCCCTATGACAATAGACACGCGTCAGCACAAACGATCACGGAATAGCCATTTATTTTATATACTCCGTGAAAAACCGTCTTATCCGTGTCCAATCAAAATATTAATATGAGTTAGCTCCTAACCAGTTAAATTCTTGAACAATGAGCAAGAAAATGTAAAGTTCATTACTTTATGGTTCCGGTTTATCCGGGTTAGGTAGTTAGCTGGAATCGGGCGCAGATAATCGCTGATTATGTCAATAAAATATTATTAAATCTGCGATTATCCGCGAAAATCTGCGTCCAATTTTTTTTAGTAATGAGCAACTACGTAACTCCTGTTATTAAGTTAATTCAGTTAAAACTACTACCAGGGTGGGTTGGAGAAAAAGGCGTATCCCATGAGGGTGCAGGCCGCGACACACGCCAGGCAGACGATGGCAACTGCTACGATGGCGATAATGGAGACCGTGTCGCTGCCATCCTGTGTTTTCTGTGGTTGGAAAGTTTTGCTTTCCGGGCTGACTTCGCTCATCTTTGACCTCCTTCAAATATTCCATATCCTGTTTTGTAGAAAAACCCATCGAACACTGAACACTGAACACTGAACACTGAACACTGAACACTGAACACTGAACACTGAACAATTATACCTTTTGTTAAATAAAAAAAGGCTCCTCGAGAAGGACTCGAACCTTCAACCTAGCGGTTAACAGCCGCTCGCTCTGCCAATTGAGCTATCGAGGAACGTTGCGAGGCGTATTATATACAAAAGGAGATACCCCGTCAAGCGATGATCGTCTGCTCCCCGGCACCCTCACCGCCAATCTGGACATCCGCTTCACCGCCCACGCCAACATGTCCCTCCTCCACGTCTCCTCCGTCGCCTCCAACGACCCCGACGCCACCCTCAAAATCGGCATCTCCTCCAACGACGAATATCTCGCCGAGACCGCCAACGTGGTCGGCGCCACCGCCAACGTCACAAAATTTTTCACTTCTTCAAGACTTAGTAATGACATAGTCTGCAGTTCTTTCGCTGCGCTCAGAACTGCCAAGCTCAACGGCTTTATCGTTGAGCCCTTCACCTTCCTCCTGCAGGATATTCTGTATCATGCTTATCAACGTTCTGTTGAAGTGGGGAGGTCTCGTAAACTTGCAACCAATGACTATTCGAAGTTGTTCTCGGTATCAGCTCCTGATATTTCGAGATCCGATAATGAGGTTTTGGCGCGGTCAGCGCGCGATATCACTCAAGGATTGCAATCACTCGCCACCCAACTCCCTGGTCATTCCGAAACCTTCACAAAGCAGTTGCTAAGGATCGCCTTCAAGTTTTCAGGAGAACCACAAACTGAAGATGTGATTGAAAGAATTTACCAAGAAGCAATAATAGAAAAAATCGAAAGAAGTTCTGAGTTGCCCTCAGAACTTCAATAAGTATCGCCGTAGGCGATACGACAACTACCCTAAGCAGCACCGAAGTGGTTGCGACGCAATCTATTCCCGCCATTCGCCTCACTATCGCTGGCGATATTGAAAATTGCTCGATGAATTTTAAGTTGGCAAAACAAACAAGCGCAGATACGAACCATGCCACAAGATAGTTAAATTGAGGGCATTGGACCTTTGCTCGAAGAGCAAGTGCGAGGAGTTCTTTAGAACTTCTGGAACAGATGATGATCCTCTCAGACCCGGTAATGCACCCACGGAACACAAAAATATCCCGCATCAGGCACACATGACCACTTGGCAAAACTACCTTGAGCCGTGGGTGTGAACCCGCGTGCCAGGGTCTCTAATTTCACCCCGACATGAATGCGTGTTAATACACCTTTTTGTAAAACTGCAGCATAGATAGGGTTGAATACATAATAGAATTGCTTATACAAACATAGCTCAAACTCGGAGCCATAAATTTTGAGTTGTGGTTGGTCTTGCCGAGGGAGTAATCCATTCTGTTCTACTTGGAATGATGTGCTTAAGATCGCCCCAGCAAACGCCGGGCTTAAATCCCAACTATCTGCAAGAAGAATGTAGTAACCTTCTAAGATTGATGCGGATTTGAATCGGTAATAGCCAGTTATCGGAGGTATAAATTCAAAAATGAATGAGGTATCCAACGCTGAATATGGGAAGGAAAGACCATCCTGAGGGTCGATATAGGCATCACACCATAAATATAATTGGTTCCATGATAGATTATGGAGAAATATCGTTTTACCGGTACGCGCAACTGTATAACCAGAGGCCGTGAAAATGTAACCCTCTTTATTGTCCGCTTGAGGAGCAGCTAATTCCGCTTCCAATTCCATCAGTTTCTGTTTTTGAGCCATCAGGATCTGAAAACGATTTTCACGATCAGATATTGTCTCACTTACTCGCTGGTCGATTATCTGATTTGTTTCATCGGTGAGTTCTGATAACTGCGCAGAGTATTCCTGAAGAGGCTGTAAATTCCATCCATTGACATCAGCCAACTCCTGCAACCGTTGCTGATGCATGCTTGTATACTTATCTTCAATTGCCAGTTCAGCTCGTACTTCGCTTAATTCTGCCTGAAATGCTGTCCGTAGCTCACTTTCGTACTCCAACGGTATGGAGCATTCATAATCCATCTCCAAATCTGGAATGATCATCTCGGTCATCTTGTTAACCTCCTGACAACAAAAGCGGTGATTGATCTAAGATACTTTGTAGATTACAACTACTTATTGTGTAGCATTAAATTTGACTTAAGTCAAGAAGCCTTACGGGCATAGAAATTATCTATAGGTATTTGGTTCATAATGAATCCAAAGTGAATAACGGCTGCGAGCTGAGCGACCAGAACGGCATGTCCTACCTCCGCTTCGTCCGCGCCGGCCGCGTCCGCTCAACCGCCAACACCCTCTCCAACATCGAAATCACCCCTCTTGCCCTCCAAACCGCCTGGGAATCCGGCCTCTTCAACGGCAAAGCCGTATTCATCGACCACGCCGCCCTATGGGATCCCCATATTTATGGGCCCCCCCATGTACATGGGGCACTCCTTCGAAAACCTGGTCGGCGTCACCCAATCCTCCACCTGGAACTAGATCGAAAGCGCCATCGAAGTCACCATCAAACTCTACTCCAACGCCCCCGGCACCTCCATCGCCAGCCTCCTCGACGAACTCCTCAGCGAACCCAACCCGCCCGACATCGGCCTCTCCCTCGTCTTCTACCCCGTCTGGGAGCAAAATCCCCCCTCTCCTGGAGCCAGTTCTGAACAAAGTGAAGGATCCGGGAGAGGGGCCGGGGGTGAGGGCCTACGGCGAATTACCGGCATCACCCACATCGAATCCATTGACCTCGTATTCGAACCTGCAGCCGATGGCCGCGTTCTCCAAGCCCTTTCAGCACATCAAATTAATGTAGAGCAAGATGCCTTCTTGCGCCCTTCAACCCAAGGAGCCCCTCCCATGCCCGAAGAAACCGCCACAATTCCAGAAGAAACAATCGATCCCACCAATTCTGACCCAGAACCAGAGTCCGACCTGCATTCTGCCGTAAGCAATGCCTCCGGCATTGCGACAGAAACTGTCGAAAACGTTGCGGCGATCTCCCCCGATCTGGCAGGCGAATGGCTGAATGCATTATCGCATTCCACCGCCCAAGCCATCATCACCTCCTCCGACCTTCCTCAGCCCTCCAAAGATCGCCTCTTATCCCAGACCTACACCTCCCCCGAAGAAGTCACCACCGCCATAGACTCCGAACGCCGCTACCTCGCCCAGCTCAGCCAGGACAGCATCATCCAGATCGTTGACAGCCCTCCCCGCTCTCCCCACATATCCGGCCTGCGCTCATCCGTCGATCAGCTCTCCCTCGCCCTCGATCCCGCTGCCTGGGTAGAACTCACCCTCCGCAACGAGTTTTTTGATCGTCAAGAGCGTGCCACAATGCTTCGTCGGTCACTCTTAAGCCTTCAAACCGAATATGCCGAGAACCTCAAGCTTAAAGAGGAGTATAAAGATAAGTACCATCAGTGGGAAACTCTTGGATTGAATTTTACACTCTTGATAACCTCCGATTGATCTTAGCCTATTGTTCAGTCACCGTGGTTCTGATGGGAGTAGCTTATAGCCTTGTGCCCATTATCGGGTCGCAAGAACGCGCTCAAATTGTTGAGCTATCATCAAAATCATCGTGACTGACCATTAGTGCACTGAATAAACTTTGTATCGTTGGCTCATACTGTCTGCGTATTTTGGTTTACTAATGTTACTTTAATGAGGTAATCTAGTATTAATGATAATATAAGATATATAAGGGTAATATTATCTTATTAGGTTGATAATTTGTGTATCTCTACTGCTAAGGGATGAAAACTTGGACGCCTGTCTCAGTGATGCTTTCACCGAATAAACGGCTCGTCGTTCCCGATTTTATCTACAAAGATCGAAATAACACGGAAGAGAGGTGTGCTATCTGAACATTTTGAAGAAGAACTGATTACTTCATCTACGAGCAAATCCACCAACGCTGGTGTTCCGTCAATCATGTTGTTAGCTGACTCAGGAATGATAGTTTTGTTCCTTTAAATTAGGGAAATTACATAACTTGACGGATAAAAATCTTGCTTAGTAGCTATGATGGAGCATTAATCGCAAGTTTAATTAAATCATCACATAACAAACTAGGAGATTTTAATAATGTTTACTTCCAAACGTAAGTCCATGTATCAATGGGTTGCAGCTCTGACCCTGATCTTAGCTCTGGCGATCGCGACTTCTGTGGTTGCCCTTGCCGCAGAGAGTAGTAGTAACCAGCGTGCTAGGGATGCAATGTCAGCCCGGTATCAAGCGTTCGCAGATCACGATGGCCTGAGCGACGCAGCACATCTTGAGCAATACTGGTCAGCCACCGCAGATCGCTACCAGGCAATGGCAGATGCGTATCTAGCCGATCAGGCCAAGGGGATCGAAGCTGGATGGGCGGCGACAGCGGCCCGGTATCAAGCGTTGGCAGATCACGATGCCCTGAGCGGCGAAGCACAGCTTGAGCAATACTGGTCAGCCACCGCAAATCGCTACCAGGCAATGGCAGATGCGTATCTAGCCGATCAGGCCAAGGGGATCGAGTCTGGATGGGCGGCGACAGCGGCCCGGTACCAGGCGTTAGCCGATGCTTACCAATCCACGGATCAATAAGTTTTCTGCAGGGGCAAATCACAAGGGATTGGAGATCCTCAAATTATTATAATAACTCATATTCACGGATCAGTGAGTTCCCTGCAAGGGTAAATCACAAGGGATTGTAGATCCTCAAATTAAATAACTCATAGAGTTCGGTTTGCTGCAGGGGTTCGTTAGAACCCCTGCAGCGCGATCTCAGCTTATATCCATACATTGATCGCAGGAAAAAACGATCGCACCGAACGTCTCGAACACCCCGCTGTGCTCCGTCCCAACCTCCACCACCTGCAAACTGATTACGATGAAAGCCGCTAGATAGTCCAGGAAGCCAAAGCTCGCTGCCTTCGCTGGGTAACTCTAGCAATCCCATGAACATTTGATCTACCTATCTCCCCTCTCCATACAAACCGCAGTTTAGCCGCGCTCCGGAGCCGGGAGAGGGACGGGCTCAATGCTTTCCTGAGCCCGGGTGAGGTCAACTCGCCTCACTCCCCCCCCCGAATATTTTAAGGTTAAAACCCTTGACAAACAAGAACATTTGTTCTATAATTAGCCGGATTTGTTTACCCCACATACTCACATTCTTTACGCCATCCGCGGGCTACCCGTCTCGTTATCCATCATCTTAAATTTGCCAGATCACAAGAGCCCTCACATTTCCCGCCGCAAACCTTCACCAGTTTTGTCAATCCGCTGAACCGGGGTGAGGTCCGGTCCCTTATCCGTTTTTTTCTAAATCCGGTGTAGTGTCCTCTATAATCTTGACATCAAATTCTGCCTTGTCCTCATTTGATCCACTTACCCTTCTTCGTTCCCTTTTCGTGTCTTTTCGTTTCCTTTCGCACCCAATATTCGTTTCTATTCGTTTTTTTCCGAGGAACGAATACCATCCCGGAGCACGATCCACATACTGCAATCCTCAATCAAAAATTCCAAATCCGAATTCCGCAATCCATCAATTGTTCCTCATTGTTTCATTTTCGCGGAACAATTCCTCTCCCCAACCTCTCCGAGCTCCCACGAGATCCTATGACTTCCCCCACCCGCCATCATCTATGTGTCGTCCTGATATATGTTTACAGAGGGTAAGATAAAAAAGTAAGAAAAACAAGGAGTCAGGATGATAAAGAAAAAAGTAAAAAGATATGGTGAAG
>Ga0209013_10001678_pt1 | contig 20347 bp, 19 predicted proteins | sample Cruoilmetagenom2_FD_187291 | JGI IMG/M metagenome (GOLD analysis project Ga0209013, IMG submission 187291) | Oil polluted marine microbial communities from Coal Oil Point, Santa Barbara, California, USA - Sample 2 (SPAdes) (version 2) | ecosystem: Environmental > Aquatic > Marine > Oil seeps ...
TTTAGCATAAGCAGCGATCACAACTTCACCCTCTACATCATCTGAGAAAGTAGCACTGAAATCTTCTTGTAAAGAGGCCAGCTCATCACTACTTAACTGGTACTTACCATCACTTGTTAAAGCATCCATCAACTCTTTAGTTCTAGCTGCACCAAACTTATCATACATGACTCGCTCAATATTTGAACTTTTAAGAATATCCATCGCAGGAGATTCTGTCAGTATCAATGTTCTGTCCGTAAGATCATAAGCACCCGTATTGATCCAATCTGTCAAAATATTATTGATATTCGAAGCGATCAATATCTTTTCGATCGGAAGTCCCGCTTTTTTTGCATAATATGCACCCAATGCATTACCAAAGTTTCCACTTGGTACGACAAGGTAGATCTTTTTACCCATGGTAATAGTCTCATTACGTACCATTTCCAAATAGCTATGGATATGATAAATAATTTGAAAAATAATACGTCCAAAGTTCACAGAGTTCGCAGCAGTGAGTTTAATATCACGTTCTTTTAATTCAGACTTAAAATCTTCAGAGGCAAGAAGATCTTTAAGCGTATGTTGGGTGTCATCAAAGTTCCCTTTAACCCCTATCACTTTGAGATTATCTGCATCTTCTGTGACCATTTGGAGTTTCTGAACATCAGATGTCCCACCATCAGGATAGAGACATGCTACTTTGACATTGTCCTGGTTTTTAAAGGTTTCAAGTGTTGCTGGACCGGTATCACCACTGGTTGCTGCCATAATGAGATAGTTTTCACCTCTTTTTTGAGCCAGTTTACTCAAAATATAACCAAAAGGTTGCAACGCCATATCCTTAAAAGCCCGTGTCTGTCCATGATAGAGTTCAGAGACAAAACAGTCTTCTTCTATCTGTACAAGAGGAACAGGATTACTCGGGTCATCAAAAGCATCATATCTTTTAAGCGCCTCTTCTAAAACTTCTGTTTCTATATCTATATCAAACTGTTGTAAAAAATCCAATGCCAATGTTTTATAATGACTGGAGAGATGTTTTGTTAAAAATTCTTCATTTAAATTAGGAAGGGCTTCAGGTACATACAGTCCACCAAAACTAGCACTTGGGCTAAGTATCGCTTCTGAAAATGCTACGCTTTTTGGCTTCTGCCCATCATTACCTCGTGTCTCAACAAATTGCATCTATATTATCCTGTATTTTTTATATTAACTATAATTATAGCTAAATAAGCTAAGGATAGCACAGCTATTTGCTGACCTTAAGCATATAAAAGTTTGTAGCTCTACTGTAGCTATCACTCTCTCCTACTACAATAACACTACCATCACTCATACGCGCTACTCCATGTGCTACATCTTTTCTCTCATCACCATATACATGTGACCAGATCAATTCACCTACTTTATTCAGTGCTAAAACATATGCACTGTGGTTACCTTTACCCAGTGTATTGGTACCCCCAACAAGAATAAAACCGCCATCACGTGTCGTTGCTACGGCATTCCCATATTCATAATATTTAAACCCATAAATTTTATGCCAGATCAGTTTTCCTTTTGCATCAAATTTCATCACGGTAAGGTCTGACTGTTCACTTCCATACGAACGTGTTTTTCCTATTGCTACAATACCATTATCTACAGTAGCAGTCACACCAAGTAGTATATCTTCAGCTTCTTGTCCATAAGTTCTTGCCCAGATCTTTTTACCATTCTCATCCAGCTTCATAACAAAGAAATCTGCATCACCAGCCCTTGCTACTTCACGATAACCCACCAATACAAACTTGCCGTCTCTCGTTCTTGTTAGAGACTTGGCACTATCGGCTTTCTTCCCACCTATCGTATGGTCATTAACAACTTTTCCATTTTTATCCAGTTTTGCGATATAGATATCTTTATCTCCATCACCATAAGATTCACTGTCACCAACAACCAAAGCTCCGCCATTATCTGTACCTGCAATTCCCCCTGCAAATTCATCACGTTTTCCACCGAGGTTTTGCTGCCAAACCAACTTACCTTCAAGTGATACTTTTGCCACCAAAAGATCATAATCATAATTTTCGCTAAAAGACTTGGAACTACCCAATACTAAAATACTTCCATCTGCAGCACGTGCAATGGCTTTACCTTCATCTTTCTTCTTACCACCTATCCACAAACGCCACTTCATATCACCTTTGGCAGTCATACGTGTCACACAAATATCTGTACGTTGCGCATTATAAGATTTACATGTCCCTACGATGGCACTATCCCCGTTTTCAAGTGCTACGATATCATAAGCAATATCATCCTCATCCCCACCATACAGTTTTTGCCATACTGCATGATAAGCTTCTTTTTTAACATCTTTTTTTGACTTTACTTCTTTTGCCTCACTACTCAATGAAAGGAGTACTATACCCAATACTACGCAAAATACCTTTTTTAGCATTTCTTATCCTTAATAATAATATTTTCTTCATTATACTGCAAAACCATCAACTTATATATTTTTAATAACTTATTGATTTTTTTCTTTAGCAAACGCTACAAATGCACCCGTATCCATCGGTTTGGCAAAGTAATATCCCTGACCGACATCACATCCATGCTCTCTAAGGAATGATTCTTGAAGTTCATTTTCAATCCCTTCTGCTATGACCTTATATCCCAAACTCTTAGAGAGTGCTATAATTGCCTTAGATACTTCTACATCATGAATATCATGCGGCAGCTCTATCACAAATGATTTATCGATCTTGATCGTATCAAGCGGTAAACTTTTCATGTAACTCATAGAAGAGTACCCTGTACCAAAATCATCTATGGATATCTGACATCCTATACTGCGCAGCTCTTCAAGGATCGTGAGATTTGTTGTTGAGTATTCCATAATAAAACGTTCTGTAATCTCAACGTCTATATTGTGAGGAGATATACCCACCTTTTCAATCACTTTTTTGAAGTTTTCAAGCAGATCATCTTTCCTGAACTGTACAGAGGAGATATTAACAGAGATACTATCAATATTTAATCCCTGCTCTTTCCAATGCATAAACTCTCGACATGCTTCCTCAAAAACAAAATACCCTAATTCAATAATGATTCCTGTCTCTTCTGCCACAGAGACAAACAGTTCTGGAGATACCTGTCCAAGAGTTGGATTGTACCATCGTACAAGTGCCTCTGCTCCAATTACTTTACCGTTTTTCAGATCATACTGTGGCTGATAATAGACATAAATTTCTTTGTTCTTTAAAGCATGCTTTAATTCCTGTTCAAGAGCCAGACGCATCTGTATATCAAGAGAGAGTTGCTTTGTATAAAATTCGTATCTGTCTTTACCCTTTTCTTTGGCATAATACATCGCTGAATCTGCATGTTTAATAATTTCACTTTTCTCTAATCCGTCATCAGGATAAAGAGCAATACCAATACTTGCTGACGTATTGAGGTGATAATTTTGAACCTGTATAGGCTCTCTGACAACAGAAAGAATCTTCTCTGCCATCATGGCAGCATTTTTTCTTGTTTTTAAAGACTCAAGAATAATTACAAATTCATCTCCTCCAATACGAGCAAAAAGATCATCTTTTCTCAATATGTTTTTGATACGCTTAGCCAAGTAAACAAGCATTTCATCTCCAACATGATGTCCCAGTGTATCATTGATCACTTTGAAACGATCCAGATCAATAAATAGAATGGCTATCATCTCATGATTGTCCTTTGCAACATCAAAAACACGAACGATCTCTCTCTCAAAATTGGCACGGTTAGGAAGATGGGTCAAACTATCATGATAGGCAAGGAAATCTGCCTTCTCCTCCATCTCAACGATCTCTTCAAGATTGGTGTAGATCGCAATAAAGTTTGCAATAGCTCCTATTTTATCTCTTACTACCGTAATTGTGAGCCAAATAGGAAGCACCTTTCCACTCTTTGTTTTATTATATATTTTTCCTGTCCATCGATCTCTTCTTGTTAGGGAATACCACATTCTTTTATAAAAAGATCTATCTTGTTTCACTGAAGAAATTATCATCGGTTCCTGACCGACAAGTTCTTCTTCTTCATAACCAAACATTTGAAGGAATGCAGGATTTATAGAGAGGATTTTTTTCTCACTGTCTGTGATCATGATTCCGTCTCCGATGTTTTCATACACTGCTGCAGACTGCTGTAGTTTTTGCTGCTGTTCTTTATAGTCAGTAATATCAAGCTTGATCGCAAGGTATTCTACCAGTTCACCCTCCAAGAAAACAGGAACAATAGACGATTTTTCATATAAAAGAGCTCCATTCTTGCGCCTATTGATCAGCTCTCCCTCCCATTTCTCGCCACGATCAAGTATCTCATTCATCTCTTTATAGAAATCATCAGTGAGAAGATCTGACTTGAGGATATTTGGATTTTCTCCCAGTACCTCATTTTTCATATACCCGGTATGCAATTCAAAAGCTTCGTTGACATATTGGATCTTACGATCTTTATTTGTTATGACAATTGAATTATCACTATTTTCTATTGCATAACGGAATGCCCTTAGTTCACGTGTAGTTTTACGTACACGTTGATAGTTAAACATGAGAATGATCAGGATCACAAAGCTCAAAAGGAAAAAAGACAAAGTAATGACCTTTTGTTCTTTACGGTTATAATCATAATAATCAACCAGGTCCTGCATGGTATGACTAATCACCTCAAAAAGTTCAATCTCTTTATATTCAAGCAATTTCTTCTTTATCATTACAATATCAGAGAAAAATTGTTTACTGTGTTGATAAAAATAGCCAAATTCTCGATACTCTTTACTGTATTCTTTCAACTTGGATATATTCTTAGTAAGTTTTTTTTGATCAAATGGGAGATCCATTAAAAGTTGGCCTATAGTGAAAAAAATCTCTTCAAGCAACTCTTGTTTTTGTTTGTCATCTCTATATTTTTTATCTATAGTTTTACGCAGATCATAGAGATAGTGGATAGAATTTGTAACTCTGGAATTAAGTGTTTTAAAACGCTCAAGCAGCTGCAATTTTTGTTTATAAACACTCTCAATATTCTCAACTTCTTTATATATATGTTGGCTAAACTCTTTTTTTATATTACTCTTTTTAAGATAATCAATATTCTCTTCAAACTCTTTTGAGACACGACTTGTTTCATCATAATCTATATAGCGATATGCTCTTAGAAAAAAGTTTTCAAACTGATGATCCAAATTGATCATTTTCTCTAGTTTTTGATGATAATCGTCATAATTTTTAATTTCTCCATCAATCTTTTGCAAATATAGAAAAAGGAAAGAGAGTATTAAGGCAAAGAAAATGAGTAACAATAAAAACTTATCTATCCTTCTTTTCCAAAAGTTTTTAGTATGAATCATTATTTTAATCTCACGATTACAGAAATTTCACCTGTAAGAGATTTGAGAAATTCAACAATAGCATCCGTCTCACCTTCTTCCATATGTCTTCCCAGCTGATGCCTTGTCATAAACTCAACAGCACTTTTTAATGTGTTTATACGTCCATCATGCATATAAGGAGACGTCAAAGCAATATTTCTCAAAGAAGGAACCTTGAATACATATTTGTCTTCTTCTCGTTTTGTAATATTATATCGTCCTAAATTGCTACTGTTTACATCTTCATAAATACCAAATTTATTGTAAAAGTTTCCTCCAATATTTACTCCATGATGACAAAGTACACATCCCTTAGATTCAAAAAGACGATACCCTTCTTTAGCTTTTTGACTGATAGCCTCTTCATCTCCTTTTAAATATCTGTCAAAAGGAGAATCCGGTGTGATCAGAGTTTTTTCAAATTCAGCAATGGCATCAGCTATATTCTCTTGGGTAATACCATCTGAATAGACATTTATAAAGTCACTAGAATATATTTTACTCTGCTTAAGTGTTTCTACTGCACCTTCCATACTATGGCCCATTTCTACCGGGTTTTCAATAGGACCTATAACCTGTTCTTTCAGATTTTTAGCACGACCATCCCAAAACTGACGGAAATTAAATACTGCATTGTAAACTGTAGGGGAATTAATATTACCTTCCTTCCCTCCGATACCAAAAGAGAACTTCAAACCGTCATCACCGCCATTTTGAAGATCATGGCAAGTAGCACAGGAGATAGTACCATCTCTGGAAAGAATAGGATCAAAAAAGAGTTTTTTTCCCAGTTGGACTTTCTTCTTATCTACTTTTACTTCATTGGGAATCGGTTTAATGGGGCCACTGAAAAGTATTGCAGTAAAACAAATAATACTTATAATTAATTCGACTACTTTTTTCACTCTCTTCCTCCCCCATTTTTTATGTTAAAGTTCGATACAAGTCCCCACACCTGAGCTAGTCAATATTTCAAGAAGCAATGAATGCTCCACACGTCCATCAATGATATGTGCTTTTTTCACACCGCCTCTTAAAGCTTCTATACAGGCATCTACTTTAGGTACCATGCCCCCTTGTATCGTACCATCAACTTTCAATGCTTCTGTTTTTTCTATGCTTAAGTTGGTGATAAGTTCCATATCTTTGTTGAGTACACCTGGAGTATCTGTTAAAAAAAGTACTTTACGTGCTTCAAGTGCTACGGCTATCCTGCTTGCAGCAAGGTCAGCATTGATGTTAAAACCCGGATGACCTATGGTACTGCTCCCTGCAATAGGTGCAATGACAGGTATGGCTCCATCTTCGATAATATTATTTACGATCTCCGGATCGACATGTTCTATCATCCCTGTATAACCAAAATTTTCAAAATCTTTAGGAATACCTTTTAAAAAACCCCCATCTTTTCCGGAGATACCTATGGCTTTTGTACCATGATTGTCAAGCAGAGAGACGATCTCTTTATTGATCTCTCCGGAGAGTACCATCTCAGCGATACGCATCACCTCTTTAGTAGTCACTCTTTGCCCGTCTACGAACTTTGTATCTACTCCCAGGTCAGCCAAAAGGTTGGTAATACTTTTTCCCCCACCATGTACAATGACAGGCTTCATCCCTACAAGGTGCAACAGAACGATATCTTGTGCAAACTGCTCTTTGAGCTCAGAACTCGTTTGTGCAGAACCACCATATTTAATAACAATTTTTTCATTGGTAAATTTTTTAATAAAGGGTAAAGCATCAAGGAGTGTCTTTACCACATCTATATTACTCTTCATCTTAGAGATTCCTTTTTGAACAAGTCCAAAAAGCACTCTTCAGCAGAGTACCCTCGTAACTTCTTACTCTTATCTATAATTTTGAATATAATCTTCTATTTTCATAAAAACTTCATCTTGTATCTCTAATTTTAGCTTCATTTCAGAGATAGGTAACTTAAACCCTTCCATCTTCACTCTATCTTTCGAGGTACAAAGCAAAGAACTTGCCTTGTATTCTTCTAAAATTACCCTAAGGCTTTGCTCATCAAAATAGGCATGGTCTTCCAAGTAAATCTTTTCCACTACACCTTCAGGCAGATATTTATCCAATCTTGCAGGATTTGAGATCGCTGTTACCAGCACCATACGTTCTTTCATATCTTCAAACGATACAATACGTTCAAAATCATCATCCTCTTTGGCAATAACATCTGCATATTTACGGTTAAAATAAAACTCTCTAAACGCTCCGGAAGGAAAAGGAAAATAGTTTTTGATATTTTGTGGCTCAAGCAGTATCTCAAACTTTCTTATATCAACACGGTTAAACCCATCATCAAGGATGATAAGTTTTACGCCTTGTTCTTTAGCTAACACTATAGCTTTATGCCTATCTTCACTGACAATAACCGAAGCCTGAGGCAAAGAGGCAGCCATCAACATAGGCTCATCCCCACTTTGCAGGACATCAACCAATACTTCACCCTTCTTACTTACCTCAACAAGTCCTTCGCTCTTTCTGCCATAGCCACGGGAAATGATGGCTATATTTTTAAACCTGGATGCTAAAGCAATGACAAAAGGCGTTTTTCCAGAACCACCCACAATAAGATTACCCACAGAGACGATGGGAATACCAAAATCTTTTTTAGCAATAACCATCCTTCGTAACGACATTAAAATACCATAGATAAGCGATAGTGGCAAAAGCACTATAATAAAGGGGTAATGATACCATTTTGGAGCAAAAAACATCTGTTCAAAAAAAGCTCTCAAGAACACTCCTTGGCACCCAACTTTTTTATCTCACTACAAGTAAATCCTGCTTCTTTTCTGGCATCTACATTAATGTGAGGTCGATGTTTGGTAAGCAGTTTATAACGTTCAAGAATTTCAAAATAGACACTCTCATCCAGTCCCTCTTTTTGACAAAGGTATTTAAACCACTTATCACCTTTATACACATGCTCTATCTCTTCATCATAAATAATACTTAGTGCATCAATGAGTTTTTTTATGATAGGATTTTTACGTTTATTATCCAGTTTTTTAGCTATCTGAGGATTCACATCAAGCCCAGAGGCTTCATAGTAACGAGGGATTATTGCCATTCTGTCAAGTACAGAGTCTGCTGTATGCTCTGCAGCATCAAACAAACCACAGTGCACAGGAAAATCTCCATACTTATACCCCAATGATGCCAGCAACTCATCTAACATCTTATAGTGACGTATCTCATCTTCAGCAACCACTAACCAATCTACCTTATACTCCATAGGCATTTCAGGGAAACGATAGACAGCATCCAGTGCCAAGTCTATGGCAGAGTATTCTATGTGTGTGATAGCATGTATCAATGTAGCTAAGCCTTCTGTGGTATCAAAATCTTTTCTTGCAGGTAATTCTCTAGGATCTACAATGTGACACTTTGAAGCATACGAGGGATTTTCAAAGATCCTTGGTTTAAAATCAGCTTCACAACTAACCTGATTTTGGTTACAATACTCCAAACACTGAACAGTTAATTTCTCTTTGATATCAATATCATCACTAATAATAGCTGTTTCTAAGACTTCATATATATTCATAAGGAAATTATAACTGATGGAAATTAAAATACAACCTATGGGACCTTACCAAACTAACTGTTACATCGCCACAGTTGATGGCAAAGATTTCATCATTGACCCCGGAGTAGATGCTACCCAGTGGGTTCTAAACAATGTTACCAACCCGGTAGCCATCTTAAACACCCATGGACACTTTGATCATGTATGGTCAAACGCAGAAATAAAAGAAAACCTAAAACTCCCTATATACTGTCCTAAAGGTGATGTCTTCATGCTCACAGACGACCCACTTGGTCAAGGTACGCCTAAAAGTATCCCTGACTATGAAGTAGTAGGCGATGAAGAACTCACTTTGGAAGGTGTCAAGATCAAGTTCCGCCACTTCCCAGGACACACTCCTGGCAACTCCATCATCGAAATGGGTGACGTGTGGTTCAGCGGAGACTTCCTCTTCCAACAATCCATAGGAAGATGGGACTTCCCTGCTTCAAGCGGAGAAGATATGGCGAAAAGTTTAGAAAAAGCTATGAAAATAGAGGGTGACTATACTGTTTACCCTGGGCATGGGCTGAGTACGACACTCAAAGCAGAGCAGAGAATCATGCCCTATTGGATCGATCAGGTAAGGAGAACAATCTAAATCTGTAGGGTGTTGTACCATTACAACACCACATATTATAAATTTAGAGTTAAAGTAATCAATTTTCTTGCAAACTAAAGGTGTTGTCAGGAGACAACACTCTACAGTTTATCCTAGCACATGTTTATCCAACACAAAAGTCGTAAAACTACCTTCAAACACAAGCTTTTCATTCACAAAAGCTTGTACCATAACTTCTCGCTTCTTCCCTTTTTCACTCACGATCCTTGCCTTACACAAAACAGCATCACCTACTTTCACAGGTGCTAAAAATTTTGAACTAGATGCACCCAATACTACCAAAGGGTCATTGACTGCAGACATTGCTGCATAATCTGCTGAACCAAAGATAAACCCACCATGTACTAAACCTAGTCTGTCTGCTGTCATTTGTTGTGTTGTATGGAGTAAAACTTCTGCATAATTTTCTTGTAGTTTTGTCACTTTACCACAAAGAGAGGTATTAATGTTTAGGTGGGTGTTAAGTTGCATGGATAATCCTATGATTTTTTAAGATTATAGCAAAAAATTTCCTTCATTAATCACGCAAAGCGTGCCTGTCATTCCGAACGACCTTGAAAGCGAAGCGATTCGAGAGGAATGACGATTTTTTGCTTCGTTTTTTCTAAAAAAATGAAGAGAGAAACAAAACCACAAGTAAAATAAGAGGAAATATAATTAAATAGATTAAATTGAAGTATGCATTCCCACGCTAAGCATGGGAACGAGAGGATAGAAGATAATTAGTAAGAGAACTTGTACCCTCTACGTCTAACCGTATGAATCACCTGAAAACCAAGAATACTCTTCAAACGTTTTCTTATCTGGTTGATAGCAACCTCAACTGTATTATCACTCACATACTCCGGCTCTTCCCAAAGTGCATTAATGATCTCATCTTTTGAGAAGACTCTTTGTTTACGAAGTGCAAGGTATGCCAAGATATCAAATGTTTTACCGTTAAGTGAAACGATCTTATCATCATATTCTATTTTCTTGTTAGCAATATCTATAACAAGCTTTTCTATTTCTACCTGTGTTCCAAAAAGATGTCTCATGTTTGCCAACACTCTTGCCGCAATAAGATCTGGTTCATCACAGTGATTGTAGATCACATCATCTACACCTAAAGAGAAAAATCCTGACTGTTGACGATAATTTTCTGTCAAGATCATGATCTTTGTTTCACTCTTTTTCTTTTTCACTTCATTCACATAACGTTCAAGTGAAAACTTCACACCTTCATCTACAATGATCACTAGTTCATAGTGTCTAAAGTCTGTAAAGTTTGTTGCATCATACATATCTTTTGCATTATCAACAATACAAATGAAGTATTTATCTAATTCTTTCTCAAGTTCCTTAACGTATTCGTCATTGAAACCTACTGTTAATATTCTCATTTTCTATCAATATCCAATCTACTCAAAAAGTAAACAAAACTTAAACATAAACTTAAGTTTTTCCTACTTTTCTCTTTTATTAACGTATTTATAGCAAAATGTACCTTATTTAAAAATAAAAGTAACTTTTAGTTTCTTTTGGTATTTTAATGTTTTTGAAGTGCTTTTATTGCTTTTATGTAGACTCTTTTAGGTGCAGGATACCCTTCTACCGTCTTTGTAGGGTCATTAGGGTCTAAGAAGTCTTCAAGACTTTGGGTATCTATCCACTCTGTTTTTCTTTGTTCGTTATGTTCAGTTTTCATCATTTCCAGTACTTCAACTGTTTCAAATCCTGCTCGATAGCACCAGTTCTTTAGTGCATTGACAGTAGGTACAAAGTAAATATTTGGGATTTTAGAGTATCTGTCTTTAGGAGTAAGACACATCTCCGCTTCTCCATCTATCATAAAAGTATCAAGTATGAGTTCTCCGCCTTTATTGAGTCCTTTAAAGAGTGATTTGAGCATCGCAACAGGATCTGACCTATGGTAGAGTACACCTAAACAAAAGAGTGTATCAAACTTGTGCTCGTAAAACTCCACATGCTCGACACCCAAAAGTTCATAAACGATGTCACTTTTTACAAAATGGTTTACAAACTGAAATTGAGAATAATAAATAGCTGAAGGGTCAAAACCTATGAGTTTTTTAGGCTCCTGTGAAAGCATACGGAAAAGATAGTAGCCATTATTACAGCCTATATCACCTACGATCTTATCTTTGAGATTAAAATGAGGTTCAAGCAGATTATACTTGATCTGACTTTGCCACTCCGAGTCAATGAAGAGTTCATTGATCATAAAAGGACCTTTTCGCCAAGGCTTCATCAGGAAAGCTGTCTGCTTTATCTGCTCTGCTTCTTCATTTGAGAGATTTTCTATCTGAACCTCTACCCTATCACCAAGTATAAGCTCAACATTTGAGTACTCCGGTAAAGCTTTTATGGCTTCCTGATAGGGTTTAATATTTTTCCACGTAAGCCATTTCTGGCGTTCTTCTCTTAAAGTATCAAGATTCATCTATTTTTTGATATACGCTTTTTTGATCACTTGATCGAACATAGGTCTATCACCTCTGGCAGTAGTAACATTTTCCATCTTTTTAACTACTTTTTGTCCTTTGATCACTTCACCAAATATCGTATATCCGCCATTAAGATGTGGTGTTGGCACTGTTGTAATGAAAAATTGACTTCCATTGGTATTTGGTCCTCTGTTTGCCATAGCAAGTAAGAAAGGTCTATCAAATGTCAGATTTTTCCCATACTCATTCTTAAAATCTTTTTTCCAGATGGACTCACCACCTCTTCCAGTACCTGTAGGATCTCCACCCTGAATCATAAATCCTTTAATGATCCTATGGAAAATAATGCCATTATAGTATCCATTTTTCACATGCGTTGTAAAATTTTCTACGGCTAAAGGTGCTGCTTTAGGAAACATCTTAAGTTCTATCTTCCCAACGTTTGTTTCAAGTATCACTATCGGTGATTTATCTCCGGAAGCATTCAGCTGAATACCACATACTAATAATAACCCAATAAATAATTTCTTATACATAAACTTTTTCTCTCTTTTTATTTTTCTACAACATCATGAACACATTTATCTATCTTCAGTTCTTTAAGCAACAACGTAAAGAATTCCCCACTATCTCTCTGAACATCATCATTAAACTCAACATAGATTGCCTGAGATACTTCTGTTTTATCTTTAGCATTATCAAAACACTGTGGTGCCATTCCTGTCTGTTTTTTAATTTTCTTGATCGCTGTTTCGATCTCTGTTCTAAGTTCAGGGCTATTATCAAAGGTAAGACTAATTCCGGCATACCTCTCTTCCATTCTTACATTTGCTTTTATTTCATTACATCTATCCATCTGTCTCATACCTTTTTATTTCGCATATTCTATTGATCGTGTCTCTCTAATGACGTTGACTTTTATTTCACCGGGGTATTGTACCTTATTTTGTATCTCTTTTGCAATCTCCTTGCTTAAAAGTACCGCTTCATTATCACTCATCCTTTGAGCATTGACAAAAACACGTATCTCTCTACCTGCATTGATGGCATAGGCTTGAATCACATCATCTTTACTCAATGCGATCTCTTCTACCTCTTTCACACGCTTAGTAAAGCTCTCAAGCACCTCTCGTCTTGCCCCTGGTCTGGCAGCGGAGAGTTTATCTGCCGCACACACGGCTGCACTCTCTACAGAGTCTGGTTCTTCATGGCCATGATGTGCATAAATTGCATTGATGACTGTTGGATGTTCATTATGTCTACGACATATCTCTGCTCCTATATCTACATGTGAACCACCCATGTCTTGCGTAAGTGCCTTACCTATATCATGCAGAAGCCCTGCACGTAAAGCAAGCTTTTCATCACCACCCATTTCTGCTGCCATCACACGTGCAAGTTTAGCTACTTCTAAAGTGTGTGCCAGTGCATTTTGTCCATAACTAGCACGGTATTTCAGACGTCCAAGCAGTTTTATAAGCTCTTCATGCATCGGAAAAAGTCCTAGATCTATGAGAACATTCTCACCATCTTCATAAGTCTTTTTCTCAAACTCTGCCTGTACTTTTTCATGCACCTCTTCAATACGTCCGGGATGTATACGCCCATCTTCAACAAGTATCTCTATGACTCTGGTAGCGATAGCTCTTCTATAAAGATTGAAGCTGCTTACAAGTATCACCCCAGGTGTCTCATCTATGACGATATCAACCCCCAAGAGCATCTCAAGTGTCTTAATATTCCGACCCTCTTTACCAATGATGCGCCCTTTGTGCTCATCACTTGGCAAATTTACAAGGTTGATAAGCCTTTCACCCGCAAACTCACCTGCATAACGTGTTGTTGCCTGTGCCAAAATATAGTTGGCTTTTTTCTCACCCTCTTCTTTAGCCAACTGTTCATATTTACGCACGATACCTGCTACTTCAGAACGGCTCTGCTCTTCAACCTTTTCCAATATATATACTTTCGCTTCTTCCCGAGTAAGGGAAGCGGCACCTTGCATTTTTTGTATTGCTTGATCTATCTCTTCTTGCTTTTGAACTTCCAGTTTTTCTAAATTCGCCTCTTTATCGAGTATCTTATGTTGCAAAAGTGCAAGTTTTTCTTCTTCTTTATTTAACTCTTTTGTCTCTAAGATCAAAGAACGATTACGCTCTTCTACCTGGGCAATACGTTTTTGAAATTCACCTTCCTGCTCTAACCTTTTTGCTTTCATCTTCACATAAGCTTCTTGCAATACAAGTTCAGCTTCATTTTCTATAGCTTTTGCTTTTGCTTTTACTTCCAACTCTATATGTGCAAATCTATTTTGTGTACTGTTTTTCAGCCATAAGTAGCAAACTCCTGCTCCTACAGCTGTTCCAGCCAAGCTGGACACTCCTATTATTCCTAACATTATTTTTCCTTTTATTAAAGAAAAAGAAACTCATATCATTTTATGGCACAAAAATCATGTCTGCCTTAACATCATAATCATCTGTAACGATTTCCCTACTATAACACAATTCACGTGCCACAAACACTGTTTTATTTATATTTTTAATCTCTTTTTCAAAAAATCTATCATACATCCCTTTTCCAAATCCTACACGTCTATGCGTAATATCCAGTCCCACTATAGGTACAATAGCTATATCTAATTTTTTATTTCTATACTGTTTTGAATCTTTTGGTTCTTTTATCCCAAAACGTTTTTTTTCCAGTGGGTATCTATATTTTACCACCCTAAAACTTTTACCTTCCATAAATGGCACATAGAGTTCCCTCTTTTCTTTTCTCAACTGTCGAATAAGCGGATAAAGATCGACCTCTGTTTTCATTGGCAAATAAAGCATGATTTTTTGCGCATGACTCTCTACAATAAATCGATATAAACGCTGCGATACCATTTTGTCTTTTTTATAAGAACTTATGCTACTTGCTTTCTTCAAACGTTTTAAGCAATGTTCTCTAAAATGCTTTTTCTTCATATCTCTTTGCATAACTTCCATTCTTTTTAGTGCCTTTTGGATATAATCACCACCATTATACCTAAAGGAACAGTGTGAAAGAAATCCGCTCTTTTCTCTTATCTACTCTTTTATTATGCTTCACTCTATTCTCTTTCACAGGGTGTGAAGATAAAAAAGCCAAAGAACCTCTTATCCCTGTAGAAAACACTACTGAGGTATTTATACAAAAAGATAAAGATCAACAAGAAAAAATACGGGAAACAGAAGTAGAAAAAGTAGAAAAAGTAGAAAAAGTAGAAAAAGTAGCAGAAGTAGCAGAAGTAGCAAAACAAATGCCTTTGCAAAAAAAGGAAGAGAACATTAGTAAAGAGGTCTCTGCACCTCAAACACCCACAGATACTTTTACCTTAAGGGATATCCAACAAAACAGACATACACTTACTATAAACGATCAAAAAATAAATTTTCATAATATTGACCGATCTATAGTAGTTGTAAACTTTTTTAGTACTTGGCACTCCCCTTCTCGTGGAGAGATACCCTATCTTTCAGACCTTCAAAAAAAGTATGAGAAGCATATTTTTATTGCAGGTATCCTTATCAACGATGAACAAAGTGACGATACCTTAAGACAATTTATGAGTAAGTATCATGCTAACTATTTTATATCAAACAGCAAAGAAAACAATGCATTTGCCAATAAAATAGTAAAAGAGCTTCAACTCCCTGAAAACTTCCCCATCCCACTTACGGTGATCTATAAAGATGGTGATTACTATACGCATTATGAGGGTGCTGTTCCTGTAGAAATGATAGATCACGATATACAACAAGTCATAAAAAAGTAAAAGGATATAACAATAATGTTTAATTTATTTAAAAAAGTTTTAGGCAAAACCAGTGATGCCATCAAAGAGGTTGCCCCTACGAAGAAGAAAAATATCTCTAAAGAAGAGTTTGAAGATATCCTGCTTGAAGCAGATGTCAACTATGAACTGGTAGAGAGACTTCTGGAAGCACTGCCAAACAACATTAACCGTGTACAGGCATTTAACTCCCTGATCTCTGTATTTCAATATAAAGCAGATTGGAAAGAGAGTGATGTCAAACCCTTTGTTGAGATGATCATCGGGGTAAACGGTGCAGGGAAAACAACCACCATTTCCAAACTTGCATACCGATATAAAGAGATGGGACATGGTGTCATCCTTGGTGCGGGAGATACTTTCCGTGCAGCTGCCATAGAACAGCTTAGCAGATGGGCAGTAAAACTTGACATACCTATCATAGCCACACAACAGGGACATGACCCCTCTGCTGTAGTATATGATACGATAGAATCAGCCAAAGCAAAAGGTCTTGATAATGTTATTATCGATACAGCAGGAAGACTCCACACACAAACCAACCTCAGTGAAGAACTTAAGAAGATGATACGTATAGCAAATAAAGCCCAAGAGGGAGCACCTCATCGAAAGATGCTCATACTGGATGGTACACAAGGAAGCTCTTCCATCAACCAGGCAAAAGTATTCAATGAAATGGTTGGGATCGACGGTATTATTATCACAAAACTAGATGGTACAGCCAAAGGTGGTTCAGTATTAAGTATTGCAGATGAACTTCAAATGCCTATTTTCTACATAGGTACGGGAGAGCAGCCCAAAGATTTGATCCGATTTAAAGCAAATGAGTATATCAATACTATTTTAGATGAGATTTTTATCTAACAAAAAGTATGCTCTAACTCTCTTCATCTAGAGAAAACATTTCACGATACAATGTTTCAATATCTGTTTTCTCTTTATAATCTATCATATCCCCTATCACTATAGTCACTTCTTGTTCTAACTTGCTATCATTCAATGCATTTTTCAATGCTTTCCCTGCATCTGTTTTAATATAAACAGGTAAGATTGGCAATCTGTTTTTTAGAGCGATGATGCGTGACCCCTCTTTAAATGCTGTCAAAGGTTTATCTGTTTTATTTCGTGTACCTTCAGGAAAGATAAATATAGATTCACCACGTTTTACTGCTTTTTTAGTCTCTGCAAAAAAACCACTCATTTGACTTTTTTCTCTATCCAGGAGTATGGACCCGGCATTACGAACAAAAAGCCCAAAGAAAAATGAATTGTAAAGCTCTTTTTTTGAGATCCAAGGTCCAAATATTTCTGTATCTTTGAGTGCTACTTCTATGATGGGAGGGTCAATAATACTTCTATGATTACTAACGATAAGATACTTTCCATCTTTAGGTAACTTTTCCATATTTTCAATATTGATAGTAATATGTAATGTATCAAGCTGTGCTTCTGAATAGGCAAGTCTTAATCTCTTTTTTTCCATAGGATCATTTGTTTTCCCCAATCTATAGCCAAAACTATTTGTCAAATAAAGACCATATAAAAGCTGCTTAATTGCATTAAATGTCACTAGCTGTCCTTCAGATATATAAGTTCAAAATTATAACTAAAACAATTAAAATCTAAAAACATGTCAATTTGACATATTTTTACTCTAATATCAAAATATTGTTTACAATACAACAAAAGAATTAAGGACTACAGTATGGCAAAGAAAAGAACACTATTTGAATGTCAAGCATGCGGGTTCCAGTCTCCGCGATGGATGGGGAAATGTACTTCCTGCAACCAGTGGGAAACCATGATAGAACTCACCACCGATCAAATGAAGTTTTTAAAAGAGACATCAGGCAGCAGTTCCTCCGGTTCTGCACTTTCAAAAGCTAAACCCATTACACAAATAGAAGAAGACAATATTACACGTTTCCCCTCAGGAAGCGGAGAACTGGATCTGGTACTCGGTGGTGGTGTCGTCCCTGGTTCACTTACTCTCATAGGAGGAAGTCCAGGGATAGGTAAATCAACACTGCTTCTAAAGATAGCAGGTAATCTTGCACAAACCAATAAAAAAGTCCTCTATGTCTCAGGAGAAGAGTCAGCCGGTCAGATCAAGTTACGTGCCAACAGACTGGATGCAAACCATGACAATCTCTATCTCCTTCCAGAGATCAATCTAAGTACTGTACTCTCAGAAATATCCAATGAGAATTATGAGTTCATTGTCATCGATTCCATTCAAACACTCTACTCCGATGAAACACCCTCAGCACCAGGCTCTGTAACGCAGGTACGAACCATCACTTTTGAGCTGATGCGTGTTGCAAAAAGCCTGCATATCCCTATCTTCATCATCGGACATATCACCAAAGACGGCTCTATCGCAGGGCCTAGGGTACTTGAACACATGGTAGATACCGTACTCTACTTTGAAGGAGATACCAACTCAGAATTAAGACTGCTCAGAGGATTTAAAAACCGCTTTGGATCTACCAACGAAGTGGGGATATTTGAGATGAACAAAGAGGGACTCAATGATGCTAAAAGCATGGCTGGAAGATTTTTCAACAAAGAAAAACTACAATCTGGTTCTGCTCTAACTGTTATCATGGAAGGAAGTAGGCCTATTATCATTGAGGTACAAGCCTTAGTCAGTGAATCCTACGGACATGCTAAACGCAGTTCTACCGGATTTGATAATAATAGACTTGGCATGCTTTTAGCACTCTTAGAAAAAAAGCTTGATCTGCCACTTGGTACCTATGATGTCTTTATCAACATATCAGGAGGCATCAAAGTCAATGAACCTTCTGCTGACCTTGCCATCATCGCAGCTATTTTAAGCAGTTACAGAGACAGAGAACTTAGTTCTGAAACACTTTTTTTAGGAGAAGTCAGTCTCACAGGAGAGATACGGGAGATATCGGGACTCACCCAACGTCTCAAAGAGATAGAAACACAAGGTTTTTCTAAAGCTGTCATCCCCAATAAACCCATCGAAGAGACAAAAATAAAATGCTTTGTGGCTGATGAAGTTTCAAAAGTTGTGGAGTGGATGTAAAGTTTTATCCATATAAAATAATTTAACTGATATATAAAATTATATTATAAGTTAAAAACTGATAGCATATAGTTATAGCCGATTTTACTGTGAAGTAAGTACGGAAAACCAAGGGTCTTAAAAAAGACAGCCTAGTTACAAAATATCCTGTAAACACATCTTTATAATATAGAATGTTAAAAGATTTTCATACATACAAAGGCAACTATATACTATGCAAAATAATCATATCTACAAAATTATTATCGCGGATGATCATGAAATTGTGCGGAGTGGTGTCAAGTTTACTATAGAGTCTCAAAAAAATCTTTATATTGAAGATGAAGCTTCTTCATTTTCTGAACTCATCAGCCTTCTTTCCAAAAAAAGTTATGACTTTTTGATCTTAGACCTGAATCTTGGTGATAAAAACGGTATACCTTCCATACGTGAGATCAGTGATCAGTTCAATGAATTACCCATATTGGTCTTAAGTATGTTTCCTGAAGATCCTTATGCTCTGCAATCTATCCAAGCTGGAGCTGCGGGCTATTTAAATAAAAAAATGGTATCAGAAGAATTGATAAATGCGATAAATAGCATCATTGAGGGGGAAACATATATGAATCAATCATACAGAGAAACGCTTCCCTATGGAACCTCTTTAGATAAAACACCCAAAAGCTCGATAGAGTCTCTATCCAAACGGGAATTTGAAGTGTACTCTCTAATTACCTCAGGTGTTGCCACTAAAGAGATTGCAGAAAAACTTGCATTGAGTCCAAAAACTGTATCTACTTATCGTACACGTATACTGGAAAAATTGTCACTCTCCAATACCAATCAACTCATTCACTTTGCCCTGCAGGACTCCTTAGGATAAGAATAAAAATCAAAATAAACTTAAAACTGTGAACCCTGTCAAAAATTTATATATGATTGTAAGAATAATCCTATATGTTTTTTTCTCTATATTTCATATAATCTTAAAATAACATTGGGTTGGGTTTAAAGTTTCCAACAAAAATTTCTTTCTTCAACTTAATAAAAAATCTATAATAAAAAGGATGAATTATGGAGAAGAGAATTCTTATTGTTGATGATGTCGAATTTAATATTGAGTTTGAAGGAAAAGTGATTAAATCTCTTATGGATGAGCTTGGAATCGATATACAAATCGACACAGCTTATACGGTTGAAGAAGCATTAAGTAATATCGCTGAAAATGAGAGATATGATGCTATGGTAATCGATATGAATCTACCTGATGGTTCTGGTGTTGATATAGCAAAGGCTGCATTGAAAAAAAGCGAAAAGACTCGTATAGCAGCACTTACAATTTATCCAAGCAAGTATGAAGATCAGCGTGCCTTTTTTGATCTTTTTTTGAAAAAACCGATCATGCCTGAGGTATATAAGCAGAATTTTGGTCGTCTTTTACGTCTT
>Ga0209013_10001679_pt1 | contig 20344 bp, 19 predicted proteins | sample Cruoilmetagenom2_FD_187291 | JGI IMG/M metagenome (GOLD analysis project Ga0209013, IMG submission 187291) | Oil polluted marine microbial communities from Coal Oil Point, Santa Barbara, California, USA - Sample 2 (SPAdes) (version 2) | ecosystem: Environmental > Aquatic > Marine > Oil seeps ...
AGGTCATGGAATCAAATGCCACTAACAATCAAAGTGTTTCAGTCGAACTGAAAAAAGAATTAACGGATATTAAAGCGCTTGTTCAATCTATGCAACCTCAAATTGAACAAGGCTACCCAGAAGATATTGAATCATTTCTTTCATATTTACGAGAGCAAGAAATCAACCACGAGCTCATCACACAAATTGGTGATGAGCTTTTTGAGCATAAGAAAGAAAACACGAATAATGAATTACCTTTAACTTATAGACAAATTGCTGAAAAAGTAATTAAAGATGAATTGAAAGATCTACCTTTTGGAGGCATTTCCTATCACAAGAAGTACATAAATGTGCTAGGGCCAACTGGTGTTGGTAAAACTACCACCATAGCCAAAATGGCCGCTCATTCCGTGTTACAAAAGAAAAAGAAAGTTGGTTTTATCACAACAGATACGTATCGTATCGCGGCAATTGAACAATTAAAAACATACGCTGGATTATTACAGTCTCCAGTTGAAATTGTCTATAACCGTGAAGATTTCGCCAATACTATGGATACTTACCATGATCGAGATTTAGTGTTTATTGATACGGCTGGTCGCAATTATAAAGAAATTAAATTTGTAGAAGATGTTAAAAATTTAATTAATTTTGAAGAAAATGTTGAATCTTATTTAGTACTTTCAAGCACCTCTAAAGAAAAAGATATGGAAATCATCATTGAACAATTTTTAGAGTTTCCGATTGAACAATTTATTTTCACAAAAGCCGATGAAACAAATTCTATTGGCTCCATAATCAATTTAATGATTAAATATAAAAAAGGACTTGCGTACTATACAGATGGTCAGGAAGTCCCGGAAGATATTAATGAAGCGTCGATTGATTCACTTCTAAAGTTATTGTTTAAGGAGCATACAGATGAGAGATCAAGCTGAATCACTCCGTATGCATATGCTCCGAAGTCAAGGGAAAATTGGACGCTCTATTGCGGTAGTAAGTGGTAAAGGCGGAGTGGGGAAAAGCAATTTTTCTATAAACTTCTCAACTATGCTCAGTTCGATGGGGAAAAAAATTGTACTAGTCGATATGGACATTGGAATGGGTAACATTCACATTTTATTAGGCAAAAGTGTTTCTACTAATCTAAAAGATTATTTAGTAGGTCAGCAGTCTCTAGAAAGTGTGATGTATGAAGGTCCTAATGGATTAACCTATATCTCAGGTGGCTCAGGGTTAAATGGCGTTCTTGAATGGACCGAAGATATGTTTAGCCGACTAATTCAAGCTTTTGAACATTTACAAAAAGAATTTGATGTCATTTTGTTTGACATGGGTGCAGGTGCTACAAACCAAACACTTGACTTAATTGTTGCTGTGGATGATGTCATTGTAATTTCTACTGCAGAACCAACCGCAATAACCGATGCATACTCGATGATGAAATACATTCATTATAAGGATTCAGAAAAGAATTTTTATGTTGTATGTAATCGCGCATTTACACCTGATGAAGGTAGAGAAACCGTAACTCGATTATCATTCGCTATGTCAAAGTTTCTAGACAAAGAAGTGACCATTTTAGGTTCTTTACCTGAAGATCCAGTAGTTCGCAAAGCGGTAAGAGAACAAGTTCCTTTTTCAATCTTGTATCCAGAAGCAGAAATTTCAAAAACGCTTCATATCATGGCAATGCGTTTTGCTCAATTTTCAAATGAAGAAGTTCATGCTGCTGAACGTCCAAATACGTTTATTTCGCGTTTAAAGAACATGTTTTCGAAAGGGCGTGCTTAACATGGTTTTAAACGACAAGAAAAAGTTATTAATCGTGGATGATTCGGCTTTTATGCGGAAGCTAATTAGCGACTTCTTTAAAGATGATAGTCATATAACTGTGGTCGGCACTGCTAGAAACGGTAAAGATGCTTTATTGAAAATGAAAACATTAAAACCTGATGTTGTGACAATGGATGTAGAGATGCCTGAACTTAATGGAATCGATGCTTTAAAACGTATTATGGAAGAATGCCCAGTTCCAGTAGTGATGTTATCCAGTACGACAAAAACGGGAACAGAAAATACGATGTTAGCGATGGAGTATGGTGCTGTCGATTTTGTCGCGAAACCAAGCGGGACAATTTCATTAGATTTACATAAAGTTAAAGATGAATTAGTAACAAAGATTACGCAAGCATCACAAGTTTCGGTTTTGAAAATTAGGAAGGCTGAAATTCCACGTGAAATCCTTAAGAATCAGGTAGAAAAATCAGTTCCAATTACAAGAAATAAACGATTTGAAATACCAGATAGAGAATGGATAACTTCTCGTAAGAAAATAGTAGTACTGGGAACTTCAACGGGTGGGCCTCGCGCCTTACAAGAAGTTTTAACGAAACTACCAAAAGATATAAAAGCGCCGATATTAATCGTACAGCATATGCCTGCAGGATTTACTAAGTCTTTAGCGACTAGACTAAATCAATTATCAGAAATCCATGTAAAAGAAGCAGAACATGACGATATAATACAAGACGGTACGGCTTACATAGCGCCTGGTGGCTATCATATGGGAATACGTAAGAAAGGTTCGAATTATACCATCCATTTAGATAATGTATCCGACCCACGTGCTGGTCATCGTCCTTCAGTCGATGTGATGTTTGAAAGTGTCAGTCAATATCATGATTTTGATAAAGTGGCGGTTATTATGACGGGAATGGGTTCAGATGGGACAAAAGGTTTAATTCAACTGAAACAAAATGGACAAGTAAAAGCTATTACTGAATCTGCTGAAACATGCATCGTTTACGGAATGCCAAAAGCTGCATACGAAAGTAATTTAGTTGACGATGTGGCAGATGTAGATGATATTGCAAAAGTAATTATGAAATATTTGCCTTAAAGGGGTGCCATTCAATGGAGATGAGTCAATATTTAGAAATGTTCATCGAAGAAAGTAAAGAACATTTACAGGCGTGTAATCAAAATTTGCTTGAACTTGAGAAAAATCCTTCTGACTTACGTATTGTTAATGAGATATTTCGTTCAGCACACACACTTAAAGGCATGTCAGCAACAATGGGGTATGAAGATTTAGCTGATTTAACGCACAAGATGGAAAACGTATTAGACGGTATTCGTAATGAAAAGATTAAAGTGAATACAGAAATATTAGATGTCGTATTTACTGCTGTTGATCATTTAGAAGCAATGGTTATGGATATTGCAAGTGGAGGCACAGGTAAACGTGATGTCAGTGCCACTGTTTCACATTTAAATGCAATTGACCAAGGTGAGTCAATTACAACAGCATCACACGAAGTAGCTGCTACGACAGTCGCTGAACCAGCAGGAAAATCAGTTCTTACATACGATGAATTCGAATTAACGGTTATATCGCAATCACAAGAACAAGGATTTCAAACATATGAAGTCTCTGTGAGTCTCCGTGAAGATTGTTTATTAAAAGCGGCACGAGTCTTTATGGTGTTCGAATTACTTGAGAAAATGGGAGACGTTATTAAATCATCTCCATCGGTAGAACAATTAGAAAATGAACAATTTGATCAACAATTCTATGTATCGATTGTGACGCATGAACCTGCTGATGACGTACAAAAGAAACTAATGAAAGTTTCAGAAGTCGTTGAAGTTCAGGTGAATCTAGTAACGGTTGAGCAATTGAATGCAAGAAACACTATATCTAACCAAGTAGAAGGTTCGATTAGTGAAGGAACAAATGAGTCTAAGGATTCCGCACAAGAAACGAAAAACACACCAGCTAAACAAGGTGTTCAGGCTGGTAATAAAACCATTCGTGTGAACATTGAACGTTTGGATATACTCATGAACCTATTTGAGGAACTTGTAATTGATCGCGGAAGACTTCAATCGATTTCTTCTGAACTCAATCATACAGAATTAGATGAAACAGTTGAAAGAATGACTCGTATTTCTGGCGACTTGCAAACAATTATTTTAACAATGCGTATGGTACCGGTTGAAACTGTGTTTAATCGCTTTCCGAAAATGGTTCGTCAATTAGCCCGTGATTTAAATAAAAAAATAAACCTTGAAATTTTAGGCGCAGAAACAGAATTGGATCGCACGGTTATTGATGAAATAGGAGATCCACTTGTTCACCTTATTCGAAATGCATTAGATCATGGAGTGGAAAGACCAGAGATTCGTGTTGCTAATGGAAAACCAGAAGAAGGAACGGTCGTGTTACGCGCTTATCACAGCGGAAATCATGTCTTTATAGAACTTGAAGATGACGGAGCGGGGATTAACCGCGATAAAGTTTTAGCGAAGGCCATTTCGAAAGGAATCGTAACCACTGAAAATTCTTTAACCATGTCAGATAAGCAAGTATTTGAACTAATCATGGCGTCAGGATTCTCAACTGCTGACACCATTTCGGATGTTTCTGGAAGAGGCGTCGGTTTAGACGTTGTAAAATCTACAATTGAGTCATTAGGCGGTACTATTACAATTGATTCTAATGAAGGCAAAGGTTCGTTGTTCTCTATTCAACTACCATTAACACTATCTATTATTTCCGTTATGTTAGTTGAAATAGAAGACGAAATGTTTGCAATTCCACTATCGTCTATCATTGAAACCGCAATTATTCGCTCGTCTGATATTCTAAATGCTCACAATCAGAAAGTGATAGATTTCCGTGGAAAAGTAGTTCCTTTAGTGTTTTTAGATGAGGTTTTTGATGTACCTAGAGAGCAAGTTTCCGATGAAGAATTCCTTTCAATTGTGATTGTACGAAAAGGGGACAAAATGGCGGCTTTAGTCGTAGATACGTTTGTTGGCCAACAAGAAATCGTCTTAAAGTCCTTAGGAAACTATCTAAATAATGTATTTGCCTTATCTGGAGCAACAATCTTAGGGAACGGAAAAGTAGCTCTAATTGTTGACTGTAATTCATTGATTAAATAAACCACTCGGAGAGGGTGCGGGAAAAGATGACAGAAAAAACGACAATGGACGATATAAAAGTAATCGTTTTTCAATTAGTAGATAAAGAATATGTAATTCCTGTTAGTCAAGTACAGTCAATTGAAAAAATGATGCATATTACGCGTGTTCCTAAAACGCCTTCGTTTGTAAAAGGTGTAATTAATCTTCGCGGAGTCGTAACACCTATAATTGACTTAAGAGAGCGTTTTGAGTTACAAGCAAATCCTTTAGATGACCGCTCACGTATGATCATGATTAAAGTGGAAGATATGGAGGTTGGTCTGATTGTAGATGCGGCAAATGATGTGTTAGATATCCCGTCATCTGCAATTGAGCCACAACCAGACGTTGTAGGATCAATTGAATCCGAATTTATTGCTGGAGTCGCAAAATTAGATCGCCGTTTACTTGTTTTATTACAATTAGATAAGGTGCTTAATCCGCTCCAACAGGTAATGTAATATGACGTTTCACCAACGAATTACCTCAATGCACTTGGATGTGTTAAAAGAAATTGGGAATATTGGTGCTGCCCATGCAGCAACGTCATTATCTTCTCTTTTAGGCAAGAAAGTCGACATGAGAGTTCCAAAAGTAGAAATGGTCTCTTTTGATGACATGATGGAATTAGCTGGCGGTCCAGAAAATGTAGTGACCGGGATTTATTTGCGAATTGAAGGAGATCTAACTGGTAGTATGTTTTTCGTTTTGCCAATTGAACAATCGAATCGGTTTATTCGAAATTTAATTCATGATGACACGTTTGACTTTCAAAGCCCTTCTATCTCAGAATTGGGCATATCAGCCATGCAAGAGTTAGGGAATATTTTATCAGGATCATACTTATCCGCACTTTCCGACTTTACTGGATTAAAAATTTATCCGACCGTTCCTGCTTTAAGTGTAGACATGGTCGGTGCGATTATTAGTTTTGGATTAGTCGAACTTTCACACATTAGTGATTATGTCATCGTAATTGACACGGCTATTCTTGAAGATGACTTGCCAGATTCGGAGAGCGTTAGAGGACACTTTTTCCTTTTACCAGACCCTGAATCTTTTGATTCGATTTTCAAATCACTTGGAGTTTCATAAAGTGATGATAACTCGACAAGTGGTCAAAGTTGGAATTGCTGATATGAATATTGTGAAATCACCTGATTCAATAAGGACTTCTGGATTAGGCTCATGTGTGGGAGTCGTTTTATATGATGAGACGATGAAAATTGCCGGGTTGATTCATGTGATGTTACCAGACTCAAGTCTAAGCAGAACAGAAACAGTCAATGTTGCAAAATTTGCAGATACAGGCATCCCAGCAATGATCGATCAGTTAAAACTTGAAGGTGTTCAACCTTTTCGTTTGAAAGCGAAAATTGCGGGTGGAGCAGAAATGTTCCAGTTTACTTCGAACAAAGATACGATGCGAATCGGACCGAGAAATGTGGCCGCGGTGAAAGAGTATTTATTGAAATCAAAGGTTCCGTTAATCTCAGAGGATACAGGTGGAAATAGTGGGAGAACCATAGAATTTGACCCTTCCACTAGTCTATTAAATATACGAACGGTTAACCAAGGAGTGATTGATATCTAATGGTTGGATCTATACTTTCAAATTTATGGGCAGCACTCATTGCTTTTTCCTTGTATTTTGGATTGTCTTATCCATTCGGTTCACCTTCCATCCTGATTGGTTCGAGTATTTGGGCAATCGTGTTTTTTCTATTAACCTATGTATTCCGTTCTTTGCTTTATTTTGTTTGGCAAACTCCTATAGAACCTGTTCAAGATATAATTGAATCTGAAGAATTTGCGAACGTGAAAAATGATCAGATAGAGTATTCTCCTGAAGAACTAGCATCTGTTGTTAAACAAATGTTAAATGAAGATTTGAGTAAAGCATGAAAAGTAGGGCGGCTGAATTAATTCAGCTGCCCTTTTTGTCGAATCATTTGTTATAATGTTCATATTAAATATCCTTTAGGATGATAGGGGGATTCGATGTCACAATCCATTCAATCAGACGAGCAGCTAAACTGGCAACTATGGATCACAGAACGAAATCCAGAGGCAGGCGATGCGTTAATACGAAAGTATACCCCCCTTGTCAATTACCATGTTCAAAGAATTGGTGCTGGTCTACCTAAGAATGTTTCGAGAGATGACTTGAAAAGCTTAGGAATGATGGGGTTATTTGATGCACTTAATAAATTCGAACCTTCTCGTGACTTGAAATTTGATACATATGCATCATTTCGAGTAAGAGGAGCAATTATTGATGGCTTAAGGAAAGAAGACTGGCTCCCAAGATCAACACGTGAGAAAGCTAAGCGTCTAGATGCAAGCATAGAAGAATTAGAACAAAAGTTAATGCGACATGCAACTCCCGAAGAAGTGGCTTCACATGTTGATTTGCCAGTAGATGATGTATATCGGACTGTACAAGAACATTTTTTTTCAAATGTATTATCGATAGACGAGCAAATACAAGATAACGAGGAAGCGGAAGGTAAAACATTTGTTATTCGTGATGATTCGACAAAAACGCCCGAACAACAACTAGTAAAAGTTGAACTTTTAAAAGATTTAGCGGATCGTATTCTTTTATTAAATGAAAAAGAGCAGCTCGTATTAAGTCTATTTTATACAGAAGAGTTAACCTTAACAGAGATTGGTGAAACGTTGAGCCTATCTACTTCTCGTATTTCACAAATTCACTCAAAAGCCCTTTTTAAGTTACGAAAGTATTTGACCAGTGAAATGTTAAATGCGTAAATGGGGGAACCTGCATGAGTCTAAAAGGGGTAGAATTACAGATTGCCATTCCCAAAACATTTGATGCCGGGAAAATGGCTGATCAAGCAGCTCAATTAAACCTGGGAAACCAAGCTGCATCTGCTGAAGCAATGAATCGACAGTTGGAACGTAATCGATCAACTGTGACTACTTCAGAAAAAACAGAAGAAATTCATTCAGATGAAAATCAAAATCAAAACCAGGAATTTGAACATCATCATGAAAAAGAGAACAATAATAACGAATCTCAAGTCGAAGTCAAACATCCTTATAAAGGGAACTTTGTAGACTTTAGTGGTTAGGAGCAAGTATGTCTGGTGTGTTTATTGCGTTTTTATTTATTCTTCAACTCGTCAGTTTTTTTCTAATTGCTATTTTAAATGCCCGCTTATCAAAACTACAAGATGTTGAGCGAAAACAACAAGTGTTAATGAAAGAAATGGACGATGCTGTAAGCGCGTATTTAGTTGAAATTAAAGATGAAAATAATCGTTTATTAGAAGAGCTTTCAAGAAAATCTGTATCATTTGAAGGAATCGAAGTGCAGTCACAGCGAACCCAAGATGAAGTTCACTTTTCTAATCGCCCCACAATATCAAAAACAAAAGTAGCGAATTTATATAAGCAAACACTAAAAACAGATGAAACAGAACGAACATTAAAACCCTTATCTATAAAAGAACAAGTTCATCAACTTTATAGTGATGGAAATTCAATTGAACAAATTGCCAAAACGTTAGAAAAAGGGAAAACAGAAATTGAACTTATGCTAAAATTTCGTAGTGAATAGGTTGCGATGGTAATTGATATATGGTATATTATCAAATGGTGTTAATACACACGCATTTGGATGGTGACAAGTGGTCCTTACGAAGTTAAGGTCTTGTGCACTAATTGAAGAATGCGGAGGGAAATCAAACCAAACCAGGAGGAAACAAAAAATGTCAGTAATTTCAATGAAACAATTACTTGAAGCAGGTGTCCACTTCGGTCACCAAACTCGCCGTTGGAACCCAAAAATGAAGAAATATATTTTTGTGGAACGTAACGGAATCTACATCATCGATCTACAAAAAACAGTTAAGAAGCTTGAAGAAGCTTATGACTACATGCGTCAAGTAGGTGCTGATGGTGGTAAAGTTCTTTTCGTTGGTACGAAAAAACAAGCACAAGATGCAATTAAAGAAGAAGCAGAACGTTCAGGCATGTACTATATTAACCAACGTTGGTTAGGTGGTACATTAACAAACTTCGGTACAATTCAAAAACGTGTTAATCGTATGAAAGCGATCGAAAAAATGGAAGAAGACGGTACATTCACTGTTCTTCCTAAAAAAGAAGTAGGACAACTTAAAAAAGAGCACGAACGTCTTGTTAAATTCTTAGGCGGTATTCGCGACATGAAGGGTATTCCTGATGTAATGTTCATCGTTGACCCACGCAAAGAGCGTATTGCTGTTGCTGAAGCGATTAAATTACACATCCCAATCGTTGGAATCGTTGACACAAACTGTGACCCAGATGAAATCGACTATGTTATTCCAGCAAATGACGACGCGATCCGTGCTGTTAAATTATTGACAGCTAAAATGGCAGATGCGTTAATGGAAGCTAGACAAGGTGAAGAACTTGCTGCTCCAGCTGCAGAAGTTGCTGCTGAGTAATTCACATGTATGATAAAAGGTGATAAGCGGCTAAACCCCTTATCACCTTTTTTTGAGAAGTAGATACTAGTTGTTATTTGATAGGAGGAAACAGTAATGGCAGTTACAGCACAAATGGTAAAAGAGTTACGCGAAAAAACAGGCGCAGGTATGATGGACTGTAAAAAAGCATTAGTTGAAACAAATGGTGATATCGAAGCGGCTATTGATTTTTTAAGAGAAAAAGGTCTTTCTAGCGCAGCTAAAAAAGCGGATCGTATTGCAGCAGAAGGTACAACTTCAATCTTAGTTGATGGCAACGATGCTGTATTACTTGAAGTGAATGCTGAAACAGATTTCGTTGCTAAAAACGAAGGATTCCAAACATTAGTAAGAGAATTAGCTGAGCATTTATTAGCTACTAAGCCTGCATCTGTTGAAGAAGCTAATGAATCTAAAATGTCTAATGGACTTTCTGTAGCGGATCATATTTCAAATGCAATTGCAAAAATTGGTGAAAAAATCACTTTACGTCGATTTGTAGTTCGCACTAAGACTGACAGTGATGCATTTGGTCCTTACCTACACATGGGTGGACGTATTGGCGTATTAGTTACTCTTGAAGGTTCAACAAACGAGCAAGCAGCTAAAGACGTTGCAATGCACGTTGCTGCACTAAACCCTCAATTCATTTCACGTGACGAAGTTTCTGAAGAAGAAGTTGACCGTGAGCGTAAAGTGTTAACTGAGCAAGCTTTAAACGAAGGCAAGCCAGAAAACATTGTAGCTAAAATGGTTGAAGGTCGTCTTGGTAAATACTTCGAAGAGGTTTGTCTATTAGATCAATCTTTCGTTAAAAATTCAGATCAAAAAGTACGTGACTTCGTTAATTCAACTGGCGGAACAGTAACTGAATTCGTTCGTTATTCTGTTGGTGAAGGAATCGAAAAACGTCAAGATAACTTTGCTGAAGAAGTTATGAGCCAAGTTAACAAAGGGTAACTAATACTAAAAAGTTGAAGAGCGTTAGGAATGCTCAATTATAAGTAATAGATTGAGCTGCGCTTGAAACTGGATTTCCAACAATTATACGATTTTAACTAGGGAGCACGATTTTGTGTTCCCTATTTTTCAAGAAAAAAGTGTGATGGAGGATACCAATGAGCAAACCACAATACAATAGAGTTGTACTAAAGCTAAGCGGTGAAGCATTAGCAGGAGAACAAGGTTTTGGTTTGTCTCCTCAGATAATCAAATCTGTAGCAGAACAAGTGAAAGAAATAGTAGAGTTGGGTGTAGAAGTTGCTGTTGTTGTTGGCGGTGGAAACATTTGGCGAGGTAAAGTGGGCAGTGAAATGGGCATGGACCGTGCAACTGCTGATTACATGGGAATGCTTGCGACCGTAATGAACTCTTTAGCTCTTCAAGATTCTTTGGAGAAATCTGGAGTAGAAACTCGCGTTCAATCATCAATTGAAATGAGACAAGTTGCAGAACCCTATATTCGTAGAAAAGCAATTCGACACTTAGAAAAGAAGCGGGTCGTAATCTTTGCAGCAGGAACTGGGAATCCTTATTTCTCCACAGATACAACAGCTGCACTTCGAGCTGCTGAAATAGAAGCCGACGTAATACTAATGGCTAAAAATAATGTGGATGGGGTTTATTCAGCTGATCCTAAAACAAATAGCGATGCGATTAAATATGATGACTTATCTTTCTTAGAAGTGATTCAACAAGGCTTGCAAGTGATGGACTCAACTGCTTCTACTTTGTGTATGGACAACGATATTCCACTAATCGTATTCTCAATAATGGAAAGTGGTAATATTAAGCGAGTAGTTGAAGGCGAGAAAATTGGTACAGTAGTTAGGAGGAATTCTATATGACGAGAGAAGTAATTAATCAAACCAATGAGAGAATGACTAAGGCAATTCAAGCATTAAGTCGAGAACTATCGACAATTCGTGCGGGGCGTGCAAGTTCTTCACTACTTGATAAAATTTTTGTCGATTATTATGGTGCTCCAACACCTATAAACCAAATTGCCGGTATTGCAACTCCTGAAGCTCGGTTACTTACCATACAGCCGTATGATAAAACTGCTTTAGGAGATATCGAAAAAGCAATTATGAAATCAGATCTTGGCATTTCACCATCGAATGATGGAACACTTATTCGAATTGCAATTCCTGCTTTAACGGAAGAGCGACGTAAAGATTTAGTTAAGCTGGTTAAAAAAGAAGCAGAAGAAGCTAAAGTCGGAATTCGTAATATTCGTCGTGATGCAAATGACGAGTTGAAAAAGTCAGAAAAAAATGGTGATATTACGGAAGATGATTTACGTGGTTTTTCAGAAGATGTGCAAAAGTTAACGGATGATCATATCGTAAAAATTGATCAAGTAGCTAAAGATAAAGAAAAAGAAATTTTAGAAGTTTAATCGCTATAAATAGGTTATAACATTGCAAATCCATCTACTTCAAATGCTTTATCCGAGTGTCCAATGACGTAAAGGGCAATCTTTTGAATGAACACCTTACGTATTGAACTTTTTTAAACGAAAGGCGTCCTAGATAATGGGACGTCTTTTTTTTGTTACAATGGACAAAATGGATGTGTTTTTTGATATGATAAGAATGAATATGTTCCGAGATGTATGTAAAAGTGGAGGATCCAATATGTTGAATAAACTCATTCGGCGAAAGCCCGAACGACAAGAACAATCAATAGCGGAACGTGTTTCGCTTGCCAAAAAAGAAATAATGCCAACTCATATTGCCATTATAATGGATGGCAATGGTAGATGGGCTAAAAAGCGTGCCCTACCTAGAGTAGCAGGGCATCATGAAGGTATGAAAACCGTTCGTAAAATTACAAGACTTGCTAATGATTTGGGTATCAATGTATTGACTGTATATGCGTTTTCAACAGAAAACTGGAAGCGTCCTAAACTAGAGGTAGATTTCATTATGCGATTACCGGAAGAGTTTTTAGGTACATATTTACCTGAGCTTATCGAACAAAATGTTCGAGTAGAAATGATGGGGAACGATATAAATTTACCACCCCATACACTATCTGCTGTTAAAAGAGCAATGGAAGCTACGAAAAACAACACGGGGCTTATCTTAAATTTCGCACTCAACTATGGGAGTCGAGCAGAAATTACACAAGCAGTTCAACAACTAGCAAAAGAAGTACAAGAAGGTAAAATTAATCATACGGATATTACTGAAGAAATGATTGCTAAACATTTAATGACATGCTCACTTCCAGAACCGGATTTACTAATCCGAACGAGCGGTGAAGTTAGATTAAGTAACTTCATGCTGTGGCAATTAGCCTATACAGAATTTTGGTTTACAGATACGTTATGGCCTGATTTTGATGAAAGTTGTTTATTAGAAGCAGTTGAAAGCTATCAAAATCGAAATCGTCGTTACGGAGGTCTGAAAGGAGAATAAACAATTGAAACAACGAATACTTACTGCACTAATCGCGGCAGCATTCTTTATTCCTATCGTCGTCGTAGGTGGACTTCCTTTTACAATACTCGTTTATGCAATGGCAGCAGTTGGCTTATATGAAATCCTTAGGATGAAAGGTTTATCTCTTTTCTCTATTCCAGGATTGATTTCTTTATTTGCTTTGTTTGTTTTTTTAATGCCAAACGAATGGACACTCTACTTAGTTGATCTTACAGGGTACACAAAAATTGATTTAGCACTAATTTCGATTCTAATTTTATTAACGTATATTGTGGTTGTGAAAAATAAATTCACTTTTGATGATGCCGCATTTTCAATTCTAGGTGCACTTTACCTAGGAATTGGCTTTTTTTACTTTATCGAAACGCGAATGGCCGGTATCGAGTACGTTATTTTTGCCTTAGGAATTATCTGGACAACTGATTCTGGGGCGTATTTTACAGGAAAAAAATTCGGTAAGAAAAAACTTTGGCCAGATATTTCTCCAAATAAAACGGTAGAAGGTTTTATAGGGGGAATTGTAACGGCCATTGTTTTTGCCCTTTTATTCCAATTGCTTTCACCATTTCCAATTTCATTTTTAGCATTAATTATTGTCACGATTATCGCCTCAGTATTTGGACAAATAGGCGATTTGGTTGAATCTGCACTTAAACGTCAATACCAAGTGAAGGATTCAGGGAATTTATTGCCTGGTCATGGTGGGATTTTAGACAGGTTTGATAGTCTATTATTTGTTTTACCGTTATTACATTTCTTGCATTTTGTTGGATAAGGAGATTGAAATACATGAAGAAGCATATAAGTTTATTAGGCGCTACAGGCTCGATTGGTCTCCAGACGATTGATGTCTTAAAAGAACATCCAGAAGAATTTAAACTTGTTGCGTTTTCTGCAGGCCGTAACATGGAAAAAACGAAGGAAATCATTCGTGAATTCCATCCTTCTCTTGTATCTGTACAACATGAAGATGATGCTCGTATGTTAAAAATAGAGTTTCCTTCGATCGATTTCTCTTACGGGGCGAAAGGTTTAATTGAAGTTGCAACGTATAGCGATGCAAGTGTGTTAGTCAATGCAGTTTTAGGAAGTGTTGGATTAGAGTCCACATTAGAGGCGATTAAGCAACAAAAAACAATTGCATTAGCGAACAAAGAAACACTAGTCACAGCTGGACATTTGGTGATGGCTGCAGCAAAAAAATACAACAGCGTAATTTTGCCAGTTGATAGCGAACACTCCGCTTTGTTTCAGTCAATGAATGGTGAAAAGCAAAATCAAATTAGCAAATTGATATTAACAGCATCTGGTGGGAGCTTCCGAGATAAAACGAGAGAAGAGTTAAGGAATGTTACGAAAGGTGATGCATTAAATCATCCCAATTGGTCAATGGGGGCTAAAATAACAATTGATTCTGCAACAATGATGAATAAAGGATTAGAAGTGATTGAAGCACATGTGTTATTTAATATTCCATATGATGATATCGAGGTTGTCTTACACCGAGAAAGTATTATTCACTCCATGGTTGAATTTCAAGATACGAGTATTATTGCTCAACTTGGTACGCCAGACATGCGTGTACCAATCCAATATGCTTTGTCGTATCCAAATCGCTTACCAAGACAACATGCTAAAAGGTTAAATCTAGTTGAAATTGGGAAGCTTCATTTTGAAGAGATGAATATGATTAGATTTCGTGCTCTTCAGTTAGCATACGATGCTGGTAGAGCTGGAGGAACAATGACGACCGTTTTAAATGCAGCGAATGAAGCCGCAGTTGCCTTATTTTTGGAAGAAAAGATCAATTTTTTACAGATTGAAGAAATGATTGAGAGAGTAATGAACCAACACGAAATTATCTCTGTGCCTGATTTAGAAACGATTTTGCATGTGGATGCTCAAACAAGAAAAGACGTTCAAAACATGTTAAAATAAAGAAAGACTGAAGATATCATAGCGCTGGATAAGGATGGGATTAGATGGAGACAACCATTGCTTTTATATTAATATTTGGATCGCTCGTATTTTTTCATGAATTAGGTCACTTTATTTTTGCAAAACGTGCAGGAATTATGGTGAGAGAATTTGCGATTGGGTTTGGTCCCAAAATTGTAGGGCTGACCAGAGGCGAGACTGTATACACATTACGTTTACTCCCTTTAGGCGGTTATGTCCGCATGGCTGGAGAAGATATGGACACTGTTGAACTTCAACCTGGGTTCCGGGTAGGTCTAATTCTTAATAGAAACGAACAAGTAACAAAAATTGTTTTAAATCAAAATAAGCAACAACCAGATATGTTGTTCTTAGAAATTGAAAGATCCGATTTAGAAAAAGGCCTATGGATTGAAGGGTACGATGAAGAAGATCGTCTTGTTCGCTATACTGTTTCACGTAAAGCTGTGATTTCTGAGAATGGCAAAGAGACTTTAATCGCTCCCTATAATCGTCAATTTGGATCGAAATCACTTGGTAATAGAGCAATGACTATTTTTGCAGGTCCTTTATTTAACTTTATCTTAGCATTCTTTATCTTTTTACTTATTGGGCTTACCCAAGGTGTGCCAACGTATGAACCCGTAATTTCAGGTGTTACAGAAAATGGACCAGCTTTAGAAGCCGGAATGCAAAAAGGTGACCTTGTTACGAAAATTAATGGGGAATCAATCGATTCATGGCAACAATTAGCTGGTAAAGTACAAGAAAGTGCTGGAGAAGAACTATCTTTTGAATATGAACGTAATGGAGAAGTTATTAATTCAACGATTATTCCAAAAACGATAAAAGATAAAGACCGGTCTTATGGTCAAATTGGTGTCATGTACGAGAGTCCTGTAGAGAAAAATCCTTTAAAAGCGGTTGCTTTCGGAGCAGAACAAACCTATACATGGTTTGTGAAAATCATTGAACTCCTTGGCATGCTAGTTACAGGTCAATTTACAATAGATGCATTATCTGGACCTGTCGGTATATATAAAGCTACTGAAGAAATGGCGCAGCATGGAGTCTTTAATTTAATGAATTGGGCTGCAATTTTAAGTATTAATTTAGGAATCATGAATTTACTGCCATTGCCAGCATTAGATGGCGGAAGATTATTATTCTTCTTGTTTGAAGCAATTAGAGGGAAACCTATTGATCGTCAAAAAGAAGGAATGGTTCATTTCGTCGGGATTATGTTGCTAATGGTCTTAATGGTTGTTGTAACATGGAATGACATCCAACGCTTTTTCTTTTAAGTAGCTGATGACTTTACTAACATTTAAAGTTGAATCTTATCTGTTCAATGTGATGGTGATATTCCGGAAATAGCTGCTCTTTCCAGCGAGTTAACCTGTTCGGGTTATCCCCCATTTAGAAATAGCGAGCGTGGAGGTCTATGTACCGCCCGCTTGTTTATGTTTCTACATAGCTATGCTGGCTTTGAAACATGGAAGTACGTTTCATCGGGAATCAACATGATAATTTTATTATTAAAACTAAAAATTTTTGAACTAAAATACGTATTTGTTTGAGGAGCTTATTTATTTATGAAACAGAGCCAAACCTTTATACCAACGCTGCGTGAAACGCCAGCGGATGCTGACGTCAAGTCACATCAACTTTTACTTCGAGCAGGTTTTATTCGTCAAAATACAAGCGGTATTTATTCATTTTTACCACTTGGGAAACGTGTTCTTCAAAAGGTTGAAAACATTGTTCGTGAAGAAATGGATGCCATTAACGGTGTTGAGGTATTAATGCCTGCTATGCAACAAGCAGAATTATGGCAAGAAACAGGTCGTTGGTACTCATATGGGCCTGAACTAATGAGACTGAAAGACCGTCACAATCGTGACTTTGCGCTTGGAGCAACACATGAAGAAGTAATCACATCGCTTTTACGAGATGAAATTAAGTCTTATAAAAAATTACCTTTAACACTTTATCAGATACAAGCAAAGTTTCGTGATGAGAAACGACCACGATTTGGTTTGCTCCGTGGTCGTGAATTTCTAATGAAAGATGCGTACTCCTTTCATGCTACTCGTGAAAGTCTTGATCAAACATATGAAGATATGGTGCAAGCGTATACGAATATCTTTACGCGCCTTGGTTTAGATTTCCGTGCTGTAATTGCCGATTCTGGTGCAATTGGCGGGAAAGACACGCATGAATTTATGGTGCTTTCTGAAATTGGTGAGGATACAATTGCGTACTCTGATGCGTCTGATTTTGCGGCAAATATTGAAATGGCGGAAGTTAATGTTTCTTATGAGCAATCTAAAGAAGAATTAAAAGAAGTAGAAAAAGTCAATACGCCTAACCAAAAAACAATTAGCCAGATTGCAGATTTCTTAAAAGTAGACGCCGAGCGTTGTATCAAGACTTTAGTTTTTAAAGTCGACGATGAATTCGTCTTGGTACTTGCTCGTGGAGACCATGAAATTAATGACATTAAAGTGAAAAATGCATTACAAGCTAAAGTGGTTGAATTTGCTACAGAAGAAGAAACGAGTAACTTAATGAAATGTGAAGTAGGATCACTTGGACCAGTAAGAATTCCAGTTGGCTTAAAAGTATTGGCTGATCATGCTGTTGCAGCAATCCGAAATGGTGTTTGTGGTGCTAACGAGCCTGGTGTACATTTAATCAACGTGAATCCAGAACGAGATTTTGCTGTTGATCATTATGAAGATCTCCGTTTTATTATGGAAGGAGATCCTTCTCCAGATGGTAAAGGGACCATTGTTTTTGCGAAAGGGATTGAAGTCGGTCACGTTTTTAAATTAGGGACTACCTATTCGGAACCTATGAATGGTACTTTCTTAGATGAGAATGGACGATCACAACCATACATTATGGGATGCTACGGAATAGGTGTATCACGTGTAATGGCTGCGGTAGCAGAACAGTTTCAAGATGAAAAAGGATTTATGTGGCCAGCCGCTGTTACTCCATATGATGTACACTTAGTTCCTGTGAATACGAAGGATGAAAATCAAGTAGCATTAGCAGATGAACTCTATAAATTGATGAAATCATATCGTTTTGACGTATTGTACGATGATCGGGCAGAACGTGCAGGCGTTAAATTTGCAGATGCAGATTTAATTGGATTACCAATTCGACTTACTGTTGGTAAAAAAGCAGCCGAAGGCATTGTAGAAGTGAAAATTCGCCAAACTGGTGATTCATTTGAATGGAATAAAGAAGAAGTCATTGATCATCTTCAAACGTTCTTTCGCACACTAAATGCATGATAAGAGAGGGAAGACCGAGTTCACTGGTCTTCCTTTCTCATTCTTATAAAGATAGGAGGCGTATAACATGAGTGAAACAATTGATGCTAAAAGACGGTTACAACATTTACTCTTGCAATTACAGTTAACGGATGATCAATACATACCATATTTTGAATCTGCATCATTACAAAGATTGACAGTCCACAAAAAAGAACGAGTTTGGAAGTTCATGGTTCAAGTAGAAAACGTACTTCCATTTGAAGTCTTCCAACTTCTACAAACTAGACTTCGTGAGAAATTTGCAGGAATTGCAGATGTGAAGTTAGTGATTGAATGTACAAACAGTGATGTGAGTGCTGATTTAATTTGCAGTTATTGGCCGGTTATATTAGAAGAAATTGACGATATGTCACCACCGCTTCGTAACCGACTGTTTTCACAATTACCCAGTTTTAATGGACAAACTGTCCTTTTTACCTGTGCGCTAGAACTAGAACATCGCACTTTGAAAATGAAATATGCAGAAAAAATTACCGCAGTTTATGCTTCCTATGGATTCCCAATGATGCCAGTCGATTTTAAAATTGTAGAAGAAGCAGCAGAACAAGCACAAGCACAACTAGCTTTCATGGAGCAACGCCGGCTTGAAGAAGAAGAGCTTGGTAAAAAAGCATTGGCAGATATGCAAAAACGTGATACAGAACGTGCATCCTCATCTGGACCTACACTAAATGGTCCCTTCCAATTAGGTGTAGCAATAAAAGCTGGTGAGCCAATCATGGAAATCAAGCAAATTCAAGATGAAGAACGTCGTATCACCATCGAAGGATTTGTTTTTGATGTAGAAGTAAAAGAGCTTCGTAGTGGTCGCTCTTTATTAACGATTAAAATGACAGATTATACAGATTCAATACTCGTGAAAATGTTTTCTCGTGATAAAGAAGATGCTGAACTCATGACTTTGTTAAAAAAAGGGACATGGTTAAAAGTAAGAGGATCCGTGCAAAACGACACTTTTGTTCGTGACCTTATTATCATGGCGCAAGATATCATGGAAATTCGTGTAGATGCTAGAAAAGATACGGCAGCTGAAGATAACAAGCGTGTTGAACTTCATTTACATACACCGATGAGTCAAATGGACGCAGTATCTTCTGTAGATGCTCTCGTTAGCCAAGCAGCAAAATGGGGTCATCCTGCAGTAGCCATTACAGACCATGCAGTTGTTCAATCATTTCCTGATGCATACGCAGCAGGGAAGAAGCATGGGATAAAAATTATTTATGGATTAGAAGCCTACTTAGTTAATGACGGAGTACCAATTGCTTATGAGGAAGAGCATCGCTTATTGTCCGATGCGACCTATGTTGTATTTGATGTGGAAACAACAGGTTTGTCAGCTGTATATGATTCAATCATTGAGTTAGCTGCGGTAAAAATAAAAGACGGAAATGTTATCGATAAGTTTGAGAGTTTTGCCAACCCGCATCATCCCTTATCAGCTACTACGATTAATTTAACTGGTATCACGGATGATATGGTGAAAGATGCTCCAGAAATTGATGATGTGATTAAACGATTCCACGACTGGATTGGAGACAGTATCTTAGTAGCGCATAACGCATCTTTTGATATGGGCTTTCTATATGTAGGGTACAAAAAATGCGGACTTCAAGATACGGTACATCCAGTTATTGATACATTAGAATTAGCAAGATTCCTTCATCCAGAAATGAAAAATCATCGCTTAAATTCATTAGCAAAAAAATTCAATATTGATTTAACGCAACATCACAGAGCAATTTATGACTGTGAAGCAACTGGTTATTTATTATTGATTTTATTAAAAGAGGCAGATCAAAGAGGAATCACGTTCCATGATGAATTAAATCATCAAACAGGAAATGGCGAGGCATATAAACGAGCTAGACCTTCTCACTGCACATTGTTAGCAACTGATGAAACCGGTTTGAAGAATCTTTTTAAACTAGTTTCCTATTCTCATATGAATTCATTTTTCCGTGTACCACGTATCCCTCGATCTGTATTGGTTAAACACCGGAAAGGTTTACTCATCGGTTCAGGATGTGATAAAGGTGAAGTGTTTGAAGGACTAATGCAAAAATCGCCAGAAGAAGTGGAAGATATCGCTAAGTTTTATGATTACCTAGAAGTTTTTCCGAAGGAAGCTTATTCACACCTAATTGAACTGGAATTAGTACGTGATGAA
>Ga0209013_10001680_pt1 | contig 20343 bp, 22 predicted proteins | sample Cruoilmetagenom2_FD_187291 | JGI IMG/M metagenome (GOLD analysis project Ga0209013, IMG submission 187291) | Oil polluted marine microbial communities from Coal Oil Point, Santa Barbara, California, USA - Sample 2 (SPAdes) (version 2) | ecosystem: Environmental > Aquatic > Marine > Oil seeps ...
TATATATACGGACATGTCCCCATCGTCTAGTCAGGTCCAGGACACCGGCCTTTCACGCCGGCAACACCGGTTCAAATCCGGTTGGGGACGCCATTTGATTTCAAGCACTTAGCATCATGAGCTGAGTGCTTGTTTTTTTTCAGGATGCGGATAGGGTGCATGTGGGTGCAATAAACCGTCCAGAACATCTACCGGTTTTTCTGCATTTCCTTTTAAAAGGTGACCACTTTGCAAAGGAGTCGCTGTAAGGTACGCAATGATAGATCAGCTGCGACTCGAATATCCAGTCCCGTTTATGTGTAGGATTTTTGAAGTTTCCTCAAGCGGTTCTACCGTTGGCGCAAACAGTCTGTATCGAAACGATCTTTTTTAACCTTCTCGCGGTCTCTTTGTTTTCACCTGCAAAAAGAATATATTTCGGATTTAAATCTCTTGCCCACTTAATGATCTCTCCATGATATACGCCTGATTCGCTAGGGAGATCGCTAATAAAGAATTTTTCATAATCATTCCGGTCAAAACGTCCATACAGACGTTCCCATCGCTCAAAATCTTCAGCAACCTGTTTTTTGGTCAAGGTTTTCAGAAGAAATGTTTTTATTTTTGTCCGCAGTCCCATTGAATGTTCTCTATTCAGTTAAGTTACATGGAATTTAATTGGCCAAATTTTGTTGAAAATCTCTCTTTCAACTGCCTGAGTCGACGAAAATAGGGCCACTTTTTAAGAGGGCTGTTGGGGATAAGCTGGCTGGAAAGTTCGAGTCTGTTCCTGAATCTATACTGTAACCCTGCAGGGTCATGGTCGCTGTTTGCAGCATCTATGTAACGTTCCATGGCTGCAAGGTTTTTTATCCGCCTGTGGTCTGCAAGAATATCATGCCCATGTTTTTTTCGAAAAAGCTTCTTGTTTTGTTTCATCATTTTCTTGACGGAACGACAGCTCTTAGAAAAACTGGCTGAGCCCCGATGGTAGATAAAAGCATCTTCCGTGATCATCAATTTCAGCCCTGCCTTTGTGGCCCGGTAATTGAAATCCGTATCCTCGTAAAAACCAAGACCGAAGGCTTCGTCCAAACCATCAAGTTCTCTGTACACCTTGGCTCGGATCATCACACAACAAAAACTGAGGATATCGGTCTGGTAGTGAAAATTGTGCGAATGGTCGCACCAACTTTTTCCCTGGGCAAGGATTTCGTGCGGGCTTTGGCCGCGGGTAAATATTTGTTGATCATTGCCCGTTTGGTTAGAGACCGGTCCGAGCATGGCCCAGTCAGGATTTTCTTTCATCAGGGCAAGACAGAGCGGGATGGTATTGGCAAGAACTTGGGTGTCACTGTTGAGCAGGAGGAGGATGTCGCTTCTGGCAGCTTCAGTTCCCAAATTGTTGCCACCGGCATAACCCCTGTTGGTCTCGCTGAAAATCAGTCTAATGCGTGAATCCTCGTGAGCAGCTTGTTCAAGAGATTGGGATGTCTGTCGATCAGAGGCATTGTCAACCACAATGATTTCAAAGTTGGAGGGATCTTGCTGCAGACTGCGCAGACAAGGGCCAGTGGTCTCCTTGTATTGATTAAAGCTAATAATGATGACACTGCAGCAGGGGATGCTCATTTCTTGGCCAAAAACTGTTCGACCTGATCGCTACACAGGAGGGTAAGGTTCTTTCTGATTTTTTCTTCAGGCCACTCCCACCATGCCAGTTGGAGTAAGGCCTCAATGGTAGCCTGGTCAAAGCGTTTTTTTATCTCTCTGGCGGGATTACCGGCTATGATGGCGTAAGGAGAAACATCGTCAGTGACCACACTTTCAGCACCGATGACCGCTCCGTTGCCAATGGTAACCCCTGAAAGAATGGTCGCTCCATAGCCGATCCAGACATCATTGCCGATGACAATATCCCCTTTCGAGCTGGGATGTCCTTTGATCACACCTGCCTCCGGCCAGGCTTGGTCAAAGGTCGGAAAAGGATAGGTGGTCAGCCAGTCGGTCCGGTGGTTGCCTCCAAGAATAAAGGTAACCTTGTCAGAGATAGAGCAAAAACGACCAATGGTGAGATGGGTTGTCCGGTCAAAGGAGAGTATGGTCGGTTCGCCGTAGGTATGGTCACCAATGGACAGGTTCGGCTCGGAAAATTTGTCCTTGGTCAGGCGCTGTTTCTTTTTTCTGGTGAAAAGCATTGTAATGTTCTGTGGTCCGATGTTCGACTTTATGGTTATTAGAAAAAATTTATATTAGGAATTTCATCTCTATATCCCGGTAAATTCTTCAAAGGACCATTTAATCATCCAAATGTATCCGGGCCTTGTAAACAAACTGTGTGGCCAGTAAATTTTTAAAAAGGTCTGTATATGCACGTCGCATTTTCATGCCGACTACAGGTATCAGACGCAAAAGGTCTGAAGGAGCCATGATACGGGTATCAAAAAGGATCTTGAATGGACAGATGTCCTGAAAGCTATAGGCAAAATCATAACAAATATAATCGCATTCCTCCAGAAGGTCTCGAAAACTTTTGATGGTGAAAAAACGCAGGTGGCTCCGGTCCATGATCCCATAGTCCTGGTATTCCCAGCGACCCATGAGGACCTGCAGACGACATTGCCAATGGACAATATTGCAGGTTGAGATGACAAGGCAACCGCCAGGATCGAGCCATTTTTTCAATGTGTGCAGGGTAGTAGCGGGGTCGGCAATATGCTCAATGACCTGGGACATAAAGATAACTTGAAACAAGCCATGCTCCTTTGTGTGGTGTGTGATCATATCCTGAGTGTCTGGTGCATCTATGATACCGGTAATCACCTCCAGCCCTCTTTTTCTTGCAGCCTCGGCCTGGCCCTGTACCGATTCAACCCCAAAGACCTTGCATCCTTTTTCCTTGGTAAGATATTCGGTCATGTAGCCTGTAGCACAGCCGATCTCAAGAACATGGCTTTGAGCAGGGATCATATCCAATTGAAGCCGATCGATGTTGTTCTGGGACAGGGCTTGATAATCGAAGTCTTCTTGGTGATATTTTATCATTTTTGATCCAGGGTCGGGCAGGATGTCAACTGTTCCTATCTTCAGTTTTTTTTTGTATACCTTTCTTCACTGAACTGCAATCTAGGTTCCTATTTTCACATGTTAAATTTTATGACCTGTGATTGCAAGGAGGGAGGCATGATTCATACTGGCAGCATCTGCATGATTGCAATCAGGTAGGTTGAGATTAATCTTCAGGAATTGGGGCAGGTCACAGAATATAGACACGAAAGAGAAATATAAAGCGACCTAGTAATATAAGGCAAAAGGGTGCATATAAGGTGCAAAATGTGCCAAAGCCTTACACATTACAACAACCTAACTGCTTAATTCTCTGTACTTTTATATTTTTAAAACGGCCTTTCACGCCGGCAACACCGGTTCAAATCCGGTTTGGGACGCCATTTTTATTCGTGTAAGGGGAAGATTGATTCCCCTTACTTCGAGATATCTGCTCTCGTCCTTTTTCTTCGGAACACCTTAATTTCATCAAATAGAGTTTGCAGAACCCGTTTACGAACGAGTTGATCTGCATTGAATGCCTCGGTACGCAGATTTTCAACTGATTCACGTATTACATCCTCTGACACGTTCAAGACTTTAGCCTGCGCATTTCTTTCTTTTGGCCTCTCTCCAATTATTCCCTTGTCGCCATCAAGCAACATTGAAATTTACCTGAATTCAATCAGTTAGATTAAAGCCGCCGAATATTGTTTTCTTTAGGAGACATATGCATGCTTAACAGGGGCACTATTTTTTTTAGAACCGATTATTTGTATGATTATCTGAAGGTAGTTATAATGTATCTCCGAAGCCAAACCCTCAAGGCGAGTTTAAATTTTTCCTTTTAAATTTAATAGATAGGCGAGACATACAAACAGTCGCGCGTTAACCCCCCTCATGAAAAGGACGGGAATATCTCTAAACTGGCACGATAGGTGCTGTAACCTTGCATGAAGAGAGCCCTGATTATGCATGAGCTCGTAACGCCGGCAATTGCGTTTTGCAACCGGCTGGTTCATGGACCACACGGGCTGAAAATGTTTCATTCTTATTAATCCACATTAACAGGAGAAAACGAAAATGAAAAAACTGATTCTTGCGACTGTAGCCTGCGCCTTTCTTGCCAGCCCCGCTCTTGCCAATGAATTCAATGACATTCAAACAAAAATGTTAGACGGAATCGTCAGCAATATGGCAACATTTAAAGATAACGCGGCAAAAATAGATTTTCTGACCCAGAAAAAAGAATGTACGGAAAAGGCTACGGATATTGATGGGCTGAAGGCCTGCGCTGCCAAATTCCCGCAAAAGCAGCTGGAAGTTGTCACCAAGTAGTTTTGTTCTTTTTTGGACTATTTGTCTGCTCCTCCCCAGACGATGCAGTCAATCGGGCGGTTTGGAATTTTCCGGACCGCCTTTTTTCTTATCCGGCTGTCGCTTACGGATGAAGTGTTGTAGCTACCAGCATTACCGGTATGCTCATTTAACCTTTGAGACTTTTTACGAATTCATCGTCAATAAAAAAAGAGGAAATTAGGATGGAATTTCGTAAATAACAGTGTATAAATTGTTGGGGAATAATACCGGCAAGATTTTTTCGTCCATTTTTTATGGAGCCCTATACAGGCGGTTACTTATCATCACCATCTGATCGATCGTGCAAATAAAATCCTCCTCCCGCGGTTCACGTGTTTTGCAGCTGCTTGAATTGCTGCCTTGATACGATCAACCAGGGAGTTGGTTGTTTTATTAGTTATATTGACGGGTGAAAACGAATGAAATTTTACAGACCACATTCCTTTTTTGCTCTGCTTCTTACGGGCTTTTTCTTTGTATCGGTGCCGCTGCTTGCAGCCCTGTTTAGTTCGATGCAGATTCTTGACGTTCTCATGCAGCAAAGCGTCACCGCCGTTTACACCTCTGTCGATCGCGTCACAAGCAGCCGAAAGATAGTTGATCTGCTTCAAGATGAGGAGCGTAAGGCCCGCTTATACTATGTTCTTGGTGAGCCGTCTAAACTGGAGGCGGTAAACATAACGCATCAGGAAATTGAGAACATACTGGAACACCTTGCCACGTTTATTGGACACGAGCAGCTCACGCAGTTGATTGAGGAATTGAAATCCAGGGAAAACTACATTGTAGCTGTATTAAATCATGTTGCCGGTGAACCTGAGCAACTCAAAAAAGAACAAGAGGTGGTTTTTAACCAATATCAAGATACAGGCAAGTTGGCCATAACCCTGGTGAAGCTCAGTAATAAGCTGATGATCGACGAGGTGGAAGGATTGAGGCTGAAAGTTAACCATAATAAGAAGAAACTTGTCTGGCAGACCTCTGGTTTAATTGCATTTGCGGTCCTCATTACGGTTATGTTTATTTCTCTTATCTTCAGGCCTGTCAAACAGATAGATAAAGGGATTGAACGCCTTGGAGACGGAAATTTTCATACGCCTATTACTGTGTCAGGGCCAAGGGACCTGGAGAATCTCGGTAGGAAACTGGACTGGCTGAGAAAGCGCCTTGCAAAGCTGGACCGCGAAAAGGTCAAATTGGTTGCCCATATTTCTCATGATCTGAAAACTCCTCTAGCCTCTATCAAAGAAGGTGCCGGCCTGCTCCGGGATGAACTTGTCGGTTCCATAAACGACCAACAGAAAGAGGTGGTCGGTATTCTCGACAAAAACTGCTCGAAACTTCAGAAACTTATCGAAAATATCCTGAATTTTAATATGGCCCAGGCCAAAAAAACTCCACTGCAAAAAGATCGTATGCAACTTGACCGTCTTATCGGCGAGGTCGTTGCCGATCACCGTAATTCAATTCTTGCACGACACATTCAGCTCGAGGAACACCTCCCACCGGTGACAATTGATGGAAATCAAAACCAGTTGAAAACAGTTTTTGACAATCTGTTATCCAACGCGGTTAAGTTTACCCCTGATAAAGGAAAAATTCGCATTCAACTGAAAACCCATGGTAAACTTGCGAGCATTCTTGTAGAAGATAGTGGTTGCGGCATTGATGATGAGGAGCGGTCTCAAATTTTTTCACCATTTTTTCGAGGAAAAGGAGCGGAAAAAAGTGTGATCAAAGGTTCCGGCCTGGGACTTGCTATAAGTAGAGAATATATACAAAATCATGGTGGAACGATCCGTTTGCTTCCTGATAGCAAAGGTGCTCATTTTATCGTGAATCTCCCATTGGCAGTGTGAAACAAATCATGTATAAAACCATTTTGCTTTTTTGTTGTTTGGCCCTTTTAGGTGCATGTTCAGGATTGAAGCTTGGAGGTCTGGAGGATGAAGATGCTCTTGAGGAAGTAGCAATTGCCCAGTCAGTCAGCAGTCATGCCCTCCTTGCATGCGTGGATAATATGGAATCAATTGGCCGTAAGGAATTTGACACTAAATTCAAGTTGGCGGAAGCAGAACTGAGGCGGGGCCGGGAAGTGGATAAATTACGCTTTATTTGTCTGAGTTTGAATGCAGAGGCTGATTATGAACAATTTAAGCATGGAACAAGGGTCCTGGAGCAATATATAGAGGAACATCCCAATACTGGGAAAGATTTGCAGGGTTTTCGGATACTGGTTAATCGGCTTGACCATGCAATAGAGAATAAATGGAGTTCCTGGAAAACACTGCTTAACGATAAAAAAGCACTTAAGGCGAAAATTAAATCGTTAAAGGCCAGGGTTGAGGAACTGCAACAGCAGATAGAACAGCTCAAAGACATTGAAGAGATTCTTGAGAGCAGGGAGATAGGTCAACCATGAGTAAAAAAGGGTATCGTGTACTTCTCGTAGATGATGAGGCCGATCTCCTCAGTCTGTGGAAATTTAGACTTGAAAGTAATGGTTACGATGTCACTACCGCGCTCAGCGGGGAAGAGGCTCTGGCCAAAATGTCTGTTATTAATCCCAATGTTGTGCTGACCGATTTGCGAATGCCTGGAATAAACGGTATGGCACTGTTTGAAGCCATTCGAGAACACAACAAGACAATTCCAGTCATTATAATTACCGCACATGGATCTATACCAGAGGCTGTTGAGGCCACCAAGCAAGGTGTTTTTTCTTTTCTCACAAAACCCATTGACGGCAAGGAGCTGATTCGCGAGACGGAAAAGGCCCTGCAGTTTTCAACCGGCGGTATGTTCAAGAAGGATGACAGCGAAAAATGGCGTAGTGATATTATCTCCAAGAGTGCTGTTATGGAGGATCTTCTTTCCAGAACACGGCTGGTGGCAGAGACTGATTCGACGGTGCTGATTCAAGGTGAAAGCGGCACAGGCAAGGAGCTGTTGGCTATTGCTATTCATCAGGCAAGCAGTCGCAGGGATGGGCCATTTATTCCGGTCAATTGTACAGCTATCCCGGAGGCGCTGCTCGAGTCTGAGCTATTTGGTCATGCCAAGGGATCTTTTACCGGTGCGTCAACAAGTTACTTCGGGCTTTTCCAGTCTGCTCACAAGGGAACACTGTTCTTGGATGAGATTGGTGATATGCCCCTGCACCTCCAGGTGAAGCTGCTCAGAGTGTTGCAGGAGAGGCAGGTCAGGCCCGTGGGGAGTACAACGCCAGTGCCTGTTGATGTGCGGATCATTTCGGCGACGCACAGAAACCTGGAAGAAGCTATTGAAGAGAAGCTGTTCAGACAGGATCTTTTTTACCGGCTCAATGTCGTGTGTCTCGAGTTGCCACCTCTGCACGAGCGAAAGGAGGATATTCCACTGCTGGCGGAATATTTTATAGAAATACTTTCCGGCGACAACGAAAAATCGGTTAAAAAAATTACGCCTGAAGCGATGCGAATTCTTGTGGATGCTGCCTGGCCGGGAAATGTCCGCCAGTTATACAATGTCATTGAAAACGCCTTTGCACTGGCTACCTCTCCGCTTATTTCCGAGGATCTGTTGCATGACGCCATTAAGCAACACCAGAGAAAAATCCCCCCTCTGTCCGAGGCCCGTCGCCAGTTCGAGCAGCAATATCTCATCCAGCTTCTCCAGACAACCAGCGGCAATGTGTCGGAGGCTGCACGCATAGCCAATCGCAATAGGACTGACTTTTATAAACTCTTGAATCGTCACCATATAGTTCCTGCTCTTTTCAAATCATAAGACGTATTATTACGTCTGACCAAGGTTTTGACCAAATGTCGCGAAATAGCGACTCCGTTGATAGCTGATATACTGGATAATAACTGTATACAGTTTCATTTGTCTCTATTGAGAGACAACATGTCCGCATAAAAAACAAAATCCCCTCATCGCTTGAATCTGCTTCAAAAGAAAAATTTTTTCTTTTACCTGTTAAAACAGCTAACCATTTGATTTCAAAGAAGAATAAACTTCAATAAACATTCGATAAAAAGCAGGTTCCGCGGCCCCGTATTCTGGCATAAAAACTGCTTATTATGCTGTAATCCCAAAAGGATAGTTCATAATAAATCGAAAACTCAAAAAGATGGTCTCGTAAAAAGTTCAAAAAAACCGTTTCCATCATTCCCGCGAAAACAGGAATCCAATGATTAGAGAGTGAGACTGGTTATGGATCACCGTTTTCACGGGGATGACGATTTTTCACGAGACCGGCAAATAAAAATAGCGCAATGAATCCTATCAGAAATGCTGGTCTCCCCACGCCTGTGCGCTTCCAGATTTATTTTCTTGTTTTGCTCATAAGTTTGGCCTTTATCGGTTGCACAAAGGCCCCTCCAGTCGCGAAAAAGATTCCTCCCACGCCTGAAAGAGTAAAAATATCTCTGCCGGCACCAGAGTTGTCTACATTGGAAAAATGGAAAAAGCTTGTCCAGGAAAACAGGTATGCTTCCATTGATAAAAAGGTGGTTTCCGTGAATAAATTTTTTAACCAGTTTGATTTTATCGATGATCATTACCTGTGGGGCAAAGATGATTACTGGGCTACCTTGTCAGAGACCCTGGCAAAAAACGGAGGTGATTGCGAAGATTTCACGATAGCAAAATATTTCACCCTGAAAAATTTAAATATTCCCGAGGAAAATATGCGGATCACCTATGTTTTTTCTCTCAAGACCGGAGAGCCGCATATGGTCCTGACATTAAATATGAATCCCTTGCAGGAACCGATAGTGCTGGATACGCTGAATAACTATCTTTTTCCGGTATCCAGGCGTTCCGATCTTGTCCCGGTATACAGTTTTAATGAGAAGTGGTACTGGCTTGCAAAAAAACAAAACAGCTGGAAAGGAAAACGGCTTGGCAGTGCCTCTAAATTGTCTTTATGGAAAGGGGTGCTCAAGAGGATGGAGATGAATAAAACTCGGCTTTCCAGCAGTTCATAAACTTCCAACAAATATGCGTTAACAGAGGAAAACATCCTTGCTGATAAGGGGTCGGGCCCCATAAGGTTGTGCAAAAAAAAACGGCTGGTCTCAGGACCAGCCGTTTTTTTATTTACAGAAAAAAGTAGGTGAATCTTTAGTTTTTCCAGACCCACTCGGTTTTCAGGTCCAGAGTCTTTTCCTCTTCAAAGAAAACGACCTCATAGCCGTCAAAATCTCCAAAAGGAAGATACCAGAGTGTTACGTTAACGACGATTTCATCTTTAACAAGCGCTCTTTCCTTTTTCCCACCCTTCTTTGCCACGTCGGTATATGGGAATGGTATTTCAAAAGTCTCATGAACATGCTTCATCGGAGGCAGACTCGTTTCCCTGAGCAGGCCACTCTTCTCATAAGGCCCTCTGCCCATCTCCTTGCCACGGCCCATGCGGCCAGGATATGGCATGTATATTCTTTGGCCGTTGTAAATTTCTTTCCCATCCTTAGTTTTCGCGGTCACATCCAGGACCAGCCGGTTGGGAGTAGGTCAGCCATCAGGTATGCCATGGCCTGACTTATTGTAGAGACTGACATCAATGATGCCCAGAGGAATGATACCTTCCGCCTTGTTTTTACGCCAGAAAAGGGAGCGGCCTTCCACTTCTACATCCAGGGCCATCTCGATCATTTCTTCGCTGTTATAGGACTGCATGTCATGCCCGAGCCCGGATTTTGTCATGTGACACTCCTGACATGATTCCGAACCGCCATGAGCGACATATGCGAAGAGGTAACTGCCGTAAGCCGTAGCGCACTGGGAGGGATGATCAAACTCAAAGTTTGGTCCCTGGCCGTGGCACTGACCACAGAAAATGGACTCGCTCAGTGATTTGGACTCAGCCATTTTGGGGAGGTTTTCATCCTCATGCTCACCGTCCTGGGAACCGTAAACCGTATCCGGCTGGGGATAACCGTCCGCCCATTTATGGATGAGGGCCAGCTTGTTATGGCAGACCATGCAGCCGATATTGAGGCTGGCGATTTTTTCTTCCAGCTCTTCGGCCAGATCGTCATTCTCCTCCTTATTTGCCTTCATCCATCCCCTGATAGTGGCTACAATCTCCCGGGCCACGTCATCAGTGGCCTCATCAAGCTGGGGCAGGTGACATTTGGCGCATATCATCAGGTGTTCAACAGTAATGTCCTTGTCCTCTTTCACACCGGAATATGGAAAATTTTTCAATCCCTTTTCAATAGCTGTGATTATGGTCGGCGCAGTTCGCGGTGTGCCCAGGATGGAACGGGCATGCAAAGAGTTCTCCCACTGCTCATGGGCCTCTTCATGACATTCAACACAAAGGCTCGAATCATACCGTGCCGCCAGTTCAGCAATGGTCTTTGCCTTTGGCTGCTCTACCGATTTAGGGCCGCCGCCGCATTGTGCATTGGCCGTCCAGAATACCGTTATGGCAAACAAAGACAAACCAATCTTTACGATCTTTTTCATGGCACCTCCTTTTACCTGTTCATGAGTAAGATTTGCTGTTAGTTTCCCCGGTTACGCACTCAATTGACTAATGTCCGCCTTGAAAAATTAAAATTTTCAAAGCGGCCTAATAGTAATTTTTATCTTTAAATTGAACAGTTAAAAACTAATTCTTTGATAAAAAAATACCTTAGCCAAAGGTCCTTTCTTTTGTCAAGCAAGATTTTTCAGCAGGCAAGGAAGAGCAGGTGAAAGGAAACAATTACTTCTTTTCCAGAGCGAGTTCGATAAGTTTGTCAAGCAGAGAGGAAAAACTCAGACCGAACTGCTCTGCTGCCTGGGGAAGCAGGCTGGTCGGTGTCATTCCCGGTATGGTGTTGGTCTCCAGGATATATATGTCATCGCCGCTGACGATCATGTCGGTCCTGCTGTACCCACGAAGCTGCAAGGCGCGATGGGCCATAAGACCATACTCCCGGGCCCTTTTTGTGACAGACTCGCTGACCTCGGCCGGGCAGACTTCCCGGGTGGCCCCGGTTGTATATTTTGCCTCGTAGTCAAAAAAATCGTACTGTTCACCGGGGATAATCTCCACAAGCGGTAATGGTGCCGGGTCATCGTTGCCGATCACACCAACGGTAATCTCCCTGCCGCTGATAAATTCCTCCACCATTACCTGACTGTCATGTTCAAACGCTTTTTTCAGGGCCACGGAAAGTTGATCTGGCTCCCTGACAATTGACATACCGATACTGGAACCCTGGCGAACGGGCTTGATAACCAGGGGGAGATGCAGGCTGCCCAGGAGCCGTTGCGGTTTTTTTATGTCATCGGGCTTGGCCATCTCCCATTCGGCAACCGGAAGGCCATGCAGGCGGTACATGGTTTTTGCCAGGTTTTTATCCATGGCAAGGGCACTGCCAAGCACTCCGGCCCCCTGATACGGGATATTCAGCAGCTCAAGAAACCCCTGCATGGTGCCGTCCTCACCATGAATCCCATGGAGAAGGATAAAAGCGACATCAATGCTGCCGGCCTCAGCGGCAATTTTCGGCAGATCTGTCGCCGGATCATAACGGACCACCTCGTATTTTAGAGGGTCAAGGGCTTTTTCAACCCCAGCCGCCCCGTTCAGCGACACTTCCCGCTCTCCTGAAACTCCGCCGGCTATCAACGCCAATCGCAACCTGCTCATACATCCCCCGAAATACCTTTAAATTATGACTACTTTAGAAGTATATCATGCTGCGAACAACAACATTTTCAAGGATTTTTTGAAAAAATCTGGTTTCTGCCTTCAGTTTTCTGTATCTTTACACTCATGAACAGGCCTGTTTTACACAAACTCCAAGAAATTCTCGGCAGAGACGCCCTCTTTACCGACCCGGAAGAGCTGAGTTGTTACAGTTATGACGCCACGGGGCGAACCTTTCTTCCCGATGCCGTGGCCTTTCCAGAAACCGCCGGGCAAATAAGCTCCATACTGAAGCTCGCCAACCAGTATGGTTTTCCCGTTGTTCCACGGGGAGCGGGGAGCGGTATGACCGGCGGCAGCCTCCCGGTCAGGGCAGGCCTGGTCCTGGTAACGAGCAGAATGGACCGGATCATTGAAATTGATCCCGACAACATGACCGCAATCGTGGAACCGGGTGTTGTGACGGGCGACCTGCAGGATGCATTGAAAAAATACAACCTGATGTATCCGCCTGATCCGGCCAGCCTCAAGTTCTGTTCCATTGGCGGCAATGCAGCTGAATGCGCCGGAGGACCGAGTGCCGTCAAGTACGGCGTGACCAAAGACTATGTTATCGGCCTTGAAGTTGTCCTGCCGACCGGCGAAATAATGCAAACCGGCGTGCGTACCGAAAAAGGTGTTGTCGGTTACGACCTGACCCGCCTCTTTATCGGCTCGGAAGGCACCCTGGGCATCTTTACCAAACTGACGCTCAGGCTCCTTCCATTGCCGGAATCAAGGGCAACTTTTCTGCTCACCTTTACCTCGCTCTCCAAAGCAACAAAAATAGTTTCGGAAATTCTCTCGGCCGGCATCCTTCCCTGCACGCTTGAGTATATGGACAAAACCGCCATCTCCATTGTCAGGAATCATGTCCCCAACGTGCTGCCGGACACAACCGACGCTCTGATCATTCTCGAGGTTGACGGATCTGAACCCCAGGTACAACACCAGCTGCAACGGACCGTACAATTCCTGAACAAAAGGGGCATTGAGTACAGGTATACTGCTGACGACAGTGAACGAAGCGTTCTCTGGCAGGCCCGCCGTTCCGTCTCTCCCTCTGCGTTCTCCCTTAAACCAAACAAAATAAGTGAAGACGTTGTTGTTCCCCGCTCAAAAATTCCGGACCTTGCAAGGTTCTGCGAAAAAACAGCCCATGATTTTGACCTCGTCATCTTCACCTTCGGCCATGCCGGTGACGGTAACATTCACGTCAATATCATGGTTGACAATGGGAATGCAGCGGAATTAGCAAACGGACAACATGCCAAAAAGCTGCTTTTTGAATTTGTGGTTTCTGTTGGCGGCAGTCTTTCCGGAGAACACGGAATCGGCATTACAAAATCAGAGTTCCTTCCCATTGAGGTGGACCCGATTGCCCTTGGAGTCATGAAAAAAATCAAAAATCTCTTTGATCCCAACAATATACTCAATCCGGGTAAAATTTTTCCGGAAACCTAAGGCATGGCCCGTCCCGGGTTTGTTTTCCTTGACAAAGACAGCGATTCAGAATAGTTTTGCACTTTTAATTTTTATTAACCAGACGGACTAACCGTCAATAACTCCCTAAAGGATGTGATTTTTATGATCGAAGTAGAAGTAAAGGGCGACCTTGAATACGCTATCCGCCAACTGAAAAAGAAGCTGCAGATAGACGGCATCAAGCGTGAGCTGAAACGGCGTGAATACTATGAGAAACCGAGTGTTAAAAAACGTCGTAAAAGCGCTGAAGCCCTGCGTAAACTTCGCAAGTTTAACCGCATGAGAAGAATGTAATAATAAGGCCTGCAGGTCAAAACAGGCAGGCCTTATTATTTTAACCACCGCAATATTACCCAGTCAGATCCCCTGAGCCGACAAGCACTTTTCACCTACCTCGATCTTTTCCTGCATTACCTTATTGCCGAAAGACGGCTTTCTCAGAATACCGTTCAATCCTATGGCTCTGACCTGGGCTTTTTTCTTGATTTTGCCGCCCGGAAAAAAATCAGCCATCCATCAGCCATTACCAATGAACATATCCGCGAATTTTTCCGCCATTGCCACCGGCGGAAAATCAGCTCCCGCAGTAATGCGCGCCGACTGGCGGCGCTCAGGTCATTTTTCGAATTCCTGATACGGGAAAAAGAAGTCGCCGAGAGCCCGATTGCCAATATTGAACCGCCCAAAACAGGCCTGAGCCTGCCCAAAGCCCTGAACGTTAGTGTGGTCGACAGGCTGCTGGAAGTTCCGATGAGGAAAACACCACTTGTCCTCCGGGACTATGCCATGCTGTACCTTTTATATGCCACCGGAATGCGCGTTTCAGAGCTTGTTCAGCTCCCGGTGAACAGCTGTAACCTGACCAGTTGTCATGTGCGCATCATGGGCAAGGGAAGCAAGGAACGAATCGTCCCGTTTGGCGAAGTTGCGAGTGAGCGGATCACGGAGTATCTTGAGCAGGGACGACCGGCCCTGATGAAAAAAAAGTCAAGCCCCTACCTGTTCCTGAGCAACAGGGGCACAGCTATGAGCAGGGCGCGGTTCTGGCAAATAATCAACACCATCGCCGTTAATGCGGGGGTGAGGCGGCGGATCAGCCCGCATATGCTGCGTCATTCCTTTGCCACTCACCTGTTGGCAGGCGGTGCCGACCTGCGGGCAGTGCAAATGATGTTAGGCCATTCAGATATCGCTACCACCCAGATATACACAAAAATCGACACTGACCGTCTCAAGGCAACCCATCAGCGATTTCACCCCAGGGGATGATTTTAGGATAAGGCTGAAGGCTGAAGGTTAAAGGCTGAAGTATATTGGTTTTCCCAAACTGATGAAGCCTGAATGGGGAGAGTAGCCTGATTAACCCGCATATTTCACAAAGATCGTCGCGAGAAGCTGGAAAGGGTTGTGGATATGAGGCGCACGCAGAAAAATACCCGGAGGCATACTGACAGTATGTTGAGGATGTTTTTCAAGCGCAGGTAAGCGCAGACTCCGACGAAGTAGACGCAATGTTTTCCAGCTTCGCAGCAGGTCGCTCGAAGTCTGCGCTTATCTGTGAAATATGCGGGTTAAACCTGTCACCTGACCAGGATTTTCCCTAAAAGCCTTCTACCTTCAGCCTTCAGCCTAGCGTAATCACAGGGCTTGGTTTGTCCTGTGAGGCAGTAACAATCTCGATGCATTCCGTATACTGTCCCAGGTGTTTCCTGGCGGACTGCATGGCCAGTTCAGGCAAGTTGTTGATTTCACTCAGATGGGCCAGTACAACATGATTCAGGGTCTTGCCGGCAAGTTTATTAAGCAGCTTCCCGGCATCTTCGTTGGCCAGGTGGCCCCGGTTTGACCGGACCCTCTGCTGGAGGTAGAGAGGATAAGGCCCTTCACGCAGCATCCCGGGGTCATGGTTGCTTTCAAGAACAAGCGCGTCGCAGCGCCTGAGGTGATATTCGATCAGGGTAGTTACCTTGCCCGTATCGGTGCAATAGCCCACACTCTTTTTTCCATCTGAGATAACGTATCCAACCGGATCAACCGTGTCATGGGAAACAGCAAAGGGATGGACAAGCAGATCACCGATGGCAAACTGTTCTCCGGTCCCGAATTCAAGGCGGGAAAACAATTTTCCCAGTCTCTTTTCCGCCGCACCGTGCGTTGCCGGATTGGCATAGACCGGAATCCTGCCGCGCCGTGACGCAACGCCGACCCCGCTGATGTGATCATTGTGCTCATGGGTTACCAGGATAGCGGTAATCAAGTCGAGATTACGCCCGATCGACTCCAGCCGGCGCCTGATTTCGAGTCCTGAAAATCCGGCATCTATAAGAATACTGGTACTTCCTGACTCCACCAGGGTACAGTTGCCCTTGCTGCCGCTGCCTAAAACACAAACCTTCATACATGCATACTCTGAAAATGTCCCCTTCAGCAGTTACACACCGGTGTGGCCAAAACCGCCGGCACCGCGCCCGGTCTCTTCCAGGCTGTCGACGACCTGTAGTGTTGCCTGGCAGACCGGCGCCACAATCATCTGGGCGATCCGGTCACCGCCCGATACAGTAAAAGGCTCCTTGCCTAAATTAATCAGGCCAACCTTGATTTCCCCCCGATAGTCGGCATCAATCGTTCCCGGTGTGTTGATGATGGTGATCCCCTTTTTCACGGCAAGGCCGGAACGGGGGCGAACCTGGATTTCATAGTTTGACGGCAGGGCCACTGCAAACCCAGTCGGGATAAGCTTAATATCTCCTGGTTCAAGAGTCACCGGTGTTTTAAGGGCAGCGGCCACGTCCATGCCGGCAGCCTGCTCTGATTCGTAACGGGGAAGCCTCAGATCGCCGGTTCGCTCAGGATCAAGCCAGGTAAACTGAACATCCACCTTCAGCATGACAGTTCTCCTACAGGATCAAATAAAAAAAAAGCCGGTTCTCATCAGGGAGATACCGGCTTGAAATAAACATTAGGCCACCTTGAAAAATTGTATTTTCGCCCAATCTCCCTGAGTCTCGCAAACTCGCTTACCTTGTCATGCTCAAAAATTTATCCTCGGAATATCAGGTATATGCCTGTGGTAAATTTTCTCGCATTCCTTGACCTTGAACGAGGTAAGCGTAGACTCCGAAATCCTAATTTTTCAAGGCACCCATTGCAGCACTGCTTACTCTTGATTCTCATCAAGGGCGGCTTTCCGGCTCAGGCGGATACGGCCGCGATTATCAATTTCAATGACCTTGACCTTCACCATCTCACCCTCCTTGAGAATGTCGGTCACCTTGTTGACCCGCTGATGGGCCAACTCTGAAATATGGACCATACCATCCGTTCCGGGCAGGATCTGAACAAAAGCGCCAAAATCCTTGATGGTTTTGACTTCACCCTCATAGATCTTTCCGATCTCTGGGACAGCGGTAATCTCCTCGATCTTTGCCTTCAGGCCCCTGGCCGAAACGTCATTGCTGCAGAATATCTTGACCGTTCCATCATCATCCACATCGATCTTGGCATCAAACTCGGTGCTCAGCTCCCTGATGATCTTACCGCCGGGGCCGATGATATCGCGGATCTTGTCTGGATTAATCTTGATGGTGATATATTTAGGAGCATGTTCCGAAACCTCCTGGCGGGGAGCGGCGATAGCCCCCTCCATCTTTTCGAGGATATGCAACCTGCCGGCACGCGCCTGGGAAAGAGCCTTGTACATGATCTCACGGTCAACGCCCTCAATTTTAATGTCCATCTGCAGGGCGGTAATTCCCCGGGCAGTGCCGACGACCTTGAAGTCCATGTCACCCAGGTGGTCTTCGTCACCCAGGATATCGGTCAGGACAACCACCTTGTCGTCCTCCTTGATCAACCCCATGGCAACACCGGACACGGGCGCCTTCAGCGGCACACCTGCATCCATCAGCGCCATACTCGCGCCGCAGACCGTTGCCATTGACGAAGAACCGTTTGACTCCAGCACCTCGGAAACCACCCGCATTGTATAAGGAAACGTAGCGCCATCCGGGAGAACAGCTGAGATTCCGCGCCGGGCCAGGTTGCCGTGGCCGATATCGCGACGGCTCGGGCCGCGCAAAAAACGGACCTCGCCAACACAGAAAGGCGGGAAGTTGTAATGCAGCATGAAGCTGCGATACACATCCCCCTTCAGGCCTTCAAGGTGCTGTTCATCCCTTTCACTGCCAAGTGTCCCGACAACCATAGCCTGGGTTTCCCCCCGGGTAAACAGGGCAGAGCCGTGGGCGCGGGGCAGGGTCCCGACCTCACAGCTGATCGGCCTGACATCTTCAAAGGAGCGGCCGTCAAGCCGTTGTCCCAGGGTAACAATCCGGTCACGCATGATCTTCTTTTTATAGCTGCTGAGCAGATCAAAAACTTCAGCTTCGCTTTCATACAGCTCTTCGTCGATCTGTTCGATCACCTCGACCTTGAGCTGGTCATAACGGTCACCGCGCGCCATCTTGTCCGCGGTTGTCACCACCTCTTCCATGCCGGCGGCGGCCAGTTCTTCCACCCTTGCCTTCAGGGCCTCGTTGACCTCCGGGGGAGTAACCTCCCGTTTTGGTTTACCGATTTCCTCACGAAGCTTGTTCTGCAGGTCAATGATAGGTTGAATACCCTGGTGCGCAAAAAATATCCCGTCCAGCACAACATCCTCACTCAACTCGCCCGTATGTCCTTCAACCATGACAACGGCTGTCTCGGTGCCGGCAACAACCAGGTCCATCTCGGACTTTTCAAGCTGGCTCCGGGTGGGATTAAGGACATATGCACCATCAACATATCCAAGTCTGGCCCCGGCAACAGGCCCGCCCCACGGAATGTTTGAAATGGCAAGACTTAAGGACGCGCCGTTCAAGGCCAGAACATCCGGGTCGATTTCGGGGTCTGCCGAGAAAACAGTGGTGATAATCTGGGTTTCACTCATATATCCGTCAGGAAACAGGGGGCGCAGGGGCCTGTCAATGAGGCGGCAGGTCAGCACTTCTTTTTCACTGGGACGGCCGATTTCCCGGCGAAAATAGCTGCCCGGAATCCGGCCGGCAGCATACATACGCTCCTGGTATTCAATGGTCAGGGGCAGGAACCCCATATTTTTCGACTTTTTCTCGGCCACGGCGGTAACCAGAACAATACTGTCACCGCAGGACACAACGACGGAGCCGTTTGCCTGTTTAGCAATTTTGCCTGTCTCGAAGGTAATGGTTTTACCGCCGATATCGGCTTCTACTTTTTTATACATGTATACTCCTTGCAATCATAAGCGTTCGGAACGCTTTGCCTTCAAAAAGTGAAGGACTTTCCTCAGAAACCCGCCCGTCGGACCCCTCTTTATTTTCTTCTGTATCACTCACCGCTCATCAACCGAACGCCTGCTGACACACCTCCTGCTTATCGGTGCAGGAAGTAAAACCGGTTGCGGCCAAGCCCAATATTCCATCCGTGGGAACATTAATGGTCGCGCAACGACGTCTGCGCCCTCTAATAGAGGACATGCAGAAACTTTTTCTGTTACTTGCGAATACCAAGTTCTTTAATCAAGCTACGATACTTGTTGATGTCCTTGGACCTCAAATAATTCAGAAGGCTTCGGCGCTGACCGACAAGCTTGAGCAGTCCCCTGCGGGAATGATGGTCCTTCCCGTGGGTCTGAAAATGGTCTGTCAGGTAAGCAATCCGATCAGACAGCAAAGCAATCTGCACTTCAGATGAACCGGTATCAGTATTGTGGGTTTTGAATTTTTCAATAATTTCTTTTTTCTTTAGTGTACTCTGTGCCACAATGCACCTCCATAATCTATTCCGTAATTCAGGAATTTTTTCTTCACTCTATACCATTGCATGAAAAACAATCAACTTAAACAAACAGGCGGAACCCGGTATATTCAACCCGGCCCGGCCTGCAATTTTTTACTCAACTTACTTTTGCGGGCACCAAATTCTCGTATTCGGCAAGCATTGCCAGGACGCGATCGACCGGAATCATCCCCGCCATGAGCCGCTGCAGTCCATCAGGATCTGACAGGACATCTCCGGGCAGACTGTCTGCCACCGGAAACCTTCCGTTGGTCATGCGCCTGAGCTCTACCAGGTGTGCCCCGCACCCCAGTTTCTTTCCAATATCAGCTGCCAGGACCCGTATATAGGTACCGCGGCTGCACGTTACCTCAATGTCAAGCCGATGGGCATTTGCATCATAGCCGCCAAACCCCAGGGAATATATTTCAATCTTTCTCGGCTCCTTGTTCACTTCTATGCCCTTTCTGGCATAGTGATATAATGGTTTTCCCTTGTACTTTACCGCCGAATAAGGTGGCGGGACCTGCATCTGCCTACCGGTAAAATCACCGAGGCAGTGAGTAATATCTTCGGCTGTCAATGCCGGGACCGGAGCAGAACGGATAACATCGCCTTCCGGGTCCATTGTTTCCGTCTCCACACCAAGCTGCAAAACGCCCCTGTATACTTTTTTTCCGCCCATCAGGCGCTCTACCAGGCGGGTGGCGGGACGTCCGGCACAAATAATCAGCAAGCCGGTGGCAAACGGATCAAGCGTGCCCGCATGACCGACCTTTTTTATACCAAGCAACCGGCGAACATGCCGGACCACGGAAAAGGAGCTTGCCCCGCGAGGTTTGTCTACGAGAAAAACTCCGGCAGAGAACTCGCTTTTACCTCTTTCCCCAGCCCGTCTGTCCCCCATATATCAACGATCCAGGTCCTGGAGCAGGGCCGGCAACAGATTTTCCCATACCCTGTCCACTGTTGTTCCAATAGCCCTGAACCCCGCCGCGTTACGG
>Ga0209013_10001681_pt1 | contig 20343 bp, 20 predicted proteins | sample Cruoilmetagenom2_FD_187291 | JGI IMG/M metagenome (GOLD analysis project Ga0209013, IMG submission 187291) | Oil polluted marine microbial communities from Coal Oil Point, Santa Barbara, California, USA - Sample 2 (SPAdes) (version 2) | ecosystem: Environmental > Aquatic > Marine > Oil seeps ...
TCGCCCCTTTAACTTTGCGCCTATACATAGCTTTTACTGCTAGGACGCGTTTGTTGTCGACTACAGATTCACGAATATCATCTAGATATTCAAGTTTATAATATGTATTTAAAGCTGATGTAAAGCTTTGGTTAATCTTTCCCTTTAATTTATTTATGGTTTGTCTTAATTCGAACAGAAGTAAAGATGAATTGTCTTTTATATCTCCAAATCGATTTACGATACTATCAACTTTTTCAATGATAGCTTTTGTGATTTTAATATGAGAGCCATAACTATTTAATTTTGGATAATAATCCTCAAACTTTTTGAGATAATTTAAAATTTCATTAGTAGTTATAGATATAGACACCAATTTTTTTAAGCTATGAACTTCAAAATAGGTGTTTTCAATACGCAAAAGTTTAATCTCTTTTGTTATATCATCAAATCCATGATTAGGAATGTGGTTGTCGTTATAGAAAGAGGATAAATATTCATTAGTTAATTGGAGTGAAAACAACAAGTCTTCATTTGCTTTAAAAGGTGCAATTTCTAGAACTTTATGATTTCCTAATGAAGAAATACAATGTTCACTTAATTGTCTTAAAACTGTAGGAAATTCTAAATCTTGTAATGTTTTTTTGTGAATATTTATCATTAATAGATGCCCATATTAAAAAAACAAAGGTAAATATTAATGTGATAAGCTAATTATACAAAGCGCAAAATTATAATGAAATTTAATAAGCTGTTGAAACCAAATTCGTGGTCCCATACCTTATTTCTTGAACATTTCTAGATTTTATAATGAAGGGTTTTGTAGATGTTAATTGCTTATTAGTCTTATTAGAACTAAAAAAAAGTAATAAGAAGTTTATGATGATTAAGATGGAAATAATTAAAGTAATTGTTAATATCATTTGGGACAATATTTTAAAATTAAAAAATAAATATAATATAATTTTATTAATTATCTAAAAAATATCACATTTTATAAAAGATTAATGATTTGATAACTAATATTTTATGAATTAATAAATTGAAATAATTGCAATTTATGCATCATATATTTGATGATATTTTACTTTTAAAATTGGCATATAACTTTAGATAATATTATTTTTAGAGTAACTTTCTCAGAAATTAATTGATGAATTTAGATATACATAAAAGTTGGCAGCCTTTATTACAAGAAGAGTTTAAAAAGCATTATTTTTCAACATTGTTAAATTTTCTTGATGTAGAATATAGAACACACATATGTTTTCCTCCAGAAAATGACATCTTTAATGCATTTAACTACTGTCATTTTGATGATATTAAAGTAGTTATTATTGGTCAAGACCCTTATCATGGAGTTGGTCAGGCACATGGCTTATGCTTTTCTGTAAATGACGGTATTAAGCATCCTCCGTCATTAATTAATATTTTTAAAGAAATTCAGCAGGATTTAGGAGTTGTATACCCTAAAAGTGGGAGTTTAGAACATTGGGCAAAACAAGGAGTGCTATTACTAAATTCAACTTTAACTGTTAGAGCACATAATGCAGGAAGTCATCAAGATGAAGGTTGGGAAACATTTACCGATGCTATTATTAAAACCATAAATTTGAATACAGAAAACGTTGTGTTTTTACTTTGGGGAGGTTTTGCTAAAAAAAAATCAAAATATATTGATAACAATAAACACCATATACTAACTTCTGGTCATCCTTCTCCCTTAAGTGCTAATAGAGGATATTGGTTTGGGAATAAACATTTTAGTAAAACTAACTTCCTGTTGGAGCAAGCTGGGAATTGTGTTGTGAATTGGTAAGGCGAGATTCAACTAAAGTAGGTTTTCTAACATCATTTACATTAGGCTTAATTATTTTATTGCAGCTAAATATTAATAATAAAAAATTTATAGCAACTAAAAATATAAGAACTAAAATAATTGTTAATAGCATACGCTAGTTTGTTTTAAGGAACTAATTATAACAAATATAAGAGTTTAATCACATAAAATTAAATACTTTTTGACATTTATTAATTTAAATATTTATAATAATATATTAAAACTCATGTATTAATTTTCTGTAACTCCATTTTTCTGGAATAATGCGTAACGCAAATAATTGATTTTGTATATTGTTAATTGTCTCTTTATCGATAGTTTTTTGAGACCACTCTGTAAGACTTAACCAGTCTTGAACATCTTTTAGCTTTTGTCCATATCTGTTGGCAATTGTTTTATCTATGCTTGGAATATTTTTAAATCCTAAAGTTGTATTATTAATAATCCGTAAAATTGTTTCTACATCTTTTGCATTAGTTTTAAGGAATTCTTCCCTAACAGTAATTACAAAACAAGGCCAAGGTGAAGGGCATTCAGCTATCCGCCTAAAAGTTCCATTGTCTACTAACGGTTTAGTAGTGAACTTTTCCCATAAAAAATAATCAGCATTACCATTAATTAAATTTTCTACTGCACCATCAAGATTATTTATGACTTCAAAATTCAAGTCATTGTCTAAATTCCAATTATTATTTTGGGCATTAATATATGCCATTAAATGAGAACCTGAACCATATCTACTAATAGCTGCTTTTGTGCCTTTAATATCATTTATAGTTTTATGTTCTGAGTTATTCGCAACGTGAATTCCCCAAATTAAAGGTGATTTCACAAATACTTGTACGATTTTACTTTTATTTCCAGCTATAATATCTTTAACAATGCCTTCCGTAAGAATGATAGCTATGTCAATATCTTTGTTTCGCAACCCTTTACACATAGCTCCAGTCCCTTCATGATAATCTTGCCAACGCAGATTAATACCTTCTTTTTTATACTCACCATTTTTTAAAGTTAAATACCAAGCTAAATTAAAATGTTCTGGAACTCCTCCTATGCTTATTGCTTTCATCAAACTATCATTTAATTTGATTAGAATCTTTCAAGTGCATACTTAATTAAATGCTCTACAATTTGTTTTGGATTTTCACTAAAGTTGCCATTTGGTCTATTAGCAATTATAGCATTTAAGGATAATGCTTGATGCCCTAATAATTTTGATAATCCATAAATAACAGAAGTCTCCATTTCAAAATTTGTAATTCGCATATCTTTATAATTAAAATTATCCATTTTAAAGTTTAGGTCTGTGTCTTGAAGTGGTAAACGTAACACTCTTCCTTGTGGGCCATAAAAACCTCCTGCAGTAGCCGTAAGTCCTTTATAAATAGATTTGCTGTCAAATTTTTGTTCTAGTATTTTACTGTTCTCAATTATAATAGGTCTTGCTTTATTTGAACTCCAATTTGTATACTTAATAAAGGCATCTTCATATTCAGAATTAGAAATACTTTCTATTTGGTAAAAATGAAGCATACCATTTAAATCTAAACCGTGTGTACTTAATACAATTGAATCGACAGGAATATCTTTCTGTAATGAACCTGAAGTTCCAATTCTTATAAAGTTTAAACTTGTTAGTTCATCTTTTGGTTGTCTTGTATTTAAATTGATGTTTACAAGTGCATCTAATTCATTTATAACAATATCAATATTATCTGGTCCAATGCCAGTAGAGATTACCGTTATACGTTTCCCTCTAAATGTTCCGGTTTGTGTTTTAAACTCGCGTTTTTGTATTGAAAACTCAATATTGCTAAAATGCTTAGTTATTTTTTCAACTCGATCTTGATCGCCAACAAGTATGATGTCATTAGCAATGTGTTCTGGTTTCAAATTGAGATGATACACACTGCCATCAGGATTTAAAATAAGTTCAGATTCTTTAATTGGCATATAGTTATAATTTTAATGAGTTTATTTTAATTTAATTTTATCCGCCAACGCGTTTAACTGAAAAGCCTTTGTCTTCAAGAATTTGCATGATTTTATCTCTATAATCTCCTTGAATAATAATTTTATCATTTTTAAAGCTACCGCCAACACTTAATTTCCTTTTAAGTTCTTTTGCCAATGCTTTAAAATCTTCATCAGCACCAGTGTAACCTTCTAATATTGTTATTGGTTTCCCTTTTCGTTTTTCGTATTTACAAATTATTGGTTCGTCTTGCATCCATAAGCCTTTATCCTTTTTTGCAGCTAAAGAATTATTTTCAGGAACATGTTCAGGAAACAAGCTATTAAGTTGATCTTGTAAATCCATTTTAGTGTTTAATTTTTAATTAATCCTAATTCCATTAAGCGCTCATTTAAGTAATCACCTGCAGTTATATCCTCAAAATGTTTAGGATGGTTTTCATCAATACAGCTTTCTAAAACATTAAGTTTCATATCGCTTACTGGGTGCATAAAAAATGGGATAGAATATCGAGATGTTCCCCAAAGTTCACGAGGAGGGTTTATAACTCTATGCACAGTAGATTTTAACTTATTATTAGTATGCCTGGAAAGCATATCACCAACATTAATCATGAGTTCATCTGGTTGTGCAATTGCATCAATCCACTCACCTTCATGATTTAGTACTTGCAAGCCACGACCCTGTGCGCCCATCAGCAATGTAATCAAATTTATATCGCCATGTGCTGCTGCGCGTTCAGCAGCTTTAGGCTCTTCAATTATAGGAGGGTAGTGTATAGGTCTTAAAATAGAATTCCCATTATGGATATAATTATCAAAATAAGTTTCTTCTAATTTTAGGTGTAATGCTAAAGCGCGTAATACATATTTAGCTGTTTTTTCAAGCATTTTATATGCTTCCTTGCCTACTTTATTAAACGCTTCAGATTCATCAATTTCTACGTTTTCATGATATTCTTGTTTAAGTGTAAAATCATCTTCTACATATTGTCCAAAATGCCAAAATTCTTTTAAATCAGCTTCTTTCTTACCTTTAGCACTTTCTTTTCCAAAAGAAATATACCCACGTTGACCACCAATTCCAGGAATTTCATACTTATGTTTTACATCATAAGGCATATCAAAGAACCTTTTAATTTCTTTGTATAAATCATCAATTAAATCGTCTTTTAAGAAATGTCCTTTTAGAGCTACAAAACCAATATCCTGATAAGCTTTACCAATTTCATCAATAAACATTTTTTTTCTTACAGGATCCCCTGAGATAAAATCGTTTAAATTAACACTTGGAATACTATTCATAATTAATAATTTTGATAAAAATATAGTGCAAATGTACGAAAACATTATAAAGTTGAAGGGACATATTTTTTAAACTTAATAGATGCAAATTATCATTTTATACTATATTTGACAAACCCAATTTATGTCTGTAGCAATGTCTGTAATGAATGAAATAATGTACGAGAATAGCAACTTAGAAGAGAGCACTTTACGGCATTTATATAAAAACATGCTTAAGCCTAGACTGATTGAAGAAAAGATGCTTATTTTATTACGTCAAGGTAAAATAAGTAAATGGTTTTCTGGTATTGGTCAAGAAGCAATTTCGGTTGGTGTAGCAATGGCATTACATGATGATGAATATATTATGCCTATGCATAGAAATCTAGGTGTTTTTACAACACGACAGATTCCGTTATATCGTTTGTTTAGTCAATGGCAAGGAAAAGCTAATGGTTTTACAAAAGGACGAGATCGGTCTTTTCATTTTGGTACTCAAGAGTTTAATATAATTGGAATGATTTCTCATTTAGGTCCGCAATTAGGTGTTGCTGATGGTATTGCTCTAGCAAATTTATTAAAAAACAATAAACAAGTTACTGCAGTATTTACTGGAGATGGTGGAACAAGTGAAGGTGATTTTCATGAAGCATTAAATGTAGCGTCTGTTTGGCAATTGCCCGTAATTTTTTGTGTTGAAAACAATGGTTATGGATTGTCTACACCTACAGCAGAACAATATAATTGTGAGCATATTGCTGATAGAGCCTTAGGTTATGGCATGGAATCTCATATTATTGATGGTAATAATATTATTGATGTATTTACTAAAGTAAGTGCTATTGCTGAAGACATTAGAAACAACCCTCATCCAGTTCTTATTGAGTTTAAAACTTTCAGAATGAGAGGTCATGAGGAAGCTAGTGGAACAAAGTATGTCCCACAAGATTTAATGGAAGCGTGGGCAAAAAAAGACCCTCTTGTGAATTTTCAAGCGTATTTAAAAGAGTTGAACATCTTAGATGAAAAACAAGAAGTAGCCATTAAAGAAGGAATCGTACATGAAATAAATGAAAACCTTAAAATGGCTTTTGATGAGAAGGCTATTATACCTGATGAAACTAATGAGTTAAATGATGTTTATAAATCATTTGTATATCAAGAAGTTGCTCCAAATAAAAAAATGAAAGAATTGCGATTGGTTGATGCTATTTCTGATGGTTTGAAACAATCTATGGAGCAACATCCAGAATTAGTAATAATGGGACAGGATATTGCAGAATATGGAGGAGTTTTTAAAATCACTGATGGATTTTTAGAGCAATTTGGAAAAAACCGTATAAGAAATACTCCTATTTGTGAATCTGCAATTATTGAAGCTGCTATGGGTTTATCTATTGCAGGAATTAAGAGCGTGGTTGAGTTGCAATTTTCAGATTTTGTAACTTCTGGTTTTAATCCAGTGGTTAATTATTTGGCAAAGTCATATTATCGTTGGAATCAGAATGCAGATATTGTTCTTCGCATGCCATGTGGTGCAGGAGTTGCTGCTGGACCATTTCATTCACAAACTAATGAAGCATGGTTTACAAAAACTCCAGGTTTAAAAGTTGTATATCCTGCGTTTCCTTATGATGCAAAAGGGCTATTAGCAACAGCTATTAATGATCCCAATCCAGTTTTATTTTTTGAACACAAAGCCTTGTATAGAAGTATTCGTCAAGAAGTTCCTACAGATTATTTTACAATTCCATTTGGGAAGGCCTCTGTTTTAAAAGAAGGAAGTGATATCACAATTATTGCTTATGGAGCAGCTGTTCATTGGGCATTAAATACTCTAGAAAAGCAATCAAATATTTCAGCAGATGTAATTGATTTAAGATCATTACAACCTTTAGATACTGAAACGATATATACTTCAGCCAAAAAAACAGGAAAAGTTATTATTTTACAAGAAGATTCTTTATTTGGTGGAATAGCATCAGATCTTTCTGCATTGCTAATGGAAAACTGTTTCGAATTCCTTGATGCTCCTGTAAAGCGTGTTGCAAGTTTGGAAACACCTATTCCATTTATTAATCAATTAGAGGATCAATATTTATCTCGAGATAAATTTGAAAATGAATTATTAAAACTTCTTGATTACTAGTGAATTCACATTGTTTCTGCTTCAGATATCGTAAAAGGATAAGCATCTCTTAGGGTCATAATTTCTTTTTTACTTAAATCTTCTATTGGTTTATCAAACTTCTGTCTACTGTAATTTAAGCGTAATTCAAAATATGCTTTTGTTATTTCATCTTGAACATTAATATAAAGTTCATATGGTGTTTTTCTATCATTTTGCAATGAAATAACTGCCTTTTTTGGATTATCTGAAGAGTTTTTACTTTTGTTTCCTTTGCAATATTCACATGAACCATCAGAATTATTATCAACAAAACTTTTTATAACATCTTTTAAGTCACTTAGTTCTATTATTTTTTTTTCAACCATAATTTCTCGATTCCTGTTTAATACAATCCGTAAAACATTCCTCTCATTTAATACAATTGAACAATCTTTTGGTGTAGGACATTTTCGTGGTAGTTTTCTGTTTATGCCTACATCTGTCGACATTGTTGTTGTTACTAAAAAGAAGATGAGCAGTAGAAATGCAATATCTGCCATTGAACCAGCATTTACTTTTGGTGAAGAGTCGTTTGTGTATCTCATATTGTAAATGGTTAAATATTAATAAACTAAACATTCACAAAAACGATACCACAAAAAAACCCAATACGTGATTAGTGTATTGGGTTTTTATTTTGATTGACGATTTTAATTAATGTGCAAATCGTTTGGTTCCTTTCCAAATGACGTTTTTAGAGTTACAAAAACTTACAATTTGTCTTTTGCTTAATAAATGTTCCTGTACAACACCACTTGCTCGTTTTGAAATTTTAATTATAGTTTTCATAATTCTAAAGGTTTATTCTATAAAATTAAATCTTACCTGTAACGTCTTTTGGTATTCCAAACATTACTTTTTGTACTTTTTAAAGTTCCTGTTAATTGATTACTGTTTAATGTTCTCATGATATTTAGTTTTTTAATGATTGATTTATACTTAATAGACGACACTTAATTGAAATTGTTACAGTACTATGCTATACAAACTAATAATTTATAATTATCAAAACATAACTTTATGATTATCAGGGTATTGAAAGAATCTTAATTTTTTGTTAAAAGAAGATATTATGAAATAATAAAAGGTTTTTTAAATAATATTTAGTTAAATATTAATGTTAGGTATGATTTTTGGATAATTGTGAAATGAATTTAATATTTAAATTTATCTTTATCAAAAAAAAGCTGAATTGGAAAAAAGAAATTATTATTAAATGAAATATATTATTATTTTCTTAATTTGCTTGATGGTTACTACGTCTATAAATGCTCAAGTCGATAGTAGTCAGGAAACATCTACTTCAATTCCTGCAGTTGAAAAAGAAAAAGGAACAGAAGCTCCAATAAATTTATTAAAAGCACCAGGTTTAACGACTCCAAATACGACCAAAATTAATGGTCTATCCGTGCCTGATCAGAAAGAATTAGAAGCATCTAAGCGAGAGTTTTCTATGTTTGGTGAGAAGTTTGGTAATCCTGCTGAACTTTATATAAAACAGATTAAAAAGCATTTTGAATATACAGAAGAGGGCAAAGAGCCTATAAATAATGGTAGTACTACAAATCAATATTTAGGAGATTTTAAAACAAAAGCTTCTAAAGTTAATGTCATATATCGAGACCATCAATATCCAGACGGAGACTTAATACGTGTTTTTATTAATGATGATGTTGTTCAACCCAAGGTGCTTTTAAGATCATCTTTTAGTGGTTTTAAATTAGATCTAATTAAAGGATTTAATAAAATTGATTTTTTAGCCTTGAATCAAGGTGAATCTGGGCCAAACACTGCTGAATTTCAAATACTTGATGAGAATGACAATATTATTTCTTCAAACACATGGAATCTTGCTACTGGCGTAAAGGCTACTATAATTTTAATAAAAGAATAGCATTTTTCATCCATTTTGGTGATGTCTTTTGATAAAATGAAATAGAAAACATATCTTTGTATTATTAATTAATTCACTTTAAAACAACCAATGGCTAAATCACAGCAAACTTTTAACAAGTCAGAGAAAGAAAAAAAGCGCTTGAAAAAACGTGAGGATAAGAGAAAGAAAATGGAAGCACGTAAAGCCAGTAAAGCAAGTGGTGAGAGCCAAGATAATATGTTTGTCTATGTAGATTACAATGGTAATTTTACGGATACACCTCCAAATCCTGAAGATAAAATTAAAGTTGAAGCTGAGAATATTGAAATTGGAATTCCTAAAAAAGATGATAGCGATATAGAAGAAATTGATCCAATTCGTAAAGGAAAAGTTTCTTTTTATGATAGCTCTAAAGGCTTCGGATTTATTATTGATTCAGAAAATCAAGAAAAATATTTTTGTCATGTTAGTGGTTTGCTTGATGAAATCACTGAGAATGACAAGGTTCAGTTTGAATTAGAACGTGGTCAGAAAGGAATGAATGCCGTACGTGTTAAATTAATTTAAAAGAAGTTCTCAACTTCTATAACATCTGAAACCTTCATCTTATTAATTAGTATTTTATGAATTCGGACTCTTACCAACCGTAAGGTTGCGAACCCTACAACGGATGTCATTTTTCTTACTTGGTGAAATTTGCCTTCATTTAATGTTATTGAAACCCATGAAGTTGGGCCATGTCTGTCGTCACGAATTTTTTTTCCTCTTTTTGGTAAATCTGGGATTGTATTTAACTTGTAAACTTTAGCCGGTTTTGTATTATAGGTCTCACCATTAATACTAATTTCTACACCTAACTTTAATCGCTCAATAGCTTCATGAGTTATAATGCCATCTACTTGTGCATAATATTCTTTTTCTACTTTACTACTATTAATATAATCACTAGTTTCACCATCTGTCGTTAGTAATAAGAGCCCTTCAGATTTTTCATCTAATCTACCTATAGCCATAGTTTGTTCTGGAAAATTAAATAAACTCCCAAGAAATTTCTTGTTGAGTTCATGTCTTGCATTACTTTGAAACTGACTTAAAAAGCCATATGGTTTAAAAATAATAAAGTGTCTATGTGATTTTTTAGCTGCTTTCATTTAAAATATGATATATCAACTCCTTAGTTAGTTTTTGATCTTTAGCTTTCTCTTTAATAGCATTAAAAGTAAACCTAAAATCACAACCTACTTTATATTGGTCACAACCATAAGCAGAACTTCCTTTAATTATTGTTCCCTTTTTACATTTTGGACATGAGACTGTATTAATACCATCCTTTTTAATTTCTAAAATTAATTGAAAAGCTTCGTTAAAACGTATAAAACCGTCAACATTTCCCTTTTCAGTTTTAAATCCTTTTAAGTTAACCGTAGATCCCTTTTGTAATAGTCTAATAAATTGTTTTTCAGAAATCTTTTTTCCTTGATATTTAAATGGAAGTATAAAATTGCAACCTGACGAATAAGTACTACATCCATAAGCTGACATACCTTTTATAAGCTTCCCATGGTTACATTTAGGACAAGTTTCAGCTGTTATACCTTTAGTTTCTTTTGCTTCTGTTTTTAGTTTAGGTTGATTACTAGTCGCATGAGAAATATTTGCACGTTTGGATTCGCTTCGTACTTCATATACTAACTGATCAACCATTTGCTTCATGTTTCTTATGAATGTTCCAGCCCTAAAATCACCTTTCTCAATATCCTTTAATTGTTTCTCCCAAGTACCTGTTAACACTGCGGATTTTAATAATTCATTTTGAATTGTATCAATTAATTGCATGCCTGTTGAAGTAGGTATTACTTTCTTTTTATTTCTGATAATATATTTTCGCTTAAACAAAGTTTCAATAATATTTGCACGCGTTGAAGGACGACCAATACCATTATCTTTCATTAACTCTCTCATTTCATCATCATCTACATGTTTACCAGCGGTTTCCATGGCACGTAGGAGTGAAGCCTCTGTAAATTGGTTAGGAGGTTTCGTTTGCTTTTCTAGAAAAGAAGGTTCATGAGTTCCTTTCTCTCCCTTAATAAACGTTGGTAAAATCCCAGTAACCTTTGTGTTTTTCTCTTTGTTTTCAAAAACTATTTTCCAACCTTTTTCTAGAATTTCTTTTCCTGTAGTTTTAAAGTTCACTGTATCTACTTTTCCAATTACAGTTGTATTAGAAACTGAGCAGTCATTATAAAAGACTGCTATAAAACGTTTTGTTATAATATTATATACTTGTTGCTGATTGAATTGTAAATTAATTTGAATTCCTGTAGGGATTATGGCATGATGATCAGTTACTTTTTTATCATTAAAAACTTTAGAAGATTTTTTAATTTTTTTGGCTAACAGGGTTTGTGTTAATAATGCATAATTTGTTAGTTTCTGGAGTATACCATTTATTTTTGGATAGACATCATTTGGCAAAAATGTTGTATCTACTCTCGGATAAGTGACAACTTTTTGCTCATATAGTTTTTGAACAATTTTAAGTGTTTCATCTGCAGAAAACCCAAACTTAGTATTACAATACACTTGTAACCCAGTTAAATCAAATAGCTTTGGCGCATATTCTGTACCCTTTTTTTTACTAATTGAAATAATCTCAAACTCTTTAGTTGAAACGTTTTCAGCTAAAACTTCGCCATCTTTCATTTTCAAAAACCGTCCTTTTTCATAGCTGAATAATGTATCACGATACATCGTTTGTAATTCCCAATATGGTTTAGGTTTAAAGTTTTCAATTTCTTTAAATCTGTTCACAAGCATTGTTAAAGTAGGTGTTTGAACACGACCTACAGATAGAACTTGTTTATAACCACCATGCTTTACAGTATATAAGCGTGTCGCATTTATACCCAAAAGCCAATCACCTATAGCACGAGAAAATCCTGCGTAAAATAAATTATCATAGGATTCAGATGGTTTTAAATTTTCAAAACCTTCTTTAATTGCTTCTGTGGTTAATGATGAAATCCATAAACGTTTCACTTCACCTTTATAATTTGCTTGGTCTAAAACCCAACGCTGAATTAATTCACCTTCTTGACCAGCATCTCCACAATTTATAACAACATCGGCTTTATCAAATAAACCTTTTATAATGCTGAATTGCTTTTTTATTCCTGAGTTTTCTACAACTTTTATTTGAAATTTTTCTGGAAGCATAGGCAAATTATTCAAATCCCAACTTTTCCAATAGGGTTTATAATCACTTGGCTCCATTAATGTGCATAAATGCCCAAAAGTATAGGTTACGGCATACCCATTGCCTTCATAATACCCATCACGCTTTGTATTTGCACCTAATACAGATGCTATTTCTCTCGCTACACTTGGTTTTTCAGCTATACAGACTTTCACTTTGCAGATAAATATTTTGATATTTAGCGTTGCAAAATAAGAATTTTGTTGATTTTAATGTAGTAGATGTATGATGAGTTATCAACTAAAATAGATGTTTTGAAAATTATTATAGTCAAACAAAAAAGATTAAAATATTTAATTCAAATTTTTCTTTAATTAGTTCATTTAACTTTATAAAAGGGCTTACTTTTGCATATTGAAATTTATTTAAAGAATGTCTAAATATTCCATAGAATTAGAAGAACGCACAGAAGGAAAAAACTTATACAGCTACCAAAAAGGTGCTATTGATAAGATTTTTAAATGTTTTGAGGATTCTCCAGATGATTACCACTTACTTTATCAATTACCAACAGGAGGAGGGAAGACCGTTATCTTTTCTGAAATGGTAAGACAATACTTAAAGCATCATAAGAAGAAAGTTTTAGTGATGACACATCGTATTGAATTATGCAAGCAGACTTCTAAGATGCTTACCGAGTTTGGTGTGTCGAATAAAGTTGTAGATAGTAAAGCAAATTTAGACGATCAGGACGGATATAGTTGTTTCGTTGCTATGGTCGAGACTTTAAATAATAGATTGAATGAAGATAAACTTGATATTTCAGATATTGGATTAGTCATTATTGATGAAGCTCACTACAACTCATTTACAAAACTTTTCAAATTTTTCGAAAAATCATTTGTTTTAGGAGTTACAGCAACACCATTGAGTTCTAATATTAAACTTCCAATGAAGGACAATTACGATGAGTTAATTGTTGGTGAAACAATAGAGTCTTTAATTGAAAATGAATTTTTAGCTCAGGCAGAAATATATTCATATAATGTTGGTTTAACATCATTGGTTATTGGAGCTAATGGAGATTATACTGTAAAGTCTTCTGAAGATTTATACACGAATAATGATATGCTTAGTAAGTTACAATATGCATATGAAGAACATTCTAAAGGTAAAAAGACTTTAATTTTTAACAATGGAATTAACACATCTTTGCATGTGTATGAGACCTTTAGATCTGCTGGTTATCCAATCGCACATTTAGATAATACAAATTCTAAAAAGGAGCGAAAAATGATTTTAAAGTGGTTTAAGAAAACTCCAGATGCCATATTAACATCTGTTAGCATTTTAACCACTGGTTTTGATGAGCCTACTGTAGATTCCATCATTTTAAATAGGGCTACAAAATCTTTAACATTATACTACCAAATGATTGGTCGTGGTTCACGAATCCTAAAAAATAAATCTATGTTTAATGTTATAGATTTAGGAAATAATTTACATCGTTTCGGACCTTGGGGAAGTGATTTAGATTGGCATAAAATATTTAAATCACCAAGTTTTTATTTGGATGGATTGCTTAATGATGAAGAGTTAGAGAGTAATTTTAGATATGAAATGCCTGACGAATTAAGGGAAGAGTTCGCCAAAACGGAAGAGGTATATTTTGATATTAAGGAAACCTATATTGATTCTGTAAGAAATGGTGAGTCGTCAAAAGTAGTACTAGAAAGATCTATCGCTCAGCATGGAAAAATTTGTACAGAAAACAGTGAAGATGTTTATGATGCATTAGCTTTGGCTAAATTGTTAGGAGACGATATTGATCATAGAATACATCGCTATACTAAATGTATTAGTAAGAGCACTTTTAACTTCGTAGAGTGGCTTAAAGATGATTATAGAAAAAAACTGAATGCGTATTTACGCACTAATTTTGATTCTGTATTTGAGTCTATTCATGGCTATCCTCCTGAAGATTAATTTGCTTTAAAATTCCAAGCTACAAACCTACTTTGTTTATTGCCTTGTTTCATGTTTATAGTTTTATGAATGGCTTTAAGCTTGTCAAGCTGTTTATATATTTTAGGTAAGTTTTCCTTTTTAGAAACTAAGGTTGTAAACCAACCAACTTGTTCTTTAAAATCAACACTTTGTTTAATCATTCGTTTAATAAATAAAGATTCTCCACCATTACACCATAATTCATTTGCTTGCCCTCCGAAATTTAATCCAGTAGCGCCATCTTTTCTTAGATTACTTAATTTTCGCATAGTACCTTTAGTGGCTTCAGCTTCAGAGGTGTGAAAAGGCGGATTACAAATAGTAAAATCAAAGTATTCAGTATCCTTTACAATACCTTTAAAAATATTGGCATTATCTTTTTGATGCCTGATTTTTATGTTATTTTTAAGAGTTTCTGTTAAGCTCACATTATGTTGCGCTGCATTAATAGCATCCTTATCAATATCACAACCAACCATATTCCAATTGTAAATTTGTGAACCTAAAATGGAATAAATACAATTAGCACCAACACCAACATCCAGCCCTTTAATTGTTTTTCCTGAAGAGTTTTCATTTAATATATCCGATATGTGATGAATGTAATCTGCTCGACCAGGAATTGGCGGACAAAGATATCCTTTAGGAATTCTCCAATCTGTGAGATTATAATCTGCTATTAGTATGGCTTTATTCAAATGAAACACTGCATCATTTTTTGAAAAGTCTATTGTTTTTGTGCCATGCTCATTAACGAAAACAAATTTAGCTAATGAACTATGAGCAAGTATAAGGTTATCAAAATCATAGGTATTATGATGGTTTTTTGGATGCATTATAACTTTAATTTTACTTTAAAATGTAAAGATAGTCTTAAACTTAAGTAATGATAGAAAATAAATAAATTAATCATAAAACACTTAAATAAACATACCTTTGCAGCATATTAAAAATCACACATGTCAACATTTTTAGAATTAGGAATCCGTAAGGAATATATAAAAGCTTTAAAGGAACTTCATATTAAAACACCAACTGATATTCAGGAGCAAACACTTCCTGTTTTATTAGATACTGAAACAGATTTTATAGGATTAGCGCAAACAGGAACTGGGAAAACCGCTGCTTATGGTTTGCCAATATTACATCATATAGATGCATCTAAAAATGAAATTCAGGCATTAATATTATCTCCAACGCGAGAGTTGGTTCAGCAAATTAAAAAGCAACTTTTTAAGTTTACTAAATATGCTGATTCTAAAATATTTGTGGAGGGTGTTTATGGCGGTGAAAAAATTGAAAAGCAGATTCACGCTTTAAAAAGACCAACACATATAGTTGTAGCTACTCCTGGGCGCTTATTAGATTTAATAGAGCGTGGAGATATTAATATAAAAAACATTAAAACCTTAGTCCTAGATGAAGCTGACGAAATGCTTAGTATGGGTTTTAAGCAAGATTTAAATAGAATATTAAAATACACAACAGGAAATAGGCACACTTGGTTATTTTCTGCGACTATGCCAGAAGAGATTCAACGCATTGTTAAAACATATATGTCTACACATGCTGTTCGGGTTACAGTAAATAAAAATGTATTGGTAAATGCTAATATTACCCATCAATATATTACCACAACTATTAAAGATAAGGTAAATATTTTAACTCGAATTCTCGACAAGAGAGACGATGAGCGTGGTATTATTTTTTGTAGAACTAAAGCTGGTACACAAAATTTAGTCGGAAAACTTAAAGAAGAGGGTTTCTCTGTAGGTGCTTTAGAAGGTGATATGCAACAAAAAGAACGTGATAAAGTGATGCGTGCTTTTAAAAATGAATCGCTACAAGTATTAGTTTCTACAGATGTTTCAGCACGAGGAATTGATGTTCATAATTTAGCTTTTGTAATTCATCATCAATTACCTGAGCAGTTAGAATATTATACACATAGAAGTGGTAGAACTGCAAGAGCTGGCAAAACTGGTCATTCGATTGCTTTAATTATTCCAGGAGAATTACATCGAGTGCATGAAATTCAAAGGGATTTGGGAATTACATTTAGAGAAATAACAATGTAATTTTATTTACTATACTTAGTAAAATCTAGGTCAAGCACATTAAAATTATGTGCAGCTTTTACTAATAAAGTAGAGCCAATAGTTTCAAAAAGATCATTGGTTTTAAGAACAAATTCAGCTTGTTTTTCAATTTTATAATTAGGTATGCCAACTAAAGTTAAATCTGTAGTTGAAGATTGTTGTTTAATTAAATCATAAAAAGGTTTTTGCTCAACAGCATTATTGATGATTTCAATAACGACATTTACTCTTAAATCTTCGATAAGTTTATAGATTTTGGAGTGAATAATGTCTTTTTCAACATTATTGTTATTCACAAATAAAACTCTAATATTAGTATTATTCCATCTGGGTGATGCAATAATAAATCGTGCAATATTAAGCATCATTTCTGCATTTTTGCTATCAGTTTCTCGCCACCATAGATCTACTGTATGGTGATTACCAAATTTCGCTTCTCTATCAAAATCTAAATACAATAAATTATAATCTAGATGCAATAAAGTTTCGGTCATTTTAGAATACTCGGCAGAGCTCTCTAAACCTTTTGGCCACCCCATCATTATGGTATTAGGTTCAACCCCAGAAAAACCAAAAGTAGTAGCAATATTCGTAATACCAGAATAGATATTATCAACTTTTACTTGCCTAGCAAAAATACCAAGTTCGGCAAAAAGATTATCTCTAATAATTTGTTCGGTTTTACGTAAAGGAGGTTTACTATTGTCTTTATCTAAAATAAGTTTAAAATTAGTTACAATTCCTGTACGACCTGAGACAGCTTTTCCTAGTTCTAATAAATAAGATTGATGAGCACTTTCTCCACTAAACAAAATGATGTTTGGATTCCAATTGGAGTTTTCATCAACTTTAGCATCAATTTTTTTCAAGCCTTTATTTACTACATTTTCCCAAACGCTTTGCCATACATCATTAGATTGCAAATGAACTTCTTTACGTTGTAACCAAAAATATAAACCAGCAATTACAGCTAATGCACCTAGCATTGCAATCATATCTAATTTAAACATAACTCCAAAACAAGCAACAAAACCTAAGAGACCAATCCAACGCTTAATTTTAAAAGTTGGTTGAAAATCTGGATTTGCCCAGCTTTCTAAAAAATAAGAGATGTTTATAAATCCATAGGCTGTTAAATAAAACATTGATACAATACGAGCGATAACATCTAATTCTCCAATTAGAATACCAGCTTCAGCAATAATGAATACCATAAAAAGTGCATAAACAGGTTCGTTATTTACACCTTTTCCTTTTCCAAATACTCTTGGGGTCACTTTATCTATTGACATGGCTTGCAATATTCTTGGTCCACCAAGTATACCTCCTAAAGCAGAAGACAATGTAGCTCCCCATATTCCGGCAACTACTGCTGGAGTAAAAAGAGCCATTTTCATTAATATATTATAATCTGTTTTAAGAACTTCAGAATTAATGTTGAAAGCAATAAAAACTGCTAACACTAAATAAACAATAAGTCCAACACCAATAGCTAATAATGTGCCATTAGGAATTGATTTTTTAGGGTCCTTTAAATCACCACTCATTGCAATACCAGCAGTAAAACCTGTAACAGCAGGAAAAAATATAGCAAATACAATTTCTAAAGATGCAGAATCCTGGGTAGAAAATAGATGAACTGATTCTGGTGCATATTCTGATGTGCCAAAAAATATGGAGATTAATGAAATAACGATTGCTGCAAGAATAAGGAATTGTGCTTTTAGTGCAACTGACGTACTGATTAATGCCAAAATCGTTAATACTAAAAGCGCTATAGTTCCTGTAATTCTAAAAGAATTAATAGACATTTCAAATCCAAAAAAACCATTAAAACTTTCGGCAAAACCAATTAAATATAAAGCAATAGAAAATGCCGTGCCAACGTATAATGCAATTCCAATAGAACCTCCAATAGGAATTCCCATACTACGTGATAAGATGTAATATATTCCACCAGCTCCAATTTTTTTATCGGTTGCTACAGAAGACACACTTAACCCTGTTGTTACTGCAATAACATGTGCAATAAGAATTATTATTATAGCACCAAATAGGCCAGCATTACCAACAACCCAACCCAAACGGATATACATAATAACACCCAATATTGTTAGTATTGAAGGAGTAAATACGCCTGCAAAAGCACCAAATTTCTTTTTTTCAGCCATTAAATAAGATTGAGTTTAACCTGCTTAAAACTAGAGTGTGAATATAGCTAATCTATATAAGTTTATAATAAAAACGAATGTTATTTCTATTATTAATCGTAATATTGCAATCAATTAATATTACACTATGGGACTTACCAAAATAGAAAAATTTACTGAACAACAGAATACGATTGCCCTTATAGCTAAAGCTTTTGGACATCCAGCAAGAATTGCCATTTTACAGCATTTGTTTAAAATGAATAATTGCATTTGTGGAGATTTAGTAGAAGAAATTGGCTTAGCACAACCAACAATTTCTCAACATCTACGAGAACTCAAAAATTTAGGATTAATTAAAGGAAATGTTGAAGGAACAAGTGTTTGTTATTGTATTAATCAAGAAAATTGGGGCGAAATGGAGAGCTTATTTATAGATTTTTTAAGTCAGAATAATAAACTTAATGATGAATGTTGTTAGCATAATAATTTGTGAATTAGTTACATTAAAATTAATTTATATACTAAATCAAAAATGTCTATATATAAAACAATGATTTTTTCAGAAATAAAAAATGTGATTAGCGTTTTAGATGTGTCAAAAATTTCAACTAATCGACTTCAAGTTCTCCAACCATTAATTAATTTCATACAACTTAAAGTTTCTAATCAGCAAGATATTAGATTAAATTTTATTTGCACACATAATTCTAGAAGGAGCCATTTAGCTCAAATTTGGTCACAAACTTTGGCAGCTTATTTTGATATGAGACAAGTGTTTTGTTATTCTGGAGGTACAGAAACCACAGAATTGTTTCCAAAAGTATTAGAAACTTTAAAGATTTCAGGTTTTAAGGTTGAAATTACTTCAGATGGAATTAATCCTATTTATAATATTTATTATTCAAGTAATGATTCCCCAATCAAAGGATTTTCAAAAATTTACAATAATGATTTTAATCCACAATCTGAATTTGCAGCTATATTAACATGCTCTCAAGCAGATGCCGATTGTCCTTTAATAGCAGGAGCAGAACAACGGATTTCAATACCTTTTGATGACCCAAAATTATTCGATAAAACAACTCAACAAGATGAAAAATATAAGGAAAGAAGCATTCAAATTGCTACGGAGTTATATTACGTTTTTTCTAAAATAAAATTATAATGCATTCAATAAAAAAGAAATTAAGCTTCTTAGATAGTTATTTAACCTTATGGATTTTCTTAGCCATGGGAATAGGCGTAGGATTAGGATATTTTATGCCTTCATTTTCTTCTTTAATTCAGTCATTTAGTAGAGGTACAACTAATATACCAATCGCTATAGGATTAATTTTAATGATGTACCCACCACTAGCAAAAGTGAATTATGCATTGCTTCCTAAAGTTTTCCAAAATGTAAAAATCTTATCCCTTTCGTTGGCCTTAAACTGGATTGTAGGACCAGTTTTAATGTTTATTTTAGCGATTACCTTTTTGCAAGATTATCCAGAATATATGGTAGGTTTAATCTTAATTGGTTTAGCTCGATGTATTGCCATGGTTTTGGTATGGAATGATTTAGCTGAAGGAAGTTCTGAATATGGGGCTGGATTAGTGGCTGTAAATAGTGTTTTTCAGGTATTTGCCTATAGTTTTTACGCTTGGCTGTTTATAACCGTTTTGCCACCTTACTTCGGGTTTGAAGGAGCTATTGTAGATATCTCAATAACAACTATAGCAGAAAGTGTAGCTATTTATTTGGGTATTCCATTTG